>JAEEGL014676262.1_pt1 | contig 16125 bp, 22 predicted proteins | sample 9134231 | NCBI WGS metagenome assembly JAEEGL01 (sample SAMN16246548, study PRJNA631951) | gut metagenome | biome: gut microbiome; feature: rumen; material: fiber-attached | host: Bos | place: Iran: Karaj | collected 2018-10
ATATTCATATTCATGGCAGATACCCCTTTCTTTATTTTCTATATATATTATAATATATTTTTTTTAAAAAATCAATTTTAGGGTTTTCTTTGTGTTATAATAAGAAAATGGGCGAGGCAAAATTTATCTACCTCGCCCAAATTTTATAGGCCAAGTTTCGCCATAAGGTCTGCCAGAGTATCCTGCTCCTCTTGAGTAATATCCGCAGGTGTAAAACTCGGTGCAGATTTTGCCGCTTCAGGCATTTCGTCATCATCAAAATTCATTTCTGAAGAAGAAGTTTCTTCAACTCCACGATATACTTTTGGACACGTCAAAGCAATAGAAACCTGAATACGATTACCTCCATCGTCAGCCCATACATATAGCTTCTTATCAAATTCTCCAACGTAATCTGCGCCAAAAGCGTCTGCAATGATTTTTGTTACCTTTTCTTTTGCAACTGTTCCTTTTACTGCCATATACATATCTCCTTAAAAATCAATTGATATATCTTCTATTCTAACTGGATGTTGATTCTGACGTTGTACTTCTTCCCAACACCCAGGACATAAACATCTTGTATCTCCATCATAATATTTTACCACATCAGGCATATCTTGAATACCGCACTCCTGGCATCGCGCAGTTTCACGGCGATAACAATCTGCGCATACTCTTAATCCAGAGTACTCTAAATCATACATATCATCTGTATATGTCATTGAACCGCAAATTTCACACTCAAAATAATCTGCGTTATCAAATCCATATTTATCGGCACAGCTTGGACAACACATTATATCAGTATATGAAACTATTCCTGAACCGCAAACAGGACAAGAACAGAATCTACCCACCTCAACTCGTGTTGTTTTTGCGTCTGAGCACCCCGTACCTTCGGTATCCCAATAATTATGCCGTTTGCGATATGACCACATTGGTCTGTAGACGGATGAACGCAATAAATCGTCGAACTGATAGGTATCAGGTCGATCCTTTACAATTTCATCAAAACGTTTTAATTCATTACCAACGGGGATCATTTTTTTAAAGGTAAAATCCAAATTCGCCTTATCATCATGTAAGTGAGTAATAGACGGTCTAGTCCAATTTGTCCAATTTCCAAAGTTAAGCGCAGGTAAAATTTGCGATTTAATCATATCAGTACCCTGTGTTGCGGTAAATGGATATGGACGACCTGCGAATACCATTGTCTTATCACCAGAGAAAAACAATAAAACTCGCCATTTCTTAGAGTTCCACAATACATCTTCTGGAAAATGTGGTAATATTGCTTGCTTTTCTGCTCTTAGATAACATATTACCGTTGTATCGTCAACCATATAGTTTAAGTTACCAGAACGATAATCTCCATCTAGGGCGTGACATGAACGCCAATTATGCACATTTTCACTAATACTTAGATAATCCAGAGGGTGAACTGAAAAACACAAATATCCAGAGATTACGTTCTCTTGGATAATGCGACTTGCTTCACTTTGAAGTTGTTTTAATTTATCATCATTATCTTCAAAAAACTTAAAAGCCTTAACAACTTTAAAATTCCGAGGAATAACTATAGCCCCATCTTGAATATGATACTCAAGTGATGTGCGATTATTATAAAAGTCTTCCAAAGTTAGATTATATAAGAAGTTAGAAAGAGGCCAATTTTCATAATGGTTTTCTACTTCTTCTGCAAAATGTTCAAGTTTTTCTCTCTTGGCTTTTTCATCTAACTCAAAAGATACTGGCTGATCTAATTGGTATATTAACTGACCATTCATATGATCGATAAAAAATCTTTTATTATCAAACCAGTCTTTTAAAATTCTTGGAACACCCTCTAAATCTGTACCATAAAAATTCTATGAATAACACAAAACTTTTGATACTTCCTCTTCTAGTTGCTTAATATCAAATGTATAATCCATACTGCCCTCACATAATTATAGCTACAGGTCTTTTAATACCGGCACAATCGGGGCAGAGTTCATCTGTCTCGTTTTCCACCTCAAAGGCTTCGCCGCATTTTTTGCACCAATTTACACCAGTGCCAACGCAATCAAGACAATAATATTTTATCCCTTCATAATCTTTTGCTTTAACAGGAAAAACATCATCATCTTCGTATACTTTATGGCACTTTACACATTGACACATGTGCTTTACTGGAGTTCTCAAGCTATCTGCAAAAGCACAAAATCCCTGCATAAAATCATCATCTTCATCGGTTGGATAATCCCAGTTCCAGCCGTTTTTGGTAGCATAACTTCTTGCCAGATTAAAGTAATACTTCTCATAAGGATCGGGAATGTATTCAAAATGAGGAATTTTCTCATACTTTGCATCTTCAAGCATAGTACATACTTTATGATATGTATTGAGCAATGCTTGAGTATTCAGAGTTTCTGTTTCGTGATGTTCTCCCACATAACCCACAGAGAGATTAACTCCAGCTACTTTCCACGCCGGACAAATATCACTTATATCAGAAAATGTCCCCCACTCTGTGACAAAGTCATATCCTTCAATAAAAGTTGTAAAGGCCTCATTTGCGCAGGAATAAAAGACACAATCATTCATTCCCTGTCTATCCAATTGGATAATATATTTCAAATCTTGGAATGGATGATTAGGAAAATCCTTCAACATTGCCTCTGCGCCCCAACCACCAATTTCTTCATCAGTTGTCAGACAAATATGTGGACGATAACCAGCCTGAACAATTTTCCAAATCAGATAAACGCCGGCCCTATCATCTGCGCCAAGACCTTGAGGACTCCACATAATATGCTGTTTTTGATCATAATAAATCTTTTCTGGCGGAGATTTGAATACTGTATCCATATGGGCAACCAGCATTACCGGAATATCACCCTGAACAAGGATATACTCTGGCGTTGCATGAACATCCTTCTGTGAATAATATTTCCGCACATATTTTGTCATTGAACGGACAAGCGCAGGCTGCTTCATTCGCGCAATCGTATTAAAAAGCGCCTGATCAGTTTCAGTCCATTTGGTCATATACCTCTTATCTCCTTTACTTTTTTTCTATATATATTATATAATATTTTTATAGAAAAATCAACCAGAGATTTCTTGCGCTTTGTTGATTTCTTCAAGTTGCTAAGCAATCTCTTTCTTGTTTTTCAATGCGGTTGTAATAAAAGTAAATACAGATTGACAATAATGACATCTGCCGTCTCTCTAACAAACCTGATAGCAATCTAATCTCTTTTTACCAAAATTCTCATCAAAACCACGATTATCTACATTCTCTCCTAAATGAGTTAATAACAGATTTAAATTTCCAGGAAAATAATGATCTTCTTTATAAATACGTAATAATGTCATTTCTTTACGCAAATCGCCATCGGTATCAAATTCCATATGTGTAATAAATGGTTCATATAATGGTACATCTTCTGGACGTACATATGTGCCGCAAATACCATTTTTTCGCTTCATATAGCCATTTACACATTTATTAACGACTAATCTAAGTTCAATATTGCCGCAAGCACTTTTAACTTTTGGCAAATCAAAGTATAATGGTGCATCTAATAAAATTTCATCAACTTCAAGATCAATTAAACCTCGTAATTCCCAATACGATGTTGCTGGAAAAGACCATAAAACTCTATATCCATAATTTTTAACCTCTTGAATTAATGATGTATCTTCAACAGCAATGGTAAACTTTAAAATACTTCCATATGTATTAATTTCATTCCAGTCTATTAATTGATCTCTAGGAATATAAAGATAGATTGGCTTTTCACACTACCATTTATCTGTGATAAAATCAGCTAAACGCGCTTTATCCTTATAATCAACTCTAATTTCATCGGCTTTTTCCAAATCAACAAAAGTATGTCTACAAGAAAGCATATAATTCAAAATAATCACTCCTTTATATTATAATAATACCATAAAAAATTAGGTAAAGCAACTTTTGTTTCGGCTGGACGGCAGGGTAGGCGCGCTCGCGCCGCAGCCAGCCATAAAGATAAAGAAGCCGAGAGATTTCTTCCAAATTTCTGCTTATAGCAGAAATTTGGAAGTCTCTGGGATTAAATCTTCAAGTGTAAGTTTATCATAATGAGTATAAGGAATACGAATTAGAGGAATATTATTTTCTTTACACCAGTTATTTTTTATTTGGTCATGCGCTTTTGTTTTTTCAAACTTATCCTAATTATCAAATACGCCGTTACCCTGAATAAAATGCTATCTTCCATCATATTCGATTAAACAATTATATTGTGGTAAATAAAAATCAAAACGTGCTTGTGTCTAACCGCTATCGCCAAACGCACAAGAAGCGAATCTTTTTTCTTGAAGAAAATCAATATTGTTGTTTCGTAAGATTTCTTCTATCTTGCGGCTGCCTTTTGAACTAATTGCGCAACCACAAGAGTATTGTTTATATAGATTAGTAGTAGAGATAATATTATCTTCACTTCCGCACAAGTTACATCTGCATCGCCAAGAATGTTTTTTACCGTATTTCTCTCCAACAATGCTTTCTAAAACAGTAAAGTTGCCAATGGTTTTACCTACCAAATCTTTAACACTCGCTTTTGAAGTTTGTTCTTTTTGGTAACAACCGCAAGATTTAGTACCTTTCTCTTTTCGCAGAGAGGTTCCTTTTACTACTATCTAATTTCCACACTTACACTAACATAGCCATTGCGCGTGTCCCTAATTATCATTTTCTGCACGAGATAGCACTGTTAAATAACCATATATATTACCTGTTTCATCAATTATTTTACTCATAGTGTTTTTAACACTTCCTTTCATAAAATAATGCAGGAGAGGATAATTTGATTATCCTCTCCTGCCCGAAAATTATCAACTTTTGTTACCGTTACTGCGCCAGGCGGTAAGCGACCACCCTACGCTTCTTGCCACCCTCTCCGACGAGAGTGAGCTCGCCCTTTTCCAGAGTACCTGCCTTCGCAGCAGCATTGAGGCGGTAAGCAATTTTGGAAACGGTCACGTCCTCGCCCTCAATGCGAGCCGCGATATCAGCGATGGACTCAAAGTCCTCGCCCACAGCCGCCAGAACGGCGTTGGTGAGCTCGTCGCCCTCGGCCTTCTTCTTGGCCGCAGTCTCCTTGGCCTTGGCAGCCTTGTGGTCGAGCTGGGCAATCTTCTTTTCAGCCCACGCCACGATGGTGTCGGTGTCCAGGTCCTCAAAGGTGCCCTCAACGATAGCGGTGTAAATCTTACGGTCGGTCAGCTTGTCAGTATTAGTCATGGTATGTCACCTTTCTGGCGGTAGGTCGCCACCCAATATTGTTTTTTGATTTTGTAAGACTTTCTTTCTTTATCTTACATATATATTATATAATTTTTTTTTTGAAAAATCAATGGGAAGTTCTTATGCGCTCTTTGCGGAGGGTTCATGTATCGCCTTAAAATACTCAACATCCTCAGCGATATCGAAAGTTTCGATGGCGTAATCGGTCAGTCTATCAAGAGGCACAGCGGTATAACGCTCATAGTATTCATCTCGCCAATCGTGATGCTCAAAAATTTCATTAATACCAGCTTTAAAAATTTTATCAGCACAATCTTCACAGACATTAAATACTTTTATTTTCTGCCCCGAATAGAACTCTTCCTGTTCCACGCAGCAAGGACGTTCGCGCAGAATATCACAATCATTATCAATGTTTCCAATGTTCTCCCAATTTTTTCCATGGTCATAGTAACTGATAATGAATCTTATAGTATGGTCATCATTGTCAATATCACAAAGACTACCACAAGCCGAGCAAGTATCAAGCTGCTCGTAACAGTAGGGACAGTAAGTCAACCCGTTGACCGTGTAAGTGTCATAATGATTGTAAATGGGGTCGCCACACTTTACGCAGTAAACGTGCTCAACACATTTGTAGCAAGCGAGGTCGCCCTCTCCATCAAATTCATTATCGGGCTCGCCGCAAACGACGCACTCGGACTCTCCAGAATAGAACACCCTAGTTCTCAGGCAGGGAAGATGTTCATGATGAAGATGAGAATAATAATTATTCTCCTCTTCGCCGTGGCAACCTACCGCAAAACGAGAATGATAATCATTGTCGTTGTAAAAATCGTTATACATGGCAGGCCCACAATCCATAGTGGGAAGGACGTCAATATCGTACTTTGTATCGCGCACGGGGGTATCAGTACGCCATTCGGCAATAGGAGCGTACTTGGTGTGGAAGACGGGCGCAAACATATCGGTCAGCATATTGATGACCGTGTCCTCAAGGAAGCGATTCCAGTAGGGATAGCCCTTGATGCCGCTAATCATGTCGGGGCGCACGATGAAGAACTCTCTCCATCTCTTGGAATTCCACTCCAGACGAGGCATATCAGGACCGTTATACCAGTCAAGGACCTCGCTCTTGGACTCCAGATAGGCGCATACGACCATCGGAGAGTTCATCATTTCGATAACGCCACGACGATACTCGCCATCTTCCCAGCACATACAGGAACGCCAGTCGTTGCTGTTATAAGAAGCGGTCATGAAGTCCAGAGGATGAATGCTGATGCACAGGTTGGCGTTCATACGAGCCTCGTTCAAGACCTGGGACTGGCGCAGGCGCAGAACCTCAAACCACTCTGCAACATTGGCGCCGTAAGCCTTGGCGATACGACCAAGCACTTTCATCACCTTACAACCGTGAATGAGTTTGATTACATTACCATCTTTAATCTTAATCTCACAGGTCGGACCCTCATAACGATTGCTAACCCACGTCTCAATCGTGAGCAGATAATAATTGACTACATCAGACAGACTAATACGAGTGCCACCTGGAACAAAAATATTCCAAGCGCGCCAGTCAGACCCGTTCTGATCAGCAAGATATTCGCAAATGGTATCTCTAAATCTGATATATTCTGTCATCCGAAATACTCTACCCATCTTCTCATACAGTTCGTCACTTTCAACCATAGAGTTGATGGGCTTCTTGATGATGAGACGATCACCAAACGCCTCAATCATGGGAGCCTTGGCGGTCTCCCAAAAACGCAGGAAGTCCTTGTTGCTCACAAACGAGCCATGAAAATAGTCGCTATCATCGCGGCCACAGTAATTGCTCCGCAGGATTTCGATAATCTTCAGTTCGTCCGCGGTCAATTTCTCATAAAGCATTTGGAAATCCTCTCTTTCTTTATCTTACATATATATTATAAAATATTTTTTTATAAAAATCAATTAGAGATTTGTTATCCTAAAGGCTTTGAAAGGTCTGTTCCAACCCACATGGTAAGAAACATCTGGCATCTGGCGGAAATACTGGTGCCGCCGCAGAGAATACGACGAGCATCGTCTTTTGTCACCCACATAGGGGTAATATCTTCATCCTTGGTCTGGTTTGCGTTTGTGGGCTTACCAGAAGCGGTAACAAAAATAGTGCTTACGCTTTCATCGGTTATTCCAGGAGACTGGTAACTCGCAGGAAGGTCTTTGCCATAGGTAAGAATTTCCAGCCCAGTTTCTTCAAAGAGTTCTCTACTGGCGGTGTGATAAATCGTTTCATTGGGCTCGCGCAAGCCAGCGGGGAAGGAATAGCAGTATCCTTCAAGCGGCACGCGATACTCGCGCACCAGGCATACCGCAGTTCTATCTTCGTTGAATGCAATAATGGAGACCGCATCGCTCTTTCTTTCGTAGGGGTCGGGATTCCTGTTGCGAGAACAGACTTCATAAATGCGCCCGTCGCTCAGATGGTACCAGAAGTAGTTCAAGAACTTGCCAGCCCATTTTATATTTTTAGATACAATTTTCATTTTATATCCACTCCACCTTTTCCCAATATGTCAGTGAGCCATCCTTTTCCCACTCATAACGATAAATTTCTGCGTTTAGAGAATAATAATCGCCATCCAGAGAAATGAGTTTTTCGCCATCCCACGCGCAATAGCCGCAGAAGATGCCATCAGGCTCCTTATCTTCCCATTCTTTTGGAGCATTACTTCTCCATTGAATTTGATTCACAGGAGGATGCCCCTCAAGGATATCTCGGAGCGTCATATTCTTCTCCTTTCTTATTTTCTATATATATTATACAATATTTTTTATAAAAACACAAGGAGGAGCCGAAGCTCCCCCTTGTCAGAGCGTATTAACTTAGATCGTTAATTACTTCGATGCAACAGATGCGGGGTTCTCCAGAACCGGCGCGTGGGTGACATTGGTAGGAGGATTGCCGAACATCTGACCGCCGTTCATCATCATCAGAAAAGGGAAGATATCCCCCTTATCCTGGCGGTTCATGAGGAAGTACAGCATCATGGGGTTGCTGGTGAAGTCCATATTACCGCCGTTCATCATGGAAGCCATGAAGAGTAGAGTGGGGTCGAAGTTGCCATCCTTTTCGCCGTTCAGCATCAGAAAAGGCAGCATATTGCCGAAGGGATTGTCGCTATTGGCGCTGGCCTGATCGAAGTTGAACAGCGGGCAGACCTTGGTGAAGAAGTTGAAGCCGAAGGGGCTCTTCACGGGCAGAATATCTGCCACGGTTGCGTTGGTGTAGTCGATGACACGGACAGTGTTGCCGCCGGTAGCCACCTCGCGCACGAACACGGGCTTGCCGCCGTGCATCAGAATGTCGCCGGGCTTGATGGCGGCCAGAGCCACGGGCATCTTGTAGATCATCTTGGAAATGTCGAAGTTCAGGATATCGACGTCCATCAGATCGCCGGTCTTGGCATTGTAGGCCACCCAGCCATTAGCCTGGGTGCGTACTGCGAGGCCGTAGGGACTCATACGGAACTGGCTGCTGGACGCAGGGCCGAAATCGAAATTGAACAGATTAGAAGTATCCATCTTTTTATTCTCCTTTTTCTTATTGATGTTGTTGATTATGTCTTCACAAATGCGGCGAACGTCACCTTCGTCGCACGGGGTCTTCATAACGATTGAAGTAGCAGTATTGCTCCAATAGGGGTTATCACCGCTGTTAATAGTATAGTTGCTATTTGACGCCGTTGCATACTTATTGTAGTCAATCACGCTTTCGTTTTCAACACCACACCATGTAGTGGTAGTTTTATCGCTATAGTTGTTATAGGTCATATCTTTCGCCTCCGCTTCATAAGTTAGCGTAGGCGAACCAAAATTGGCTTCCAGAAATGTGCCAAAGTCTTCGTAAATTGAGAAAGTGATGCACGTATTCTCATATATGCGGTATTCATAATTATCGTCTTCACCGACGGCTCGCTCGATAATTAGTTTGGGTGTAGAAGTATGTGCCAGGGTTCTCCAGGTTTTGTAAGGCATCTTATGCCAAAGGCCGGCTGCTACTTCTGCGGCAAACCTATCAAGGAGTTTAACTCGGTCGGCGCACCAGTATTTTGTTTCGCTACGCATAGAATTACTCCTTTTTTATTTTTCTATATATATTATATCATATTTTTTAAAAAGAAGCAATTATTTTACCTCTCGGCAGCGCGTCAAAACGGTCTGCTTAGTGCCCTTATATTGCTTCAGTTCCTTGATAGTACCGGCGATATGATGTTCGGTGCCAGCCTCCCAAGAGCGAGCCGCAGTCGTCCAAACATAGCAGTTGCCGTCATAGTCGCGGAAAATGTGCATAGTACTGGGTCCGTAGTAGCCGTCAAGAGTAATAGCCTTCTCAACAGTTACAAAAACTTCGATCTTATCACCGACTTCGCCCTGATACTCGCTAGGGTCCTCCTCATAGATGAGGTTTTCAACGGCTTCGACAACTTCGCGTTCATTCTTGAGGGTGCCATTCTCGTTGCCAACGAGTTCCCAATCCAGCCGCACGGCTTCCACATCGTCAGGAATGTCATCGGGGATAGGTTCGGTGCTAATGAAATACCACCCCCAAAGACGGTTATATCTTGCAGAATTGAGTTTGAAATATTCCTTATCTTCATAAGTGTTACCCTTGAAGATAGTGATGTATCCGTTATCGAAACCGAGAACTTCCTTCTGGGTCTTGATGACGACAGAAGCCTCGTTCGCAGACTTCACTTCATCAGGATACATTTTGGCATACTCTTTTTCCGTATACCAACGCACATTCTTGAGAGCACCAGTCTTCGTGCGCACCTGGACATACTGACGACCATTGGTAGTAAAAACATCGCCGACCACTTCCAGATTCTGATAAGATTTAGCAACCATTATCGCACACCTCCATAATTGAACATCGGTCTTCCGGCTTCATATGTCACTGGCGGTCCAAACTCCATACGCTGAGAACCAACTGCTTCCCACATTGCCGCGGTCTGGTTTCTCCACTCGTCGGCATCCCATTCATCGGGGCATCCGAAGCGGTCGGCGCAGTCATCGCAGCATTCCATCATAAATTTGGCAAGGCGCATCTGGTCATCGGGCGTATCGAGGTCGCCCATAAAGGCATAATCCCACGTGTCCCCGCAGGGAGTCTTTGCGGTAACGCGCACATATTCGACCATCTTTAAAAGCCCCTTTCTTTATTTTCTATATATATTATAATATATTTTTTATAAAAAATCAATTAGAAGATTTTTAGATTCCATTCAAATTGATTTATGCAAAATAATATGATATAATATAGGTAGAAAGAATGTTAGGAGGATTTAATATGATTTTCTTTTTGTTATTCAATTATTTCAAACATCTTATCAAAACGCCACGGTGCGACACGAATACAGGCTTGGAGATTATTGTTCCACTCCTCATTATCCATGTGCCAGATACAGTCTCGATAAACTCGTGCCGCGTCAAGAGGGTCATAATCAACATATGTCTTCCATAGGGTCCAGTCCCGCCATGGGGCGGGATTATCTTCGTCGTAGGAGAAGTCTTTGATACCCTCGGCATCGCAGAGGTAGTTAGAAAAATGGTTACTAATAGAGCAGGCGAAATGATTCTCAATTGGATTGTATAGTACGCGACAATTATACTTATGACGGAAGCGATGGAAAAGTATGACGGAAAACCAATAGCATTGACCGTGCATAAACTGCTCCCTGTCGAAAGTCTTAATAAAATTGTAGATTTCTGTCATCGTAGTAGTATTGACTGCGATGATGGTAGGGTCGTGCATTAACTTAGAATTCATATTCTAACAACTCTCCCGTAAATGAAATATTTAAAATAGGGTTCAAAAGTCGAAAAATCCACTTTTGAACCCCGAGAAGGCTAACGAATTCTGACGGAATTTTTCGTCCTCCGTTACCTTGTTTGAATACAGTTCTCACAAAAAACGTGGGGCTTACCGTCAATCATCTCAATAAGAGGCTCCAATAAGCCTGCGCCGCAGACCTCGCAGGTGAGAAGATGGTCGTTGTGTTTAGAGCAGTAGTCTTCTGGACCGATTTTACCTTGCATTTGCGGAATCATAATCTGGCAGGTTAGAGCTTGCGGTATATATAATCGGCAGGTTTGGCATCTCTTCTAAAACATCAGACCCACCTACATCCCAGGTATTTGTTATACTGCGGTACGGGCCATCCTTTAATCACATAAAGATGATTAAAAATGGCATGAAAAGCATTTTGTACTTTGTTAATAGTGTTGAAGTCAGCGAGGATGGTATCGAATTCTTTGGTATGACCATCTTCTGGAACGGTATAAATAATCGAACCGAAAAAGGTTTCATCGTTACTGTTACCAGGAGCGTCCATATCAATGAAGTAGTCTTCCCAATCTTCGGGGATTTTATCGTTTTTGTTGCAGTATTCTTCGCAGTATTCAAATCCTTCTCGCCAAATATTGCGAGGTACGCGATAACCGGAAATGACAACTGCTTCAGGTGTCCAACTCATTCTCTTTTACCTCCGTCCATCTTTGCTCCACAGTGGGGGCAGTAGAGCATAAAATTTTTCACGTCTTCTATTCCCCATTCAGCAAGCGCTTCATCAAGCACAAAACCTTCGCCGCATTCGGAACACGTTGCGCACTTTATGTCATCCCGTCCCATTGGTCGTGTAGCTTCAACCCACTGTCCATGTCGCACTGGGGCTACATCGGCAGCAGGAATTTTCTCTACAAAAGAGCTTGCATATGATACTGTTCTAGGAAGAGGTGACCAAATATAATCTGCAAATGCTTTACACACATCTTGTGCTTTAAAGTATTTTTCCATTAATTCTCCTTATCCATCTTCGCCCCGCAGGAGGGGCAATATTTTGCTAATGGTACAGGTGGAATATCATTAGATATTCCACAAACAGAACAAGTTCCAACAAAAGTAGAAGCACTACTCATGTATACGTCATGCCACTACCCATGCCGCACTTCTACCACATCAGCGGCGGGGATGGACGCTAGACGATTGGCGACCTTCTCAGCACCAACTCTCCATCCACACAGTTCAGGTGTAAAAGGCGAGTGCAAATCGCGCTCTGTAATCGCCTCTTTTATAGCCTTTTCTCGCTCAATATACTCTTTAGTCATTATCTTATCCTTTCTTGCGCGGAGGGGATATCCTCCGGATTTTTTTCCCTTGGCGCAACGACTTCTGCGTCGGCGTGAAGTTTATCACTGATAACCGAGTTTTTAATCTCGCGCAGTCCATCGCGGTAGTTTCCGGCGCCGGCCGCAAGAATCTTGGCGATATGGCCGGGGATTTCAAACATCATACCGTTATCACCGGCGGAAAAGACTTTTACATTCTCGAGGTTAGGAACGTAGTTTGACGACTCCACCTGAGCGACCGCCGCAGACATAGATTCTGCATAGACAAGGACATGGATGTGCGCAAGTTCCCAGGTTCCTTTAGTGTCGTCTGAATATTCAAGTTTCAAAATGAATGGATACATACTTTGTCTCCTTTCTTTATTCTCTATATATATTATAACAAAAAAAATTTGAAAAATCAACAAAGGAGATTTTGTTAAAAATTTAGACCGTTTTATAAAATTGTTAAATTTTTAGACGTGGTGATAAAATGTTAAAAATTTAGACCGAGATACGAACTGTTAAAAAATAATGTTAAATTTTTAGACGCTACTATAAAAATCTATAGTAAGGACAAAGATTGTTAAAGGAGTTTACAGAATATTTAAGATACTATGAAGGGATGTGAAACTTTTGAAAGATTTACGTGAAGTTGATTCAAGACAAATTCCAAAAACTGAAGAGATTTGTGCGGATAAAAAATACCACGATATTCTTTATAGTTATCTTTAGGAGAATTCTTAGTGGGATGGAGTGCAAGGTCATCCCCGCTATGTAGATAAAGGTTTGATTAATTTTTCTCAACTGGGTAAACAATTAGGAATCTCAAGGCAAACTGCATCAAAAAAGTTTTAGAATTTAATTACATTAAATCTGGTGTCTGCGACACCAGACGAAAAAGGAAGATATTATTTAAGTATTTTGCCGAGTGATGTTGCGGCGCTGATTCCACAGCCGACTTTAAAGTTGCTGGTAGATACGCTGAGCGAAAACTCAATTTCAACTTATATTTTCTTGTTGAGAAAGTATATGGCAAATCACGAGAAGCCATTTACTTTTACCCTTAGTGAAGCGAAGCTTCACATAGGTATTTGTGCGACAACAAGAAGTAATGATGATGTGATTACAAATATTTTGTTTGTGCTGTAGAAGATTGGATTGATTAAGTATAGTTTGACTACTTTTTAGCAGAACAATGTTGAGTATAAAGACGTGAAGACGATTTATTAGATTGATTTTTTGACTAACTATATTGAAATTTGAAAGTGTTAAAATTTTAGACGGAGGGTGTTAAAATTTTAGACGCTTGTTGTTAAAATTTTTCTGATGATCTGTTAAAATTTTAGTAACCTTAATAATATAATATGTTTAATAGATCTTTTTTAATAGGGCGTTATTTAAAGTCCGCTTCGCGGCCTTTAAATAACTTAGCGTTTGATTTCAAATTTTGAATTAAAAATCGCATGGAGGAAAAGGAATGGAAAATGAGATTACCCATATCAAAGTGGGAGATAGAACATACCCGATAGGGAAGAAAGTATAGTATAAGTATGTAACAAAGGATAGAATACCAGCGCTTATGGAGCTAAATCCAGAAAGAGTTGTGTTCTTTATGGATGATGAGGGGATATTATATGTAGTTAATCAAGGTGATTTAGATACTTATTGGTTAAGAAAAAATCAGACTGAAATCCAACCCAAAAAAGAGAGAGAACCAAATGAGTTTTTGGAGAAAAATACATTTGATTTATTTTAATAATTATAGTATAATATAATTAGAAAATAAAAGAAAGTGTTTATACCCCTCCGGGGCTATAACTGGAGCTGGGGGGTATTCCCAAATGAAAACTCAAAGGAAGGAGAAAATCGAGTAGACATTTCAAAAAATGAAATGAAAACTCGAAGTGAAAAACTGTGGGATATAGAAATCAACATGGGATAGTAGGTCAGTATCGCGGAGAAAATGTATTTGTAATAGGATATAAAGATTTTAAGCAGCCTGCGCCGAATGATACTACCATTTATGCTGTTAGAATTGATGATAAGGATAAGTTGGACTTGGTGCAGAATGGGAAATGCATTGGTATTATGACTGATAGCGGACACGTTGAAATTTACGACGCTTCGCGTCGTAGGCCGTATGTATTTTATACTAAAGAGAAGCAGCCGAGGAAGCCAGTGCCGGAGTATAAGGTTGCTGAATCTACGCCTCAGCCGATAAAAGATGTAAGCACTCTTGTACTTAATACTGAGTATGGGTATGGAGTATATAGTAAGATAGTTGACGACTTTTTTAAAGGGCTGGATAAGCTATGGGACGAGCTCGAGGTTTAAAGAAGAGCTTGCGTTGGCAGAAGCCGAGAACCGCGAGGTATTGGAATGGAGTTTGGTTGAGTTCTGCGACGGGGCTGCGGATTTATAAAGTGCTATCTGGAGGAAGAAGAAGAGAAAAGGTAGTCATAAGCCGAAAACTGTGAGAACTGGGAGAACGCTGGGAGTGGCGTGGCCCCGGTCGGTGACAGATATGTCTCTTATTTTACCGAGCCCGTCACCGTAAATAAATATAAAGAAAAGCCCCTTGGGATTGCTCCCAAGGGGCTTTTCTTCGCTTGTGTGTTATCTTACGAACTTGTTGAGGAAGTCCTCAATCGGGTCACCAACTGCGGGAAGGTCCGGCGCAGTCTTCATAGAACGGTCACCGGTCGGGGTCTCGCGCAACGAATCAATCTTCTCCATCATCTCGATATATGCCTTTGCCGCGGGAATAATTTCATCGAGCTCCTGGACCACCTCATCGGGGTTAACGTGTGCGATAGCCTCAACGAGTTCATCGCCGAGGTCCCACACTGACACGATATTCTCCAGGGCAATCAGCAGGTCGTCAATGGCTTCAGCCTTGTTACGAGCGAGCTCGCGGGCATGGAACTCGGCTGCTTCATCGGCCTTTCTCTTGGCCTCGGCTTCCGCCTTGATGCGCTCGTTCTCGGTGTTCGCGTCGTTGATGGCCTTGGTAAGTTCGGCGGCCAGACTATCTACACTCTCGCCGTTCTGGAGGCGGGCGAGCAGTTCAGTGGTAAAATCCATAGGTATCAAATCTCCTTTTTTATTTTCTATATATATTATACAATTTTTTTTAAGGAAAATCAAGCCTGTGCGCTTTTGGCCTGACAAATAGACGTTGGACCAGTTTTCTAATGCCAATGGGGTAATATTTAATACCGAATTGCCTATATCGAGGCCTGTTCTCTGTCTCGATTTTGCGGCGTCCCCGACCGGTTCCCGAGCTTGCGCTCGGGAATTTTTCTTTTTTTTATATTATACTATAATTTTTAATGAAAGTCAAGGCCATATGCCTTTGTTTTAGTTAACGGGCCCCGATCGGGGCCCGGGTTTTCGGGAGTAATAGGGAAAGCGGCATATGCCACTCGTGTGACGGAAAATTTTGCATATGGTGTGCGGGGTGCGAAGTTCGGCCCAGCTGGTGCGCCAGCGGGCCGGCCAAAATCACCCGGGCGCAGGAGAGGGTCACCGCAGTTCCCTCTCCAACATCTCACCGACAATTTCATCCACAAAGAGGGTTGTATGGAGACATCCCCTTTTGACGACTTCAATCGCCCAACCATCTTTGAGGGTTTCCTTCCACCGCAGGATGGTGTAGCCCTGCCGCAGGATTTCTTGCTCGATCAACTCTTTCATTCGTATTCCTCCCC
>JAEEGL016065590.1_pt1 | contig 16125 bp, 18 predicted proteins | sample 9134231 | NCBI WGS metagenome assembly JAEEGL01 (sample SAMN16246548, study PRJNA631951) | gut metagenome | biome: gut microbiome; feature: rumen; material: fiber-attached | host: Bos | place: Iran: Karaj | collected 2018-10
AGTTTAAAGAGGCATTTGAAAAATGCTTAATGGACATTGAAAATGGAAAAATATAAAGAAGTAGAAAAAAGTATAATAAAAAAATATCGTAAAGATATTTGGAGTAAATTTGTAAGAGCAAGTATTGATTATGAACTAATAAAAGAAAATGATAAAGTAATGGTATGTATTTCTGGAGGAAAAGATTCATTTTTACTTGCAAAATGTATACAAGAATTACAAAGACATGGAAAAATTCATTTTGATGCAAGATTTGTTGTTATGAATCCAGGGTATACAGATGTTAATAAAGAGTTAATTATTAAAAATGCTCAAGAATTAAATATACCAATAGAAATGTTTGATAGTGATATTTTTGAAGTTGCTACAACTAAATTTGATCTAAAAATGGCTTGTTATATGTGTGCTAGAATGAGAAGAGGATATCTATATAGTAAAGCTCAAGAACTTGGATGTAATAAGATTGCATTAGGTCATCATTTCGATGATGTAATAGAAACGACTTTACTATCTATGCTATATGGATCAGAAATAAAAACAATGATGCCAAAACTTCATAGTGATAATTTTGAAGGATTAGAACTTATAAGACCACTTTATCTAGTAAAAGAGGAAGCAATTATATCTTGGAAAAATAATAATGGATTAACTTTTTTAAATTGTGCTTGTAAGTTTACTAGTGAAGCAGAATCAAATGAAAACTTAAGTAAGAGAAAAGAAATAAAAGAATTAATCAAGAATTTGAGAAAAGTAAATAAAAATGTTGATTATAATATTTTTAAAGCTTTGGACAATGTTAATTTAAATTGTATTTTAGGTACAAAAAAAGATGGAATATATAATAGTTTTCTTGAAAATTATGACAAAAAATAAAAAGTGGTAACACTTTTTATTTTTGCATATTTATTTTTTTATGAGTATAAGATGCAAGAATTTCATCTAAATTATTATGATAATCTTCAAAGTCTTCAAAAGAATCAAAGAAGAAACATGATGTTGTTCTATCTAAAATTCTTAATTCTTGATTACAATCTGATACATTTTGCACAACTTCAATTTTTCCATTATTTCCAACTATAAATTCTATATCACAATCTCTAGTAATACCATCATCAAGTTTATGATAACCAAAAACAAATCCTTCAACGGTGATTGTAGTTGATTTATCAGGTGATATATATTTTTTTATAGATAAACCTGGCATAGTACTCAAATATATACTTTCTGCTTTTTTATCCCTATATACGATTGATAATCTATCAAATTTACTTCCTATTTCACAATTTCCAAGTCTTTCTTGTGGATTAGAATCGTTAGTCCATTCTTCATTTAGATAAAAATCCTTATCTTGCTCATCTAATTCAAGATTTTGCCTAATACGTTCATCTTTAAAAGTATAATTTTTAATAGCACCAATAGTGGCATTCAATAAATCATCATCAACTGTACAAATTATGTTTCCATCTGAATCCTTTACATTTTTTAGTTTTTCTCTTATAAAATCTAAATTAGTCATAAGTACCTCCAATCATATAAATTATAACGGTAATACGAAATACTGTCAAATAGTGATTGAATATTTATATTTAATAATATATACTACTATTAGATTATCAAGAACGAGGAAGAGAATTAGCTCTATGAACTCGTACCAACCTGCAGATGTAAGGTGGTAATGCTAATAACGATAATTATATTCGTATATTACTAACTCCTTGATAATCTAGAAGGAGTTTTTTTATGAAAAAATTATTTACAAGTGAAGCAGTTACAGAAGGACATCCAGATAAAATATGTGACAAAATAGCGGATAAAATTTTAGATGAGGCATTAAAACAAGATCCAAATAGTAAAATGGCAGTTGAAGCTACTATTAAAGATGATTTAGTATTAGTATATGGTGAAGCAAATACAAAAGCAAAATTAGATTATGAGAAAATAGCAAAATGGGTAATTAAAGATATTGGATATAAAGAAGACTATAATGTTTTAGTTAAAATATCTAATCAGTCTGAAGAAATAAGTGAAAAAGTGTGTAAAAGTGAGATTAAAGCTGGAGATCAAGGGATAATGTTTGGCTATGCTTGTAAAGATACTGAGGAATTAATGCCAGCAGCTATTACATACGCAAATAAAATATGTAAAAAGCTTGCTGAATATAGAAAAAGTGGAAAAAATTATATTCTTCCAGATGGTAAAAGTCAAGTTACAGTAGAATATGACAATAATGTTTTAAAGAGAATTGATACTATTGTCGTTGCTGTGCAACATACTAAAGAAATAGATTTAGATTTTTTAAGAAAAGATATAATTGATAATGTTATATTGGAAGTTGTACCTAAAAAGTTAATTGATAAAAATACTACAATTTTGGTTAATCCGAGCGGAAGCTTTATAAAAGGTGGATCTTTTGGAGATTCAGGAACTACTGGAAGAAAAATAGTTGTTGACACTTACGGTGGAAGTTCACCGGTTGGAGGAGGGTGCTTTAGCAGTAAAGATCCATCAAAAGTAGATAGAAGTGCAGCTTATTACGCTAGATATGTATGTAAGAATGTTGTAGCACACAACTACGCTGATATTTGTCAAATTGAAGTAGCATACGTAATAGGATTTGAAAATCCAATATCATTTACAATTGAAACATTTAATACTGAAAAAGTAAAAATATCCGAGATAGAAAAATATATAAAAACCAATTTTAGCTTTAAAGTACAAAATATAATTGATGAATTAGATTTAAAAAAACCAATATATTATGATTTATCAGCATATGGACATTTTGGAAGAAATACGTCTTGGGAAAAAATAAAAAATTTACACATAGAAAAAAATAAGTAGAAAAAAAAAGCTTTACTAATTGACTACATCGAAAAAATAAGTTACCATATAGATAGGGTGATAATATGAGTGCGAATAATATACAAATAGAACTAGATGCAGTAGTTGCAATCGGAGAAAGACTACAAGGAGCTATGGATGCAAATAATTTAGCTTCAATAAAACCAGATCCTTACAATCCACTATTTCAATTTTCAATAGCAATGGATTTGCAAGGAACTTTGCCAAAAGCAGAAAAAACTGGTGACAGTAAAGGAAGAACAATAGCAAAATTAACAAAAGGAACAATACCAATTGAAAAAGATGGAGATCAACAAGGACAAGCTGCAGCAGCAGGATTGAATTTAGAGAATTTTCTTAAAATTGGAGAAACAAATCTCGGAGTTAAATCTTCATCAACAGATATTAACAATAAAGGAACTGACTTATATGTTAAAACTGAAGATGATGCAAATGACTTTGATCAAATAATGTCTGATTTGGATTATCAATCTTACATTAAGATGATGACAGCTCTATCTTCAATGGAAAAAGAAGAACTTCAAAGATATTTAACTGAAGTTCCAATGGCTGAAGATATGAAAGCTTGGCTATTGGCATCTCCAAAAATTGATGCAGATTTAAGAGAAATAATATTTGAGATGGAACCAACAGTTATTCAAGCTGGATTAAAGAATATACTTGAAAATCAAAATGTTGCTGATGATTTAACACAAGACATTATTTATGAATTCTCAAAGCAAAATCTTGAATCATTTAAGAGTATGACACCAGAAGATACACAAAATATCATTGAATCAGCAGAAAACATGATTACAGGTTCTAATTTACAAGAAAAGCTTACAATGATGTATAATGGTGATACTGTAGGAACAGCTGATTTAACTAGAGATTTCTTTAATACAGTTGTTAATACAATTTCAAAAGAAACAGAAATATCTCCAATGGATTTATTAAATAGAAAAGAATATGCTGAACCATTGACTGACTGTATATCAAATGTAACTAAGACGATGTCTCAAACAGCAGCATCAAGCAAGTACAGTGGTAACTCTGTTGGTGACTTACTAATGAATTTGACGAAAGGAGTATAGCATATGTTTAAGATAAATTGTGAAAAAGTAACAGAATCTGGAGAAAAACTAAAAGAAAAATCAAAAGAATTAAAAGAAATAATGGGATCTCTTCAAGGATTAGAAGGAAAAATAGCAGATTGTTGGAAAGGTACAGACAGTGAAAATTTCTTACTTTCTTTCAATAAACATAATCAAGAACTTTCATACGTAGTTGCATTCCTAAAAAACCATTCTGAACTATTTAAACAATGTGCAGAAGCACATGATCAAATAGACATCGACTATGGAAGGGCAATGTCAAGTTAGGGGTGATTTAGGATGAATGGAAATAATAGAACAGAAATAATGGATTGGGATTATGATGCCCTATCAGAAAATATTAAAGAAATGAAAGCTCTAAATTCAAGAATTGCAAAGATTTTTAAAGAAGTAAAAACTGAAATAGAAAGTCTACAAGGTGAATGGATAGCTAATACAGCAGATCAAGTATTTCAAAACTTTGAAAAAGCTAATAAAATATTTGAACAAATTAATGTAGAACGTCAAAATGATGTTAATTTTGCTGAAACAAGTAATGAACATTATAAATCTATGGAAGAGTCAATTAATAGTTTAGTTGACACTAAGGTTGATATATAGGAGGTGAGATAAATGTGTAGTTTTCAAGGAAGTATTAAAGCAAGCGATTTTGATATAGAACCTATTCTAGAACAATTTTATGACACAGTTGGGCCACAAATTGGTACTATGATAGCTACAACAACTGATTATATTAAAAGAAATAAAAGTGTTGCTGATACAGCTTCTTCATGTGCTGGAGCATTGGGTGGAGCATATCAATCAAATAATGTTGGAAAGGCAATACAAACATATAACAATTTAAGTGAAGGATGTAAAAAAATTGCTGAAGACGGTTTACAAGGAAAAGTAATACCCATATTAGTTGGATGCCAAGAGCTAATTGAAATGATTACAGAATTAAAACAAATGCAAGCTAAAGCTTATGCATTGATTGCTCAAAGGGATGCAGCAGCAGCAGCTGAAGATAATGAAACAGCAGCAGCAATTGAAAAACAATTAGTACAATTAAAAGCTCAATTTGATGCAAAACAAAAAGAGGCATTAGCTAAACTTGAAGAACTTAAAGGAATGCCTTCTGATATCCCTGATATGGCACCTACAAATGGATCTCTTTCTTATCAACCAAATATTAATGTTGCTGCAGAAAAAGGTTCAGCTGGTCTTAATGGACAATTTAAAAGTTATAATATGGGAGATACAAGTATCACATCAGTTCAAAATTAAAATAAGTCCAATAGGGCTTTTTTTTTAGGAGAATAATATGAGAACAACAATTTTAGAAATAGATAAAAATATAATAATTAATAATATAAATAAGATAAAAGAATATACAAATAAAGAAGTAATGCCGATTATAAAAGCAAATGGATATGGAACACATATAAATAAAGATCTGTCTTTTTTAAACAATTTTAATATCGTAGGAGTAGCTCTTGTTCAAGAAGGAGTTGAAATACGAAAAAATGGTTATAAAGAAGATATCTTTGTTCTTAATCAGCCTGCTATTGACGAAATAGAAGATATCATAAAATATAATTTAGTCATTGGACTTAGTTCTTTAGAGTTTTTAGAAAAAATAAAAAACGAAAAGATTAAAGTACATCTTGAAATAGAAACAGGAATGAATAGAACAGGCATAACTTTAAATAATTTAAATAACTTTATAGACAAAGTTAAAATGAAAAAGAATATTATAGTAGAAGGTGTATATACACATTTATCTAGCGCAGATAATGACGATTTATATACAAAAGAGCAATTAAATAAATTTAATAAAGCAGTTGATATTGTAAAAGAAAATTTTAAAACAATTAAATATATTCATTCTGAAGCTTCTAATGGAATATTAAATTATAAAAACAATACTACTAATTTAGTAAGAGCTGGAATAATAATGTATGGATATAATTCATTTCCAAATGCAAATAAAATTATAAATTTTAAACCATGTGCTATTTTAAAAACAAAAATTAGTTTTCTTAAAGAGATAGATGCGAATGAATCAGTTAGTTATAATAGAAAGTTTATTTCTGATCACAAAATGAAAATTGCAACTATTCCAATAGGATATGCAGATGGATTAAGAAGATGTTTATCAAATAAATTAGAAGTTTTAGTAAATAATAAAAAAGCTAAAATAATTGGTTCTATATGTATGGATAGTTGTATGATAGATGTTACAAATATAGATGTAGAAGTAGGAGACATAGTATATATTTGGGATAATAAAAATATTACTATTGATGATATAGCAATATTATGTGACACAATCAATTATGAAATATTAAGTACTATTTCAGATAGAGTGATAAGAATAATTAAATAAAATAATAAAGTATGTTATAATCTTTTTAGAGGTATTTATGAACAGTAATATTGAAAATTTTAATGAATTTTATTCAAAAGTAAGTAAAGATTTAAACAAAAATATTAATGCTTATAATAAGTATTTATCTAAAAAGAATAAATATTTAGAAAATAATTTAAGTCTTTTTACCAATTTAAATTCTGATGGAAAGCTTGTAAGAGGAATTCTAATAAGTTTAGGATACAAACTATCAGGCCATAACAATCTTGATTATAGTTATAATCTTGCATTAGCTTATGAGTTGTTTCAAACATCAGTCTTGGTACATGATGATATTATTGATGAAGCAGCATTACGACGTGGTAAAGAAACAATACATCATTCAATTTATGATAAAAATAAAAAATATAATGATTATGGTGCTAAAAAACTTGGAGAATCAATCGGAATTTGTATGGGAGACTATGGCTTTTATGAAGCTAACAAAGTTATAATAGAAAATTATAAAGATGATTCAAATTTCTCTGATATTTTGCATTATTACAATGAAACAGTATTAAGAACTATAGAAGGAGAAACAATTGATGTAGAACTTCCTTTTACAAGTAAATATAAACTTAAAGAAATAGATTTAGAAAAAAGTATTATGCTTATTTATAAGTTAAAAACAGCATACTATACTATTATAGGTCCTCTTTCTTTAGGATTAATTCTTGGGGGAGTTGATAATGATAAGCTTAAAGATATTGAAATGTTTGGAGAAAAAGTAGGAATAGCTTTTCAGATTCAGGATGATATTTTAGGAATATACAATGATTTAGGAAAAGATAAAGGATCTGATATTAAAGAATATAAACAAACTATTTTATTCTCGAAAACTATGGAAAATAATAATTATAAAGATAAATTATTAAAGTATTATGGAAAGAATGATATTAATGATAATGAAATAGAAATAATAAAAGATATCTTTAAAAAGAGTGGTTCATATGACTATGCAAATAATTTGATGAATAAATTATATGATGAATCAATTTCGATACTAAACAATATCCTATGGATAAAGGAAGAAGATAAAAAAGTATTATATGGATTTGTTGAATATTTAAGAAATAGAAAAAAATAATTATTATGCTTGGGAGGTAAATATGGAATTATTAGATGGAAAATTAGTAAAAAAAGAAATGCTTGATAGTTTAAAAAAAGAATTAGAAAGTATTGAAAGACCTCTTGGACTTGTAGTTATTCAAATTGGAAATGATGAAGCAAGTAATGTTTACGTGAAGCAAAAGGAAAAAATGGCCAATGATTTAGGAATGAATTTTAAACATATAATGTTACATGAAAATGTTAAACAAGAAAAAGTCCTTAAAGAAATAGATAAGTTAAATAAAGATGATAACATTGATGGTATTTTAGTTCAAATGCCAATACCAAAACATTTAGATGCTCAAATTATTCAAAATAGAATTAATTATTTAAAAGACGTAGATGGATTAACAGATATAAATGCTGGAAATTTAGTGCATAAAAAAGATGGACTAGTACCATGTACTCCAGAAGGAATTATAGAATTGCTTAAGTATTATAATATTGATATCTCTGGAAAAAATGTCACTATAATAGGAAGAAGTGATTTAGTTGGCAAACCACTTGCTAGCTTGATGACTAATAACGATGCAACAGTTACCCTATGTCATTCTAAAACAAAAAATTTAAATATCTATACAGAAAATGCCGATATACTTGTAGTAGCAGTAGGAAAGGCAAAATTAATTAAGAAAAATCAAATTAAGGATAATGCTATAGTAATAGACGTTGGTATAAATAGACAAGATGATGGTAAATTATGTGGTGATGTAGATTTTGAAGATGTTAAAGAAAAAACAGCATATATAACTCCTGTTCCAGGAGGAGTAGGACAAATGACAGTTGCATGTCTTGCAAAAAATACATATAAAGCATACAAATTAAGAAAAAAAATAAATGGTTAATAGCAAACCATTTATTTTTTATACTTTTTCAGATCTATAAAAGACATAATCATCATTAATATTTTTTGTAAAGGTAAATATATATGTTGAACCTTGATTGAAATAATCTTCATAATTATCTCTATTAGCATCTATTAATAATTGTGTTTTTTCTATATTACTGTAATAATATTGACCTTTTGAATCTGTAAACAATATTTTTATTTCTAAATATAAGAAATCATTTTCACTAGTTATTTTTGAAATTTTATATGGAGCTTGTTGAATACTTATTCTATTACACTTATTACTATTAATGCTGTAGTATTTGTTATTATCTTTATCAAGTTTATAAAAACCATTGACACAAGTGCTTGAATAGTCATTTACTGAATAGATAAAACTTTCATCAAATATTTTTTTAACTTTATTGTTAAAATCATTAACTGATATTTCTTTAGGATGATTATTATAATATTTATTCATTATTACTTGATAAACTATTTCATTATCTAAATCCTTTGCATATAGAATACCATCCGTTATATATTTAGTTATTTGATTAAAAACTTGATTAGTACCAATATAATTATATGATACTAAAGTATTCATTAAATTCATTGCTATAAGATTATAATCTCTTTCTTTTTTTGGTTCAGGTTCGACAGGTTTTTCAATGATATTTTCTTCTTTTAATGGAGCCTCTTCCTCTTTAGTATTAAACATTATATATAAAACTAATAATATTATTAAAATAATTATTAAGCAAACAGATATAACTAACACAGTATTTTTTTTCTTTTTTTTTGGCATTGGTGGCCCATAATATACATTTTGATAATTCATAATATCATCCTCTCAACTTAATTATAACATTTTTTGTAAAATACAAAAACTATAAAATAAATTTTTAAATATACATGTTATAATTAATATGGTGGAATATGAAAAAAATTAATAAAAATAAAAAAATTATTATAACTACATTTGCCTTATTTTTCTTTTTTATCATATTAAGAGATATATTTATCTACGAAGTTACATCTTATGATAATTGGGCATATAGAGTTTTTGTAGAAGGACTAAGAAGTGATAATATGACTGTTGTAATGAAAGCTATCACTTTTTTTGGAAGTGGTATTGCCTGTCTTTTAATAATTGCAATCATGTTATTATTTTTCAAAAATAAAAAAGATGGCTTGATAGCATTATGTAATGTGTCAATTATTTTTATCATTAATAGCATACTTAAAACAATTATTCAAAGACCTAGACCAATTGGCTATAATCTTATTGTAGAAGAATATTATAGTTTTCCATCAGGACATTCTATGGTTTCTACAGCATTTTATGGATTTTTTATTTATTTAATATATAAAAATGTAAAAAATAGAAAGCTAAAAGCAACTTTAATTACATTACTATTTTTATTAATCAGTTTTATTTGTATAAGTAGAGTTTATTTGGGAGTTCATTATCTAAGTGATACTTTAGCAGGATTTTTATTTTCAATTGCTTACTTAATGATATTTGTTACATTATTACCTAGAATAAATAAAAAGGGGAAAGAAAAAAATGAAAAAGAGTAAGCTTAAATTAAAAAAGAAAAATATGACTATCTTAATAGTAATTATTACAACAATTATTCTAATTTTATTATTAAAAAATCCAGTTTCTAACGTAATAAATATAAGTAGAAAAGGATATGATATTAAAACGTCATATAAAATATATAAAAAAGGAATTAAAGATATTGTATTAGATAATGATTATTCTAAAACTTTTGATGAAGCTTTTAATTCTGATTTTTATCAAGAAAAAAATCTTAACAATTATTTTAAATTAAAATATTATGAATATGATTCTTTCTTAGAAAATATAAACAAATGGTTATCTTTGGGGTATACGGTTAATGATATTAATACAATAAATGAAAAAAATAATTTAGAATTATTTGAATATGTTAGTAAAAAATATGTTTCAGATATTGTAAAATATTTAGAATATGATTTTGCTAAAGTAGATAAATATGACAGATACATTGCATATTTTAATGGCGATTATAAAGATACAATTATTAAAGTTAATATAGGACTTGATAAAGATTTTTATGAAAATCCAAATGTAGTTAAAGATTTTTCTATTGACCTTATTGCAAACAAATATAATGTTTTAGATAAAGAATTTATTCCAGATAATTTAACATTACTTACTAAATGTTCAGAAGGAGAAGAATATTTAGCAGGTGTTGCTAAAGAAGCATATGATTTAATGTGTGATGCTTCAATTAAAGAAGGATTAAGTTTAGGAATTACTTCATCGTATAGAAGTTATGAAGCGCAAGAAAAAATATATAATAGCTATCTTAAAAGTAATGGACAAGATTATGTAAATAAATATGTTGCAACGCCAGGATATTCAGAACATCAAACAGGACTTGCTATAGATGTTAAATCATTAAAAAGTAGTCCATTTAAAAGTACTAAAGAATATAAATGGATGATTGATAATTCATACAAATATGGTTTTATTTTAAGATATCCAGAAGGAAAAGAAAATTTGACTGGATATAATCCTGAAGCGTGGCATTTTAGATATGTCGGAAAAGAAATTGCTGAATACATTCATAATAACAATATTACATACGAAGAATATTGTGCAGTTTACAAATAATTTTATGTTTAATTTGACTTAAAGTATTAAATAGATTAATATAATATTATAGATAAGATAGAGGGTGTTACTATGGCATTAGGTGAAAACATAATAAAAGATAATAAAAATTCAAATACAAAAGACTTATCGTCTGATTTATCGGATGTCACTTTGGAAATCTCTCCAAAAGATATAAAAGAAGTTTGTAGTCAATGGAATTCAAAAATTACATCTATTGATTTATCGTCAATTGATGTTGAATCTGTCTTTTCTTCATTAATAAGTGTAGGCGTAGGAACATCTTATTTTCCAAGTTTAAAAAAAGCATTAGCCAAAGCAGAAAAAATGGTAAGTTCAACGAGTAATTTAATATCTACTGCTTCTCAAGAACAAGAAGGTATCCAAAATTATTATGGCAATAGACAAGGCAATAACAATTATTATGGAACACCTACAGGCTCTAGTGGAAGCAGCGATAGTAATAGTTATGGAAGCAATAGCGGAATTACCGGAACAGATTTTAATATTCCATCTGCATTAGAAGACATTCCGGGAGCTGACGATGAAATCGAAGAAGAAGATGTAATCATAAATACTGAATTTATTGATAAAATAAACGAATTAGATGCAGAATCATACATTGAGTTTATGAAAGCACTTGGAAATATAGATGAAGGACTTTTACCTTATTTAGTAGATTCTGAATATGCAAGTAAATTAAAAAAATATTTGTTGGAAGCTCCAAATATTTCAGATGATCTTAAGAAAATTATTTCCCAAATGGACGAAAATGAGCTTCAAGTAACACTCCTTTCAATAGTAACAGATGAAAGCGCAATAACGGATGTATCTAAATCAATAATTTACAAATATACAACTTTATTAAGTGAAAAAGATGAATTAAAAGATATAAATAAATCTCAAATATTTTTGAAAAGTGTTGATATAGTGGATAAATTTTTCGATACTACATTAAAATCAGATAAAGTTCAAGAAGAATTGTTAAAAGTATACGAAGGAAATTCTATTGAAGAATTAGATGATTTTTCGGTTGCATTCGTAAAAACAGCTATAGATGAATTATGTGAAAAAAATAATATCGATTATGAAACATTGCTAACTGATCCTAAAAATGCTGACAAAGTAAAGAAAAGCGTATCTGATTTATCAAAATCACTTTCTTATTTTAAAGCTGTTAATTCTTTAGGAGATGAAGCGGCAGTATTAATATATGACAGCTTAATCCAAGAAGATGGTAGTGACTCTAAAAAAACAAATAATATTTAGAATGGAGGAAGAATATGGCAAATAAAATACTTATTAATTGTAGAAAAGTTTACGAAACTGGTGAAAAATATTTAGAATCCTCTAGTAAAATTAGTGAATGTCAAGAAGATTTCAATCGAACAAAAAGTAAAATATCATACATATGGAAAGGTGGAGACGGCTATAATTTTGCTGTTTCATTTGGAAATCATATTGAAGAGTTAACAAAATATATTGAATTTCTTGAATTTGAAGGTGAATTATTAAAAAATAATGCCTTAGACCATAATACATCAGATGTTAATTTTAGTACAAAAATGAAAAGAAGTGATGATGATGAATAATATAGAAATTGACACATCTAAACTTGAAACAGAAATAAATAAGATAATAATAACAAATAATTTATTAAAAAAATTGCTTGAAGAATTACAAAGTGATACTAATTTTTTAAAGGATTATTGGCAAACTGATGTTTCTGAAAGTGTTTATACTAGTTTTGAACAATTCTACAAAGATTATCAAAAAACTATTGAAAACATAGAAGGAGATATAACTTTCCTTGAAAAAATAGTTAATAAGTCTTACGAAATAGAAGATTCTAATATTAGTAAAGCTGTAGATGAAAAACTACATTAAGAAGGTGAATTAATATGGAAACAATACCACAAGAATTAGTTACATTTAAATCAACTGTAGAGCCAAACTTAGAATCTACTATGGAACCAGCTGTAACAAAAATAACTGATAAAGTCACTGAAACAATCAATGCAAATAAAAGTGCTAAAGAGGGAATTAATACATATTACAATAGCCAAAACAAACAAACTGTCTTAAGTAGATTTGATAAAATTAATGATATTTATTCAAAAATATCATCAAGCGTAGAAAGTGATTTAAAAGGAATAATAGATGGGGCTAAAGTAATAATTTCTTTAGTTAAAGAGCTTGAAGAAATAAATAAAGAGATAGAAGAACAAGAGAAAAAAATTAATTTAGAATCTGGTGATACAGATGAATCTAAAAAAAATATAAGTGATGCTCAAGATATTATAAACACAAAAAAATCTGAGTTTAATACTAAGAAAAATGATGCGTTACAAAAACTTAATCAGCTAAAATCAATGGATGCAAGTATTTCATTTGTTGAAGAATTCTCTGGTTCTGATGATTATGAATCTAAATTAGAATATCTTCAAGGTGGAAGAATGGTAGATGGAACATTTAAAGCTTCAAATGGAGTTGTTATTGAATATCATACATATCTTCCAGATTATGGTGCAGAAGAAGTAGAAGATCTTCCAATTAATTTATATTTACCAGGTAGTGGTGAAGTTGGTGGACGCACTTTTAAAGTTGGACTTCCACAAATGCTAAAGAATGGAACTATTAAACCATCTGGAATAGTTGTATGCCCAGAAATTCCAACTGAACAACACTTTGAAGATCCTGCCTTTCAACAAGCTCTTGTCGAATTAACTGGACATATTGCTGAACAGCATAATGGAGATGTCGATAGAGTTTCTATAAGTGGACATAGTTATGGTGCAATTGCGGGATATGAAATGATTGATAGATATCCTGGATACTTCTCAGCGTTTGTACCAATTAGTGGAGGAAGTTTTGAAGCTACTAAAGCAATGAGCGATGTTAAAATTTGGGCATTCCATGGTGCAAATGATAATGGAGGACATAGAACAAATTATTCCTTAGTAAAACAATTAATTTCACAATTGCAAAAAATGGGTGGAGAAGCTTCACTTTATACCTTTGTAGGTAAAGGGCATAATGTGCAAAACTTAACATTCCAACATGAGTATGAAGATAGTGATGGTGAAATGATAAACCCAATTGAATGGGCACTTAGACAAAAGAAAGATAAAAAATAAAAAGAAAGGGAAATTATATTTCCCTTTTGTAATTTAAATAAATAGTATTACATAAGCTAATTGGTATTAAAAACATAGTCATAATAAAAAGAATTTATAATCCTTTTTTGACTTGAAAAAAAATAAAAAAAACGTTATATTATATATGTACATTTTGCCCTTTAGCCAAGCGGTAAGGCAGGAGACTCTGAATCTTCGATGCACTAGTTCGAATCTAGTAAGGGCAGCCATTTGAATTTATGTAGGAAAGAGGTTTAATATGACAGACAAAGAATTAGCGGATTTAATATTTCCAAATGTAACAAAAACACCAGAAGATTATGAAAAAATATATCCAAAAAGAAATTTACCTGAAGGAGCAGCAGTATCTCGTTTTGCACCTTCTCCAACTGGATTTGTTCATATGGGTAGCCTTTTAACTACTTTGATAGAAAGAAAAATACCAGATGAAACTAATGGAGTATTCTACTTAAGAATAGAAGATACTGATCAAAAAAGAAGTGTTGAAAATGGTATAAGTGGAATTGTACAGGATTTAAAAAACTTTGATATTAAAATAGATGAAGGAGCACTATCTGAAACTGAATCAATAGGAAACTATGGCCCATATATTCAAAGCCAAAGAAAAGAAATATATGAGTGCTATGCTAAAAGTCTAATTGAAAGAGGACTTGCATACCCATGTTTTTGTTCTGAAGAAGAGCTTGATGAAACTAGAAAAATCCAAGAGCTAAATAAAGAAAGAATTGGATATTATGGTTCTTTTGCAAAATGTAGAAATCTATCAAACGAAGAAAGAGCAGAAAGAATAAAAAGAGGAGATTCATATATCATAAGATTAAAATCACCAGGAGTATATGAGAAAAAAGTTATATTTAATGATTTAGTACGTGGAAAAATAGTATTCCCAGAAAATGACTTGGATGTAGTATTAATCAAAAGTGATGGACTTCCAATTTATCACTTTGCTCATGCAATTGATGATCATTTAATGAGAACTACTCATGTACTTCGTGGAGAAGAATGGTTATCAAGTGTACCAGTTCATCTTCAATTATTCGATTTACTTGGATTTGAACTACCTAAATATGCTCATCTAGGATTAGTAATGAAAATAGATGAAGAAACAGGACAAAAAAGAAAATTATCAAAAAGAAAAGATAAAGAAGCTGCAGTAAGCTTTTATCATGAACAGGGAATTCCTGTAATGGCCGTTAAATTATATTTAATGACTATAGGTAATTCAAATTTTGAAGAATGGTTAAATCAAAATCCAACAAGTGATTATAATGAATTTAAATTTGATTTTAAGAAGATGAGTGCATCAGGTTCACTTTTCGATTTAGAGAAATTAATTAATATATCTAGAAATTATATAAGCAGATTAACTGCACAAGAAGTATATGAAAATGCTTTAAAATATACAGAAGAGTATGATAAAGAATTTTATGATTTATTAACTAAATATAAAGACTATGCGATAAATATGTTTAACATTGAAAGAAATCAAAAGAAACCTAGAAAGGATTATGCTAAGTATAGTGATATAAGACCATACACATGGTATATGTTTGATGAACTTTTTGACAAAGAAGAAAATAAAAATTATGAATTTCAAACAATTAATGATAAAGAAGAAATTAAGAAGATTCTTAAATTATATTTAGAAAAGTATTATAATGAAGAAGATGATGAACAGTCATGGTTTGAAAAATTAAAGGATTTAAGTGAAGAATTAGGATATGCAAGAGAAGTAAAAGACTATAAAGAGTCTCCAGAAAAATATAAAGGTCATGTTGGAGATATAAGTATGGTTTTAAGAGTAGCGTTAACTACTAAAGCACAGACACCAAATCTTTATCAAATAATTAAATTATTTGGAAAAGAAAGATTAGAAAAAAGATTAAATAAAATAAAGTAGGAACAATCCTACTTTTTTCTTTCTCTACTTTTTACACTCAAATAAAAGATCAAAAATAATGGAGAAGTAATAATTAATCCAAAAAGTAAAATATAATATGATGCTTGTGAAAAGA
>JAEEGL011407278.1_pt1 | contig 16124 bp, 16 predicted proteins | sample 9134231 | NCBI WGS metagenome assembly JAEEGL01 (sample SAMN16246548, study PRJNA631951) | gut metagenome | biome: gut microbiome; feature: rumen; material: fiber-attached | host: Bos | place: Iran: Karaj | collected 2018-10
AGGTAGTGGAGAAACAGAACTTAATTATCCAACTAATAGACCAATAGTTATTATGATGGTTGGTCTTCAAGGTAGTGGTAAAACCACTACAACAGGTAAGTTAGCTAACTTGATGAAGAATAAACTCAACAAGAAACTTTTACTTGCTGCTTGTGACGTTTATCGTCCTGCTGCTATTGATCAATTAGCACAACTTGCTAAGCAACTTGGTGTTGATGTTGTTAACATGGGCACTGATGTTAATCCTGTTGAGATTGCAAAAATCGCTAAAACAAAAGCATTTAATGACCATTATGACGCTTTGATTATTGATACTGCTGGTCGTTTACAAATCGATGAAATTTTAATGGATGAATTAGCAAATATTAAAGCAGAAGTTGTACCTGATGAAATCCTCTTACTAGTGGATGCTATGGCAGGTCAAGATGCCGTTAATGTTGCTACTGCATTTAATGATAAATTAGCAATTACTGGTATTGTCATGTCTAAACTTGATGGTGACGCTCGTGGTGGTGCTGCCTTATCTATTAAACACATGACTGGTGTACCAATTAAATTTGCTGGTGTCGGTGAAAAATTAACAGATTTAGATATCTTCTATCCAGATAGAATGGCAGACCGTATCTTAGGTATGGGTGATGTCATGACTCTTGTTGAAAAAGCTCAAGAGCAAATTGATGAAAAAGAAGCAAAGAAACAAGCTGCTAAATTAATGTCAGGTAAGTTTGATCTTGATGACATGATGGCACAGATGAGACAAATTCATAAATTAGGTTCTCTTAGAGGACTTTTAAAACTCATTCCAGGTATGCCTAAGATTACTGAAGAGCAAACTGAAATGGCAGAAAGAGAAATGAGATCTTTCGAAATTGTCATTAACTCAATGACTAAGGAAGAAAGAGCTCACCCAGAAATCTTCAAATTCTCTAGAAAACAAAGAGTCGCAAATGGTAGAGGAACATCTCTTCAACAAGTAAATAAAGTTCTTAAAAAATATGAACAAATGAAAGAGATGATGAAGCAAATGGAACAATACAAAAAATCCGGCCGTATGCCTCCAGGTGGATTTGGAGGAATGGGCGGAATGGGGGGCATGGGTGGCTTCCCAGGCATGTAAAATTTCAAAATTAGCAAGATTTAAAAATTTTATATAAATAATCTTGCTTTTTTTGTTAAAAACATTTTTAATTATTAACTGGAAGCTAGATACAAGGAGGTAGTTTTTATGAAAAAAATATTATTAGGAATTACAACAGTGCTTGTATTGACTTTATCAGCGTGTGACCGTGGTACAATTAAGTCTTCCGACAATTCTAGTAGTAATTGTGGTTGCTCAAAAGCTACTAGCAAAGAAACGGGAATGAGTGATGACTCTGAAGAGCATTACAAACGTCCTGATGATTGGTACACACCTCGTTATTATGACTATGATAACGAACCACAATCATACGAATCTATTCTTGAATTCAACTATAAAAGTGAAAAGGATAAGGCTGAATTATTTGAATACTTAGAAACAGTGGAAGAAGGAAAATATATTCAATATTTTCCTGTTCAATTAAACGCAAATACTGACTTTGATCCTTGTAAATATTACACATCAAGTTTTTATAATTGCTGTGAGGAAGAATATAAACGCATTTCTTTAAATTGTAAGTTTGATCTTGAACATCCTTACTATAATTATGGAATGTCAACTGATTCATATGGCGATGATTATTTCCATCTCAAAATCGATTTGAATTTTTATCCAGGTGACATAATTTTTGACAAGTATTATAAGTTGTATACAAATGAAGAAATCTCTAAAGAAGAATTTGAAGAGATTCAAAGCAAAACTCACTGGAAATACACTGGACATTGGAGTGGTAACTTTGTTCCTAGTGAAGAATATAAGAGCTATACAAGTTTTGATATTGAAGAAGTTTTCTTCTTATGCACTAGAATGTTCTTTAGCTATGATGAAGATAGAAATCTAAATAGAGTAAGAATCTATGAAAGAACACCTAGTTCAGGTGATAAAATCGAAATAGTTGGTTTAAAAAAATAGAGGTTAAAAAAACGCACAATCCAATGTGCGTTTTATTTTATAAATTTTTTGCCCTTCTCTAAAGCTTCTATTTCCCAATCAGGGGTTTTGTTGCTTCCAAATTCTGCTAATAATTTCTTATCTTGTTTCGTTAGTTTGTATTTATCGAATAGATCTTGTCTATATTTGAGAGTAAGTCTTAACGACTGTTTTTGTCTCCATTTTGCTATTGCTTGATGGTTCCCAGAATAGAGAATGTCAGGTATTTTATCACCATTGAAATCATATGGTTCAGTGTATTGAGGATACTCTAATAATCCATTTTCAAATGTTTCTTCTTCAGTGGATTCTTTTGTGATAGCGCCATCGATCAAACGAATGATTGAATCACTAATTGCCATAGCGCCAATTTCACCACCAGTTAAGATGTAATCACCAATAGAGATTTCTCCATCTATGTACTTGTTAACTCTTTCATCAACGCCCTCATAATGTCCGCATAACAGTATTAAATGTGGCACATTTTCTTTTAGTTCATGTGCTTTTGCTTGATTATATGTAGCACCTTTTGGTGATAATAAATATACTTTTGAGTCATCAGTTTTAACTGAATTAATGCAATCAACGATTGGTTGACATTTCATGATTAATCCAGCGCCTCCACCTACAGGAGCGGAGTCAACTCTTCCATATTTGTCCTTAGTAAAATCACGAATATTGACGATATCAATACTCACAACTTGTTTTGCTAAAGCTCTTTTGATAATTGAATTTTCTAAAAAGCCATTAAACATTTCTGGGAATAAAGTTAAAATTGTGATTCTCATAACATTCCTTCAATAACGTTAATAGTTATCTTTTTATTCTCTATATCTATATTCTTAATGAAAAACTTCACAAATGGAACTAAGAAATCTTTTCCGTTTTCTCTTTTTACTCTTAAAGTAATTTGAGCAGGGAACTCTTCAACCTCTTTTACTTTTCCAAGTAGGTTATTATTTTCATCATAAACTTCGCAGTTTTTAAGGTCTGCAAAGAAGTATTCACCTTTCTTTAAAACCTTGCTATCTTTGATAACTTGGACTTCAAAGTGACGATAATTTTCTGCCTCTTCTTTGGTATTAATTATGTCGAACTTAACGTAATCAAAAAGGCCATTGTGACGATAGCTTTCTACTTTCGCGGAAATTCTAGAATTATCTTTTTCGTTATATAAGAAAACCTCGTTACCTTTTTGATAACGTTTATCTCCAAATTGAGTTTTAGATAGAATCTTTGCAGTGCCATCTAACCCAAAGGAATCTAAGATTATACCTAATAATAAGTACTCTTCCATAGTTAATACCAAAAAAGAGGATTAATCCTCTTTTCCATCATCAAAAGATTCAAATTTGATGTGTATATGCTTGTTTTCGCTTTTGCCTGCGATAGAAATAACTTCGCGTAATGAATTAGCGATTATTCCTTTACGTCCAATTAAACGAGCAGTATCTTCTTTTTCAGCAGCGATAATGATTAAGACATCTTTACCATTATCATCTTCATGAGCTCTAATAAGGACTGAATCAGGATCTTCCACGATTGAATCGATTAATGCGTGAATAATCTTTTCGTAGTCCATTGATGCTACCTACTACTTTCCAGCTTTTTTGCTTTCAACGTATTTAGCATTAATACCTTTACGATTGAACATTGCTTTAACTGTATCACTTGGAACAGCGCCAGCTTTTAACCATTTAAGTGCGAGTTCTTCATCGATAACTGCGTTTTCGACACCTTTAGCTGGATCAAAGTAACCAATTTGTTCAATGATTCTGCCATCTCTTGCGTAGTGTTGGTCAGCAGCTACAATACGGAAAAATGGATCTTTATGACGTCCAATTCTTGTTAATCTAATTTTAACCATAGTCTTTCTTTCCTCCCTATGTCCGTTTATTATAATAAAGATATAGAAATTAAGTGTCAAGTAAAAATACTTTACATTATATAAAAAATGATTATAAATGTTTGACAAGGTATATTTACATTGATATTATATATCAGCATGCGAATTAGCATGATGCAGGTGTTCCGCTGTCAAAAATGAGAATGAACACTCTAAGACAAAATACTTGTTAAAGGAGACGAAATAGCACATGAATAACAATTTAGTTAATGAAATTACTGCTAGCCAAATTCGCCATGACTTACCAGCATTCTCTTCTGGTGATGAAATCAAAGTTTCAGTTAGAATCGTTGAAGGTAGTAAGTCACGTATCCAAAACTTCCAAGGTGTAGTTATCTCTCGCCGTGGTGGTGGTGTCAGCGAAACATTTACAGTTCGTAAAATGTCAAGTGGTGTGGGTGTTGAAAGAACATTCCCAATCAACTCACCTTCTATCGCATCTATCGTTGTTGTTAGAAGAGGTAAAGTTAGAAGAAATAAAATCACTTACATTCGTAAGCTTTCTGGTAAATCCGCTAGAATCAAAGAAATTCTCTAATTTCAAATTAAAGAATAAAGACCCAAATTGTTGGGTCTTTTCTTTTACCCGCGTGTTGAAATAAACTATCTTCCCTCATATAATGAGAATGTCTAGTTTATGGAAAAGAATAAAATATTAGGAAAAATCTTCACATATGTTTGCCAAATAGCCATTCTTATTGTCACTACCATAGCGTTATGCTTAGCGTTTAAGAATAACTACTATGGTTTCGTATACGTTGATGGTCTTAGTATGAATCCAACACTAAAAAATGCCGAATTCGGATTCATAGATAAACATGGCTACGCAATTGATAACGCTAAGAGATTTGATATTGCGGTTACTTATTATCCATGCATAGTTGCAGGTCATTCAGATTATTGCTGGATTGACTCTAACGGAAACGAAGTAAAGACAATTTATCAAGACAGTGAACATAAGGTTCAACTTAGCAAATCAGCTGAATATAAGATTAAAAGAATTGTTGCTTTACCAGGTGAACAATTTACACTACAAACTGACAGTATTACTGTCCGTAAGAAAAATAAGGATGGTTTCTGGGGTGATTGGGTAAAATATGACCTACCTTATAACACTTATGGAAACACAGAAAAAGTGAATACAGAGCCAATCACCCTTGAAAAAGGTGAATATTGGGTTATTGGTGATAATTGGGCAGGAAGCACTGATTCCGCTAGTTTAAACCAAAGAATTTATAGAAAGAATATTCAAGGTATCCTCATCGGTATTGAAGGTACTTGTAAAGTAGATAAAACTACTGGAAAAGTAAGTGAAAAATCTTATTATCCAGTAACAAAATATTTTAAGAGGTAAACATATGCCAGCGAACAATGTACATTGGTTCCCAGGGCACATGAAGAAAGCCTTGGTAGAAATTGAAGAAAAGATTAAACTCGTTGATGTTGTCATTGAGCTTTTTGATGCACGCGCCCCTTTATCTAGCCAAAATCCATACCTAGAAAAGGCACTTGCAAACAAAAAGAAGCTAGTTTTAATGACGAAATCCGATTTAGCGGACCCAAACGAAACAAAACTCTGGAGCGAAAAACTCAAATCAAAATATGACTATTTATTAGTTATGAATCTCACAGAAAACAAGATTGGGGACGCGCTTAACAAAGCTATTTTTGAGCTTGGAAAAGCTAAAAGACAAAAAGAAATTTCTCGTGGAATGAAACCTCAACCAATCAAAACTATGATCGTGGGAATTCCTAATGTTGGAAAGTCTTCTTTAATCAATAAATTAGCAAAACGTAAAGCTGCTGGAGTCCAAAATAAACCTGGTTTTACTCGTGGTGAACAATTCATTAAAGTTAACCAAGATTTCATTTTATTAGACACTCCTGGAATCCTTCCAATGAACTATGATGATCAAGCAAAATCCATCAACTTAGCACTTATTGGATGTGTTAAAGAAGATATCTTGCCAAACCACATTTTAGTAGAATCTCTACTTAAAATCTTAAAGAAAAATTATCCTTCATCTTTAAAAGAAAGATATGACATTGAGGAGATTACAACTCCTGAAGAAGTCCTTAAACAAATCGCTGATAGAAGAAAGCTTGTTGACTCAAATGGTCAACTAGATTTGGTAAGAGCAGAGTCTTTATTATTAAAAGAATTTAAGGATGGCAAATTAGGAAGAATTACTTTGGAGAAAGCTTAATGTCTCTAGATTTAGATAAAGAGTATTATTCAGATAAAGTTAAATATATTGTTGGAACAGATGAAGCAGGAAGAGGATGCTTACTAGGTCCTGTTTTTGCTGCTGCTGTTATTATGCCTGAAGGATTCTATGATCCATTAATCAATGACTCCAAACAATTGACTCCAAAACAAAGAGCTAAAGCATTCGACATTATTATTAAAAACGCAGTGGCATATGCTATTAGTTCAGTTTCAGTAGAAGAGATAGATGAAATTAATATTCTAAATGCATCTAGACTAGCTATGAAAAAGGCGATTGATTCTCTGAATCACTCCTATGATTTAATCCTTACAGACTGCATGAAAATTCCTGGTTATAGCGTGCCTGTAATTGATGTCGTACATGGAGACGCATTATCAGTAAATATCGCAGCAGCAAGTATACTCGCAAAGGTCTCCAGAGATAGACTTTGTGAAGAACTCGATAAGCAATATCCTGAATACGGAATAGCAAAGCATAAGGGTTACGGAACAAAGATTCATATGGAAGCACTTAAAAAATATGGACCTGTAAAAGGCCTACATAGGTTCTCATATGGTCCTATTAAGGAACTTTTTGTAGAAAAAGTAACATTATTTTAAAAATTTTTGGAACAAATTGAATTTACCTCCCTTTAAGTATAGTAGGGAGGATTTTTATTATGGAAATCACTGGAAGCGATGCTCTAATATACTTCGCAATTAAATACAAAGGTAATTGGGATCGTATCTTAGAAGCAATTAGACATAAGGAGTATATCGATGACGATGAACTCCTATCATTTAAAACTAATATGAAATGCAAAGCTGTTACCTATTTAGATGAGGATTACCCACAACAGCTAAAGCAAATTCAAAAATCACCATTTGTATTGTTTTACTATGGCGATATTAAGCTCGCAAAAGACTATACTAAAAACATATCTGTTGTGGGCGCTAGAGAACCTAGTAAGTATGGTTCAGAAAATCTCATCAACATAGTTAAGGAAATTGCACTTGATTATAAGATAGTTTCGGGACTCGCTATAGGGATAGATTCGCTAGCGCATAAAACATGCATGGAAGCAGAGGGCAAAACCATTGCCGTTTTAGGGGGTGGAATAGATTATTACTACCCAGAAAGCAATAGGGGACTTCAAGATAAGATTAAAAAGGACCATTTGTTGCTTAGTGAATACCCTGAAGGTACCACTCCTGACCCTCAAAATTTCATCATGAGAAATAGAATAGTTGTGGGTTTATCTAAAGGACTAATTATTTTTGATTGTAAAGAAGCATCTGGAACGTTGAGTTCTGCTAATATGGCGTGTTCATTTAATCGTGATTTGATGTCAATTCCTTACCCGGTTGGGTCTGGATATTTCAATAATACGCTTATCAATGAAGGGGCTAATTTGATTGAAACAGGTAATGATGTGAGACAGGTATTGAACACCTATTAACCTCAAAAAAATGTTAAATAAATGTATATATTATTTAATAAGGATATATAGCGAAAATGCCGTTGACACAGGCTTGAATTGGCAATATAGTTTTGTTTGCAAAAATTATGAAATTAGTTATTGTTGAGTCTCCTGCAAAATGTAATACGATCAAAAGATACCTCGGTGAAAACTACGATGTACAAGCTTCTCTTGGACACGTACGTGACCTTGCTACAAGTGGCAAGGGTGGTTTAGGTGTGGACGTAGAACATGACTTTGCAGCTACTTACATTATTAATAAAAACAAAGAAAGAGTAGTCCGTGGACTTAAAGAAAAAGCTAGTAAATGTGATGAAGTTATTCTTGCAACCGACCCTGATAGAGAAGGCGAGGCTATCGCATGGCATTTAACTCAAGTTTTAGGACTTGATGTTAATAAAACAAAAAGACTAGAATTCCACGAAATTACTAGAAGTTCTATAGGTGAGGCTATTGCTAATCCAAGAACAATCGACTTAAATCTTGTTCAATCACAAGAAACACGCCGTATTTTAGACAGAATTTTAGGTTTTAAGTTATCTACCTTAATCTATAAGAAAATCAAATCTAGAAGCGCAGGAAGAGTGCAATCTGCGACTTTAAAGATGATTTATGATCACGAACTTGAAATCGAAAATTTCGTAAGCAAAGAATATTGGAATATTTTGACTAAAGCAAGTATTCTCAATCATGATTTTGACTTAACTTTTGTCGGTAAAAACGGTGAAAAAATTGAAATCAATAACGAAAAAGACGCTAACGAAATTCTCGCTGGTATTCCTGATAAATTAAAAGTTGTTAATGTTGAAAAGACTTTCAAAACAAAAGAAAGCAAAGAACCATTTACAACATCAACTTTACAACAAGAAGCATTCGCTAGATTAAAGTTTAAAACTAAACGTACACAATTAATCGCACAACAATTATATGAAGGCATCGATGTCGGTGGCGAGCACATGGGTTTAATCACTTACATGCGTACAGACTCCACACGTTTATCACCTACATTTATTGAACACGCGACCAACTATATTGTTGAAACTTTTGGTAAAGAATATCTTGGTCACGCTAAGAAGATTAAAACTATTGGTTTAATGCAAGATGCACACGAAGCTATCCGTCCATCAAGTAACCATAGAACACCAGAATCTGTTAGACAATACTTAACAACTGAACAATATAACTTGTATAAGTTAATTTATAACCGCGCTCTTGCTAGTTTGATGAAAGCTAAGAAAGAAGAAGTAATGATTGTTACTCTCCAAGGTGGAGAATATACATTCAAATTTGAATTAACTCATACAGTATTCAAAGGTTATGAAGCTATCTATTCTGAAGTCGATGATGTCAAAGATTATAACGGATCTTTCCCTGATATCAATGTTGATGACTACTTCGATTTAAAAGAAAAGAAAGCAGAACAAAAATTCACTCAACCTCCAGCACATTATTCTGAAGCGAAAATTGTTAAATTAATGGAAGAAGTTGGTATCGGTAGACCATCTACTTACGCAACTACAATTGAAACATTAAGAGCAAGAAAATATGTGGTCAATACAGCAGGTATTTTAACTCTTACAGAACAAGGTAAAAAGACTGCTCACGTTCTTGAAAAGTACTTCCCTGACATTGTAAATGTCAAATATACTGCTCAAATGGAAAAGAAACTCGATAACGTTGAGGCTGGAAATGACACTAGAGTTAAGACATTATGTGACTTCTATTATCCATTTATTAAGGATATAGAAAAAGCTAATGAAATCATGTACAAAGATGACCCGATCAAGACTGGTGAAAAATGTCCAATCTGTGGTGCTGATCTTATTATCAAAGAAGGCAAAAATGGTCAATTTGTTGGATGTAGCAACTTCCCAACTTGTAAATATGTTAAAAAAGAACCAAAACAAGTCGTGGAAACTGGTGAATTATGTCCAGAATGTGGTAGACCTCTCGTAGAGAGAAAAGATAAAAAAGGAAAAGTGTTCATCGCATGTTCAGGTTTCCCAAAATGTCACTATATCAAACAAGAAGAAAAACCAACTACAATTCCTGAAGAACAAAAAACAGATAAGATTTGTCCAAAATGTGGATCTCCACTTGTTAAGAAAAAAGGCAAATATGGAATGTTCTTAGGATGTTCCAATTATCCAAAATGTGATTACATGGAACGCATAAAGAGAGGAAAGCGGAATTAAAATTCCGTTTTTCTTTACTTTTTGCTAATATTATTTTTGTATGAACAAGCAGACTAAAGATTTCTTAGATTATTTGAAAAACGAAAGAAATTATAGTGACGATACAATCAAATCCTATCAGTACGATATAGAGAAATTCTTTTCTTATTTGTTTAACGAAAGTGTACTTATGGATGATGTTGATCTTCCTATTATTCGTAATTTTTTAACTACAGAAATCCAAAACGGAATATCTAAAAGAAGTTGTAAAAGAAGAATTTCTTCTTTGAGTCACTTTTATCATTGGATGTCAAAAGTAGGTTATGTCAAAGACAATCCTTTTGAATTAGTCAGTTCAATTAAAACTGAAAAGAGACTTCCGGATGTTTTGTTTGAAGAGCAAATCGATTATCTTTTTAAAGCAAATTCTGAAAGAAATGATTTCCTCTCAGTTAGAGATCAAGCAATCATTGAAGTTTTATTTTCAAGCGGAATCCGCGCAAAAGAACTTGTAAATCTAAATGTTCAGTCGCTAGATTTGTCGAGAAGAGAACTCCGTGTCATCGGTAAAGGTGATAAGGAAAGAATCGTTTTAATTTCAGTTGAATGTAAGCAAGCAGTGACTACTTATCTAAAACAAGTCAGACCAACTTTACTTGCTAAAGCAAAGATTGCCAGCCCAGCATTATTTTTGAACAATCGCGGAAATAGGTTAACAACGAGAGGTTTAGAATACATTCTTATAGAAATTCAAAACAAGACCGGAATCGAATTTGGTCTCCATCCTCATAAGTTCCGTCACTCGTTCGCTACATACCTTTTAAGTCAGGGAGCTGACCTAATTTCCATTCAAAAATTACTCGGTCACGAGAACTTAAACGCTACTCAGATTTACACTCATATCTCCGAAGAGAGTATGAAGATTACATATTTAAATAACCATCCTAGAAGTAAGAAAAACAAATAATAAGTATTTTTATACTTGTTATACAAAATCTAGTTTGGTAATATATTAAACGCTGTGGTAACACAGAATACACACATCGTGGATTGAGCTTCCGTTGTGCTCTATAAGAGAACTTAGAGTTGGTTAAGCTTTTAGAAGCGGTGGAGGAAAAACATAAGGAGGACTTCACAATGGTTGAAGAAGAAAAAGTAGTAGTTGAAGAAACAACTGCTGAAGCTGCTAACCCAATGGAAGCAGTTATGCATGATCCTGATGCACCAGTAATTACAATGAAGAAATTACTTGAAGCTGGCGCTCACTTCGGTCATCAAACACGTAGATGGAACCCAAAAATGAAAAAATACATCTACGGTGCAAGAAATGGTGTTTACATCATTGACTTACAACAAACAGTTACATTAATTAACGAAGCTTATAAGGCTATGAAAGAAATCGTTGATAACGGTGGTAAAGTCTTATTCGTTGGTACAAAGAAACAATGCCAAGATGCAGTTCAAGCTGAAGCATTACGTTCTGGTTCCTTCTACATCACAAACAGATGGTTAGGTGGAACATTAACAAACTTCAAAACAATCCAATCTAGAATTAGATTCTTAAAAGAATTAGAACGTAGAGAAGAAGAAGGCGAATTAGATCTCCTTCCAAAACAAGAAGCTGCACAACTTCGTAAAGAAAAAGAAAAATTAACAAAGAACTTAGAAGGCATTAAGGAAATGAGAAAAGTTCCTAACGCACTCTTCGTTATTGACCCACGTATTGAACACAACGCAGTCGCAGAAGCACGTAAACTCGGTATCAAAGTCTTTGGTATCGTTGATACAAACTCTGATCCAGATGTCGTTGATTACATTATCCCAGCAAACGATGATGCAATCCGTTCCGTTAGCTTAATCTTAGCTGTCATCGCTGACGCTATCGTTGAATCTAAAGGTGGATTACCAGTTGTTGCTTACTTAAAAGAAGAAGGCGAAGATGTCACAATGAAAGACGTTATCCGCCAAACAGATAAAGAAAACGCTGAAAAATTAGCAAAGATTAGAGCAGAAAGAGCTGCACGTCAAGAAGCTTACGAAAAAGAACAAGCTGAAAGATTCGCTGCAAGACAAGCTGCACAAGCTGCTGCAAATGGTGAAGCACCAGCAAAGAAACCTGCTAAAAAACCAGCTGCAAAGAAAGAAGCTGCTCCAAAAGCAGAAGCTCCAAAGAACGAAAGTGAAGGTAACTAATCATGGCAGAATCCTTAATTGACTTAATCAAAATCTTACGTGACCGTACAGGCGCTGGCCTTATGGATTGCAAAGCTGCATTATTAAATAATGACCAAGATTTAGATAAAGCTAATGACTGGTTAAGAGAAAAAGGTTTAGCTAAAGCTGCTAAAAAAGCAGATAGAATTGCTGCTGAAGGTTTAGCACTTGTTAAATCCTGTGATGGCTGTGGTAAAACTGTTATCGTTGAAGTCAACTGTGAAACAGACTTCGTTAGTAAAGGTGACGCATTCAAAGAACTCGTTGAAAACGTTGCAAAAACAATTCTTCACGAATCTCCAAAATCTTTAGATGAAGCTAAAGAATTAACAAAAGATTTATTCACTGACGCAACAGTCAAGATGGGTGAAAAATTCGATTTAAGAAGATTCGAAGTATTAGAAAAAGTTGATGGTCAATACATCGCAACATACATCCACATGGGTGGTAAAATCGGTGTCGCTGTTGTCTTAGACAAAGAAGATGCTGAATTAGGTAAAGGTTTAGCAATGCACATTGCTGCTAATAACCCAAAATACTTAAGCAAAGATGAAATTGATCCAAGCTTAATCGCTCATGAAACAGAAGTTCAAATGAACACTGCTAAAAACGATCCAAAATTAGCAGGTAAACCAGAAGCAATGTTAACAAAAATCATCGAAGGTAAAGTTAACAAATACTTCTCTGACATGTTATTAAATGAACAAATCTACTTATTAGATGAATCACAATCTAAGAAAGTTGGCCAAGTTCTTACTGAAAAAGGTGTCAAAGTTGTTAAATTCGTCCGTTACCAAGTTGGTGAAGGTATTGAAAAACGTAAAGATGACTTCGCAGCTGAAGTCATGGCACAAGCTAAGTAATTATCAAAAAAATGAAAAAGGGGACACATTTGTGTCTCTTTTTCTATATAATAATAACTAGGAGTTAGTTATGTCATATAAACGAGTATTATTAAAATTATCTGGAGAATCATTGAAAGAAAATGATGTTTCCATTTTTAACACTGCAAAGCTTCGTAAAGTTGGAGATATGATTGCAGAAATGAGTAAGAATACACAAATATGTGTTGTCATTGGAGCAGGTAATATCTGGAGAGGAAGAATTGCAGAAGAAGTAGGACTTGAAAGAGTTCCTGCAGACTTTATGGGAATGTTAGGCACAGTCATTAACGCTGTCGCTATTAGTTCTTATTTAAATAAAAAAGGTGTCAAATCTGTAGTTACAAGTGCAGTTCCTGCAATTGATGGAGTAACTGTGCCTTATGACCAAAAGGCTGCAGATTCCGCTTTAAATGACAATAAAGTAGTGTTTTTATCCGGTGGAACTGGTAAACCATATTTCACTACAGATACCGCTGCTGCAATGAGAGCAATCGAATTAAATTGTGACGCCATTTTAATGGGTAAGAATGGAGTCGAAGGTGTTTACACTGGAGACCCACGAGTGGACGCATCAGCAAAATTCATGCCAAACATCACTTATAAACAAATGGAAGATATGAAGTTAAAAGTCATCGATGACTCCGCTGTTGAATTATTAAAGAAGACAGATATCGATGTCAGAATATTCTCAATGGATGACCTAAATAATTTTATTCGTGTTGCAAATGGCGAACATATTGGTACAATTTTAAGTAAGTAATAGAGGAGTTTAAATCTTTATGGACGAATTAGTTTTACAAGCCCAAGAAGAAATGCAAAAAAGAGTAGAGATGCTAAAAGCATCACTCTCATCTTTAAGAACAGGCAGAGCAAATCCAGCAATGCTTAATAACATCAATGTTGATTACTACGGATCACCAACTCCAGTTAATCAAATTTCATCAATTTCAGTACCAGAACCAAGACAATTATTAATCAAACCTTATGATAAAAATGATTGTAAGGCTATTGTCAGCGCAATTAATGCTTCTGATTTAGGTATTAATCCAATTAATGAAGGTACTCAAATTAGATTAATGATTCCAGCATTAACTGAAGAAAGAAGAAGAGATATCGTTAAACAAGCTCGTAAATATGGCGAAGAAGCAAAGATTGCTATCCGTAATATTAGAAGAGACTACATGGACCTTATTAAAGGTGATGAAGAAATGTCTGAAGATTACCAAAAGAAGGTTCAAGAAGACTTAGAAAAAGCAGTCGGTGATGTCATCAAGAATGTTGATACAGTTGTTGCTGACAAAGAAAAAGAATTAATGACTCTTTAGTCTATAATCAAATTGAACAAGATGGTTTCTTAATTGAAATCATCTTTTTTGTTAAATTCCAATAATCATTCTTTACAATTTGTTGTAAAGTTAAAGAGATACTTATGAAATCTAGCGCTAGTAAACTTAAATTATCGTTATTAGGTCTTTCATTATTTGGATTATTAATCGCTTGTGGACCTACAAATTCTTCTATGGAGAATTCTTTTAATAATGCTAGAAGTGATAGAGATAAATCTAGTAGCACTAATGTAAGTTCTCAAAATAATAGTAAAAGTAGGGCACCAGTTTCCGATGTTTCTAGTGCTTCAGTTCCACCTGTTTCTACAAGCACTGTTAATCAAGGCGATGAAGTCTTAAACTGCGGTCATCATAAAGAAATCGCCGTTAAAACCCCTTCAACTTGTTCAATGAAAGGGTATACAACACATATTTGTTTAGAATGTGGCGAGTCCGTAAAAGACAGCGAAGAAGACATGTTGGAACATAAATATGACTATGTTTATCTAGTTAACGCTTCAAACGGAAAACTCGAAGAAAGAAAACTCTGCGTTTATTGCGGAACAACAACTAAAGGTAGCCAATTCTCAAAAGCTAATAACAAGGTTGCATATTTAAATGCTGAAAACATTATCGATAACAATTCCGTCGGTTACGTTGTGACTTCAGGTTCAAGAATCAAAGCGTATCCAGCTATGGGTTATGAGTTTGTTAAATGGTCCAACGGTCAGACCGAACAAGAAATCGAATCGAACGGTAGTGAAATCGCTATTTTTAAACATAAACAAACCGAACTTCCAATAATCTCGATTGATTTAGCAAATGGAGTAGCTCTTTCCAGTGTTAAACGTGATGCCTATAGAGAAGCAACAATCTCCGCTGAAGATGGAGAAGATATCGTATCAATTCCTGGAACATTTAAAGGAAGAGGAAATGGTTCGTGGGTTGGCTCATCTAATGGTAAGAGTGGATATACATTCAAATTAGATACTAAAACTCAAATTTTAGGCATGAAATCTAAGTCCAAAAAGTGGAACTTAATCGCATGTAAAGATGACCAATCATTACACATTAACTGGACCGCATATTCTATGTCTCACAATGTTTTTTCAGGTATTGAATGGCAAACTCAAACAAAGTTTGTCCAATTTTATGTGAATAATGAATATCGTGGAGCATATATGCTTACAGATCCTGTCAAAGTTGAAAAGAATAGATTAAATATCGTTAGTGAAGATTCAACTGGAACATACGAGTATGAAAACGAGAATTCCGGCTGGTTAATTGAATACGATAGATACGCTACAAGTAACTCCAGTGACTTCCCATATGACCCAGCAGGTGATCCTACTCCAATCGAGAATATGTCCTATTTCAAAGTTGATGGTTTATATAGAGAGTTCTCAGTTAAGTATCCAGATTTAGATAAAGCTCAAACTTATGGTGGCAAGATTGAAGATTCAAGACATAAAGCTGCGGTGCTTAGAATGAAAGAATCTATCAGAGATCTTTCTAATGCTTTAAATAACGGAACTTATGAAGAACTTTGCCAAGTCGTAGATATCAATTCAATGATAGATATGTACCTTTTGCATGAGCTATTTAAAAATTCTGATGTTGGTTGGTCTAGCTTCTTCTTATACAAAAAACCTAATGATTCCCGTATATATTTCGGTCCGGCATGGGATTTTGACCTTTCAACATATAGAGCAAAACAACAAGATAGAGCTACTAGTGGCAAACATATTTCTAGTAAGGTTTTAACAAGTAGACCTAACTATAACGAGTGCTCTGGATATAACGATATATTTGTTAAGGCTACTAAACTTTTAGACGCTGAAGGTAAACCAGGATTTGAAAATC
>JAEEGL011583243.1_pt1 | contig 16124 bp, 14 predicted proteins | sample 9134231 | NCBI WGS metagenome assembly JAEEGL01 (sample SAMN16246548, study PRJNA631951) | gut metagenome | biome: gut microbiome; feature: rumen; material: fiber-attached | host: Bos | place: Iran: Karaj | collected 2018-10
AGCCGATATTTTCAGGCGAGGACTGTGCTTGCCGAGCGATAATAAAATGACGGCCGAGCAGCAGGACATAATTATCGACATCATTCACAGGTGCTTTCGGTGATGTCAGGCCGTATCGGCTGAGCATGAATGAGGCGATTAAATCGACCGACTTAAAAAATTAGTCGTATCTGCTGCATATGCATTAGGCACGTAGATAGGAATATACCGTATCGGCTGGATATGCATTGGGGCTGTAGATATGTATCTGCCGCATATGCATGAGGTGCGTAGATAGAGAAAAGCCATGTCGGCTGAGCATCAATTAGGTGCGTAGATAGAAAATCTGGCATCGGCTGCATATGAATGAGAGAGTCATATTGTATCTGCTGCGTATGCATTAGGCAATCATATGTACATCGGTTAAGCATGTATTAGGTAGTCACATAGATTGAGGAACATAGATGATAATAGTTTGGATTATCCTTTGGATTATCGCAATTGCGTTTGCTGTCGGTGTGATTGCCGTCTTAGCAGACTCAATCGGAAAGAAGGACAGTAAGCATAAGCCTTATGGCCCATACGAGCGTTTTGTAAAGCGTGGATTGGACGCTTTTCTTTCTACCGGGGCACTTATAGTGCTTTCCCCCGTTTTGCTTATTACAGCAATCATGGTACGTGTGAAACTTGGCTCACCGGTGCTTTTCACACAGGACAGACCCGGCAGAGATGGAAAGATATTCAAGCTCTATAAGTTTAGGACAATGCTGCCGCCGAAAGACGGTGTGATAGATCCGGCACAGGACGCAGCAAGGCTCACACCGTTCGGGAAGAAGCTGAGGTCAACAAGCCTCGATGAATTGCCTGAATTAATCAATATGATCAAAGGCGATATGGCTGTGGTGGGGCCGCGTCCACTTCTCGTCCAGTACCTCTCCCGATATAACAACCATCAAGCAAGACGGCATGAAGTCCGCCCTGGTTTCACAGGACTTGCACAGGTGCATGGACGCAATGCCATCAGCTGGGAAGAAAAGTTCGACTGGGATGTGAAGTACGTTGACAATATCACTTTTAAAGGCGATTGCAAAATCATTATTGACACAGTAAAGACGGTCCTCAAATGTGAGGGCATTAATTCTGATACTTCAGCAACAATGGAAGAATTTATGGGTACTGAGGAGAAAGCTTGATGAAAGATTTAATTATTTTTGGTGCAAGCGGCTTTGGGCGTGAGGTTGCGTGGGCAGTTGAAAGACTGAATAAAGTTACCCCTACATGGAATCTCCTCGGCTTTATGGATGATGCTGATGATATCCAGGGATCTGAAATAAACGGTTACAAAGTGCTCGGAAAGTCTGCTGACGTTGGCAATTATCCCGATGCCTATTATGTGGTTGCTGTTGGTGCTTCACGGACCCGCGAGAAGATCGTCTCGAATATGAAGACGGTGAATCCAAGTATCAAGTTTGGAACAGTTATTGACCCCTCTGTTGAGATGTCCGAACTTGTGACCATCGGCGAAGGCACTATTATCTGTGCACACACCATTATTACGGTCAATATCGAAATAGGTGCTCATGTAATAATCAATCTCGATTGTACCATTGGCCATGATGCGATTCTGCATGATTTTGTAACCCTGTATCCCTCTGTAAATGTTTCCGGAATCACAGAGATTGGTCATTGCAGTGAACTCGGAACGGGTGTGCAGATCATTCAGTGCAAAAAGGTCGGTGAATACAGTATTGTTGGCGCAGGTGGAGTTATTGTAAAAGATATTCCCATAAAGTGTACGGCGGTCGGCAGCCCTGCTAAACCGATACGCTTTTTTGAGTAGATGCGTCAGGCACGGCGGATCGATCACAAACGCAAGGAGACATTGGAAAGCCGGCTCATCGTTGGTGGAGGATGTGAAGAATGAATATTCTGTTCTTATCTTTGCTCAGTTTTGAGTCACTTCAAGAGCGGATTTTGTATACCGATCTGCTACGTGAGTTTGCTAAGAATGGACATCATGTGTATGCGATTTCACCTGCAGAGAAAAAACAGAATATCAAAACCCATCTTATTTATGAGGAAAACGCGACGATCCTTCGTCTTAAGATCGGAAACATACAAAAAACAGGTATTATTGAGAAGGGGATCTCGACCGTGATGATCGAGCCGACCTTTAAGAAAGCTATTCGAGTATATTTCTCTGAGGTGAAGTTCGATCTTGTGCTTTATTCAACACCTCCGATCACCCTTGTTTCAGCGATCGAGTACGTAAAGGAAAGGGACGGTGCGAGCACATACTTGCTTCTCAAAGATATTTTCCCTCAAAATGCTGTTGACATCGGTTTGATGAGCATGAGCGGATTGAAAGGGTTATTATATAAACACTTTCGTAATCAAGAGAAAAGACTCTACGGTATATCAGATCACATCGGCTGTATGAGTCAGGCCAATGTGGCGTATGTAATCGATCATAATCCTGAGATCGATCCGGCGATAGTAGAGGTATGCCCGAACTGTATAGATGTCGTTGATAAGAGCGTAAACGATAAGGTAAGAAAGGAGATCAGAGCGAAATACGGCATTCCTGATGAAAAAAAGGTCTTTGTTTACGGAGGAAACCTCGGGAAGCCGCAGGGCATCGCTTTTTTGGTCGACTGTCTGAAGAGATGCAGTGACTTAGAAGGAGCTTTTTTTTTGATCGTTGGGGATGGGACTGAGTACCACCTGATCAGCCAGTATATAGAGAATGAGAAGCCAACGCATGTTAAACTGATGAAAAGACTCTCTAAGGAGGATTACGACACGATGGTGGGGGCCTGTGACGTTGGCATGATCTTTTTGGATCATCGTTTTACGATCCCCAATTTTCCCAGCAGACTACTTGCGTATATGCAGGCAAAGTTGCCCGTAATTGCGGTTACGGACACGCATACGGATATAGGAACGACTATAACGGAAAATGGCTTTGGCTGGTGGTGCGAAAGCAACGATACAGAAAAGGTTTATCAGTGTATCCAGGAATCCTTGACAAAGGATCTTATGACAATGGGCGAGAACGGTTTTGCAAAATTATCGACCGATTATTCTACAGAAACTAGTTATAAGATAATTTATAAGCATTATAAGGAGAAAAAAGATGAGTGATCCAGTAATCAAAAGCACTTCTATGAGACCATATCAGGTATGCAAATGTTGTGTTATGGACACAACGGATGAAGATATCATTTTTGATGAAAATGGTGTTTGCATGCGTTGCAATGAGTATAAGGAACGTATCCTTCCAGAATGGAACTATGGTGAAGGGCATGAGAAAGAGCTGGAAGTATTGATTGGTCAGATAAAAGAGAGCGGGAAGGGAAAGAAGTTTGACTGCATCCTCGGGTTAAGTGGTGGTCTTGACAGCTCGTATATGCTTCATCTTGCGGTAAAAGAATGGGGATTGCGGCCTTTCGTTTTTCATATAGATGCCGGATGGAATCTTCCAATTGCCGAAGAAAACATTAAAAAGCTGACAGAAAAGCTTGGGGTAGAACTGCATATCGAGAAGATGGACTGGAATGAGATGCGTGAGATGCAGCTGGCATGGTTTCGCACAGGACTTGAGCTGCTGGATGCTCCGCAAGACCACGCTTTCATAGCCCTGATTGACCGATTCTCTCGAGAACTTGGTGTCAAGTATATTTTGAATGGATACAATATTTCGACAGAGATCATTGCGGATCCGGCTTCCTGGGGAAAGGGAGCTGGACAAACAGGTGATGGTACATATATGAAGGATGTCGTGCGAAAGTTCTGTAAAGTTCCTATCAAGCACTATACTTATACGAATGGCTTTAAGCATAAGTTTTGGATTCCGTATGTTCTTGGGGTGAAGACTATAAAGCCGTTAAATTTTGTACCGTTTACTCGTGCAGAAATGACAAAAACTCTTGTGGATGAGTATGGGTATGAACCTTATGGTCAGAAGCATTTTGAGGATCTACTGACAAAGTTTTTAGAAGGATACTGGATGCCGACCAGATTCGGACATGATATAAGGCGAGCTCAGCTTTCAAGCCTTGTGGTTACTGGTCAAATGCCGAGGGAAAAGGCACTTGAGATACTTAGCGAGCCTCCGTTAACAGAAGAGGAAAGCAAATCTTTGTTCAGCGAAGTTGCCAGAAAACTCGAAATCAGTGAAGAAGAACTTATGGCTTTTCATGAGATGCCTGAATGTACCACTCAGTTCAGAAATCAGACGTGGATATATAACACTGGTATCAGGATATATGAAATGCTGGGGATAGAGAAAAGAATCAGGAAATGATAATCAGGTGAATATATTTTTTGATCGGTTTTCGCGGAAAGAATATAGAAGGGATCGGGGTTAGGCATGAACGACGATTTTATTCGATATGTAAAAAAAACAGCAATTCGATGCATCCTGTTCCCGATCAGGGTCTTTCCTGTGAAGAGAAATAGGATCACATTGATTAACGATGTTGGATATAATTATGCGGGCAATCCAAAAGCGATCGCGGAGTATCTTTGCAAACATTATTCCGGCAAATATGATTTGTTTTATTCCGTTAACGATGTAGATAAATGGAGCGTATCAAAGAATACAGGCATAACCCCGGTCAGGTTTAATTCGCTCAAATACTTTTATTATGTTTTAACATCAAATGTGCTTGTGACCAACAGCGGGGGACTGTCATATATTCCCCTGCGAAAAAGACAATATGTTATCAACACCCATCACGGTGGAGGCGCATACAAAACAGCTGGCATCGACATGTTTGGGGACAGCCTTTTCTTTAGAAAAGATATGCTATTACAGGCGCGCCAGACGAATTGTTTTTTATCCACAAACAAGCGGTTTACGGAGGTAATATCAAAGGCTACACTGATCCCTAAAGAAATGTTTTGGGAGATCGGCATGCCGAGAAATGATAGATTAGTGTCTAAAGAAACTGATGAATCCGAGAGGATTAAAAGCAGAATAGGGCTAAAACCGGGACAAAAACTGGTTTTGTATGCACCAACATATCGAAAGCCGTCAGATAATTATTATAAGGGTTCGATTGCTATTCAATATGGGATCGACAGTGAAACTGTATGTAAAGCCCTGGGGAAAAGATTTGGCGGGGAATGGGTGTTTGCATTTCGACTGCATCCATGTGTTGAGAATAAGGAAGAGTATATCGTAGACGGTGCACTTGACTTATCCGAATATGAAGACATGCAAGAATTGCTTGAAGCGGCAGACGTGCTTATCAATGATTTTTCTTCCTCGTTCTGGGATTATATGCTGACAGGGAAACCGTGCTTCATGTATGCACCGGATCTGGAGCACTATGTCGAAACAACAAAAGTGTATACGCCTGTGGAGCAATGGCCATTTCCTAAGTCAACGAATAATGAAGAATTGGAACAAAGCATCTTGAATTTTAATGAAGAATGCTATAAAGAAGCTTGCAAAAAGCACTATGATGATCTCGGCGGCTGTGAAACGGGACAGGCAACAAAACTGGTATGCGAGAGAATAGAAAAGGTATGCGGTTGTTAACTGTTTTGTAAGTTGAAACGGAGGGCCTTCTGTAGGAGATTGGTATGAGAGTGGCGTATTGTAGTCTGCTTCTTCCGGAAGAAAAGAAGCTTTCTGAACGGACAAAGGAGCGGTTGTCCGGGATTTCAGGTCATAAGGTTACAAAAGCGGAGATTCTTGGTATCGATACAAATCTTAATGAGCCGGTTGATATTTTTAATATTATCAACACGGTCAATTATCCTAAATTTCCTCAACTGGTTTTTCCTACTGAAAAATGGAATCATTCCGCTTGCCAGTCGCATGAAGATATGCATCTTGGCTATGTCAATCTGCTGGGGATCAAGTATATTACGCAGTATCTTTCCATGAAGAAAGCTCTCATGCGATGGGTTCGAAAGAGTGATGAGCCATGCATGATTTGTGTGCATAATATTTTTTTGCCCGCGATGTTAGCCGCTGTTCGCGTTGCGAAAAAGCATAGGAACAAAGTCAAGCTGTGTCTCAACACGGGTGATATTCCAGGAAGATTCGGACTTCAGTCGCAGTATAAAAAAAACTTGAAGATGGTATTAACTGAAGAATTGATAGATAAGAACATCTTTAAGCTGGCAAAAGAGTTTGACTGCTTCGTGTTTGTGACTAAAGACATGTCAAAGGCTTTTGACGTGGAAGATAAACCCTTTGTGGTTGTGGAATGCACGTATGTTGAACCTGATTATGCGAAGGACTGCCAAATCGTCGAAGATGATAAAAACACTATATTCTATGCTGGCTCTATAAGAGAAGAATATGGGATATCTCATATGCTCCGTGCATTCAGCCAGATAGAAGGAAAAGACTATCGTTTAGTAATTGCGGGCGGAGGCGCAGCCGAGGGCGTTGTTAAAGAATACGAACAAAAAGATCCAAGGATCCAGTTTTTAGGGTTTATTACTCCTCAGGAAGTATTAAAGTGGCAGCTAAAATCCAAGGTGCTGATTAGCCCCAGACAATCTGATCGAGAATATGTGAAATATAGCTTTCCCAGCAAATCGGTGGACTCTCTTGCATCCGGGGTGCCGTACATAGCGCATAAGCTGCCGTGCGATCCTCCGGAATACTCAGGATACATCAATTATCCCGTCGATGAAAGCGATGAGGCCTTGCGGGATAAGATTGTTGAAATATGTGAAATGAGCCCCAAGGAAAGAAGAGCTATGGGGGAGAGGGCGAAGCTTTTTATCATTCAGGAAAAAAACCCAACGATTATGACGAAACGCATTGTTGATATGTGGAAAAAGGTAATAGAAGGCGTATGATGCATAAGCTTTCGCCAATCAAGATTTTTTTGGTATATTGGGTTTTTTCGTTGGTTTTGTATGCTTTTGGCCCTTTTGCCTGGGTAACATATAAGCCCTTGCTCTTTTGGAGCCTGAACATACTCTTTCTTTTAGCATTTTGCTTAGGATGGAGGCTTAGTGACAGAGTAAGCTTTGGAGGAGGCGCTGCCTGGACGGATCAGGATACTGCTTCGTTGATTCGAAGATTGGGGCCAATGCTGTGCATCAATCTGATTTTCGAGGTGTTGAATTTATTTCGGATTTTTGCTTTCTCAAGCTTTGACTTTGTCGGTTTGATCAAGAGGGTGATCTACGGCATCTCCAACATGGGGGATTCATACAATAGTTTCCAAGAGAGCATCAATGTTTCATCCGCTGGTGTTGTTGGAGGAAAGCTGGTTTCACTGTTTAATTATGTTTGGGATATCTGGGGTTATTCGACCCTGCTGTTTGGAGTCTTGTTATTTAAAAAGCTCAAGGCGCACTTCAAAGTTGTTGCTGCCGCAACTGTACTTCTCGAAGTTGTTGCCTACCTTTCAAGAGGGACGAATATTGGTGTTTTTCGAGTCATCCTTATTTTTCTTGTGTTTTACTATATAAAACACGTAAAAACGTCCACTGCGATCATTGCTGTACACAAGCGTCGAAAAACAAAGCTCATCTTTCTTGCTGTCGCTGCCGCCGTGATCGTCATCGGTCTGTTTGACAAGATAATGAAGTCCAGGGGCGGGATCTCATATTGGCAGATGGGCTTCTACAATATCGGTGGCATTCACATCAATCCCAACTCTGTGTTCTTTAAAATATTACCATCCGGATTTCATCAGTTGCTCGTTTCTTTGTCGGGATACCTATCTCAAGGGTATTATGGCATGTCATTGTCCATGCGCGTTCCCTTCAAGCCTATGTGGGGAATTGGCTACAGCATGGCGATACAGAATGTGCTAAAGCAGTTCCTGCCCACCATTGCAAATGCTTCTTACCAGGTGAGGATCGAACAATTCGGCTGGGACAGTTATACTCAGTGGCATACGATGTATAGCTGGTTTGCGAACGATGTGACCTATTACGGTGTCATTGCTGTGATGTTACTCTTCGGATTTATCTTTCATAAGGCATACAACGATTCGTTGAAATTGAATAATCCTTTTGCAAAAGCAATGCTGTATTATTTCTTTTTGATGGCAATATTTTTACCATGTAACAATCAGATAGGGCAAACGACATACATGTTGTTTTCCTTTTTCTATGTGTTTATCAAGTGGCAGTTGTCAAAAAGGAAAATGTGTTTAAGGATTTGAGGGTGCATGGAATGAATCGAACCAAGTTAAGCTTCCTGAATGCTGTATCAGCAATAGTACTGACCCTTGTGAATGGGTTGATGGGTATTGTTGTGACCCGATTGGTAATTAGCCATTTCGGATCGGATTTCAATGGACTGAATTCAACTGCGAATCAGATCATAAATGTGCTGCTGATCCTTGAAGGCGGCTTTACGCTAGCTTCAAACGTTGCTCTGTTCGGACCGATAAGCACCGAAGATTATGATACTTCCAATGGGGTGTTAGCGGCAACAAGAATAAAGTTCCGAAAGATTGGTATCATCTTTTTTGCCATAGGTACCGTTGTTGCTTTTGTCTACAGTCTGGCGGTTATTACTGAGCTATCACAAGAATTTGTGTTTACGGTGATTTTTATGGCTGTAGTGCCTCAGGCTGTAAATCTTTTTTTCGCAACAACATGCAGAGTGTTGCTTCAGACGCAACAGAAGGAGTACGTTATCAGTGGATTTACGGCACTTACGGTAGGTTTGGGACATGTCGTCAATATATTCCTTATTCTTGCCGGAGGCCAAATGTGGATGGTGCGGTTCATAACCATGTGTTTCGCACTAATCAACAGTTTGCTGATAGTAGTATATACTAAGAAGAAGAATCCGTTTTTGGACTTTACTGTGCAGCCCCTGCCGGAAATGATCAAGGGGACAAGCGATGTGATGGCTCAAAAAATCACCGGAGTGATATACACTTCCTGGCCCATTGTTTTTTTGTCCATCTCGCCAAGCGGCGGGACCATGTTAGCAAGCGTTTATGCCGTCTATAACAGCGTCTTTGTTATGATCAAAGCATTGCTGCATGGTATTATTGATGCGCCGCGTCTTGGCTTTGGGCAGATGCTTACGGAAAAAACGAAAGAGGAGGTATGGCCGGCGTTCAAAGAATATGAGTATGTAGCGATCTTTTTCACTTTCATCACAATGGTAACGGCTTGTGGATTGATTTTGCCATTCATCAGATTATATACACAAGGTGTAACAGATATAAACTATTATGACAAAATCATCGCGATTCTCATGGTGTTGATCGGTGTGGTCGAGATGCTCCACATTCCAAGTGGCCACATGATAAACATGTCCGGGAATTTTAAAGTCAGCAAAAACTTTCAGATCATCGCATGCGCATTGTTGATCGTTTCAATGGCAGGGCTGGGAACCATTTGGGGCGTATATGGAATGCTGACTTCCTTGCTGATCGTTGCTTTATTGCTCGCAGTATTGGAAATAGGCTTCATGCATCGAAAATTTTTTGTTGGAAAAGCAAAAGAATTCATTCTGTCCGTTCTTCCTTTTGCTGTTGTCGGGACGCTCGCATCCGTGGCGGAAATGAGGATCGCACAGGGGATCAATAGTATTGTTTCCTTTATACTGTTTGGTGCAGTATACGCGTTGCTGAATACTTTAATCGCATTCCTTTTAGGTTTGCTTTTCAATAAAAATGAAATGCGACAATTGATCATCAGGGGAAAGAGCTTGATCAAACGTTTTTCCCGGGAACAGAAATAACCTTTTACGGAGGTGAAGACATATGAACATCGCCGTGATCTTTGCTGGCGGCACTGGGCAGCGCATGAATACAAAGACAAAACCCAAACAATTTTTGGAATTGCACGGGAAACCGATTTTGATCTACACGTTGGAATTATTCCAGCAAGCACCTTCGGTGGACGGGATCGTTCTTGTTATGCTTGACAGCTGGATTGCATATAGTCGCGATTTGATAGAGAAGTATCGGATCACAAAAGTGAAAGGGATAGTTCCCGGAGGGAGCTCGGGACAAGAATCCATATTTAATGGCATTGAAAAAGCGAGTGAGTTGTTCACACAAGACAGCGTTGTTCTGATCCATGACGGAGTTCGCCCTCTGATAGATGTTGAGACTATCGAGAAGTGTATCCGCTGTGCGAAAGAAAAAGGAAGTGCGATCACCGTATCTCCGGCGACTGAAACTGTTGCGTTGATGACAGATGATGGTGTCGTGGGGAAGATCCTTCCCCGGCGATGCTGTCAGATGGCCAAAGCTCCCCAGTGCTTTATATTGGGAGACATATATGAAAACCACTTGAAAGCACGACGTGAAGGAATGCAGGATTTTATTGATTCCGCATCCCTTATGCAGCATTTTGGAAAAAAACTATATACGGTGGAGGGCCCTGTCGAAAATATAAAGATAACTACACCCGGTGATTTTTATATTTTCAGAGCTATAGTGGATGCCAGGGAGAACTCTCAGATCTTTGGACTGTAGGGAGAAGAACAGAGTCATGTTTCATGTATTGGATTTATTTGAAGACACAATCGAATCCGTCGCCAACGCACAGTTTATCAGCTGGGAAAAGTTGAAAGGAACAACGATTTTTATTACCGGAGCTACTGGATTGATCGGCACTACGTTTATCAGGGCTCTCGATCATGCAAACAAAGAAAAAAAGCTGGACTTGAAGATCCTCGCGCTTGTCAGAGATAAGGCCCGGGCGGAGGAGAGATTTGCTGATATCCTGCAGGATGAGATGCTGTCTTTTGTGGTTGGAAATGTGGAGAACCTGCCGGCGATCGAAAACGATGTGGATTATATTATTCATGCAGCGAGCCAGACAGCCAGCAAGGAATTCATACAACATGCGGTGGAGACGATTCAAACATCCGTACTTGGCTCTTTCAATCTGCTGAACCTTGCAAGGGAGAAACGCGTAAAGGGATATGTTTTTCTGTCCAGCATGGAAGTATACGGCTATCCGGAAAAGGGACATAAAGTAAAAGAGAACGAGATCGGCGCGATGAGCCCTCTTGATCTTCGAAACAGTTATCCTATCAGTAAAATCATGTCTGAATCAATGACATGCGCATATGCGAGGGAATATGGCGTTCCGGCGATGATTTGCCGCCTTTCGCAAACTGTTGGCCCGATAGTTAACAACAACGACAATCGAGTTTTCGCATATTTTGCTCGTTGCATGAAGGATAAAAAGAATATCGTACTAAAAACCAAAGGTGATACAGAGCGTTGCTATCTGAAAACGACAGATGCTGTAACTGCTATTCTTGCCATCATGCTGAGTGGGAAGCCTAGCCGTGCATATAATGCGGCGGATGAGAGGAGCTATTGCTCAATTGCAGAAATGGCAGAGCATATCGCTGCAGCAAGTGGTATCCAGGTGGAGTATGATATTCAGGATGAGACGGTAAATGGCTTTCCGCAGACGGTATATATGAATCTCGATACCTCTGCTTTAAAAGAGCTTGGTTGGAAGCCTCAATGAGAAGACTCATATGTAAATAACTGCTGACGATGATATGCGTCGTATTGTGGTAGAAACTTAGAATCGACAGATTGGGATGAAAGAATGATGAAGGACGAGATTTCGACGAACAGACAAGGTAATTGCCTCAGTTTAATTCGAATGATCGCGGCTTTTCAGGTGATGCTTGGTCATATGATCGAGCATTATGAATTGCCTGGCAACGCGACCGTTTTACATGCTACCTATTTTCTTCGCGGCGTTCCTATCTTTTTTGTTATCTCCGGTTTTTTGATGTGGTTTTCTATGGGGAGATCTCGAACGTATCTTCAATACTTGAAAAAAAGATTCTGGAGGATCTTTCCGGAATTATGGGCAGCCGTTTTTGTTGAAATAATCGTCCTTGTTCTTTTATATCATAACTGGAACGGAAAACAACTTTTGCTTTTTGCGTTTGGGCAGGGAACTGTATTCCAGTTTTGGACACCGCCATCATTAAAGGGCTATGGCGTTGGAACTCCAAATGGAGCTTTGTGGACTATAGGTGTGATGGTTCAGTATTATATCATTGCTTGGTTTATTTATAAAGCAATGAAAAAGAGAAAGCCCATAATATGGGTGGTTGTATTGGCAATGTCCTTTGCAATCAGCAGCGTGGGCAATTATATCACACATCAATTGGTGCACAGGGAGATAATAGGCAAGCTCTATGATCAATTGTTCATCAAGTACCTTTGGCTTTTTGTTTTCGGCATGTTACTAGCGGCATTTGAAGAACAACTGTTGCCTGTCCTTCAAAGATATTGGCATATTCTGTTGGCAATCGCATTGTTCTTCTTCTGGACGGAGTGGGACTTGTTCTCGGGATACTATCTCGGATGGAGTTTATTCCTGACTGCTGGACTGATCGGATTTGCATACAGGTACCCGCAATTCTCCGTTCGACAAGATATTTCTTTTGGGTTATTCCTGTATCACATGACGGTTGTAAATGCGTTTGTGAACTTTCACTGGATAGGAAACTGGTTGTATGTGATCCCGACGGTTCTGATCACTGTCCTGCTGGCTCTTCTGTCAACGGTTACCATCGGTAAGATTTCGACGAGAATGAAGCAATGATGCTGCAGCGGGAATTAGTCGCTATCATTGTCTGAGGATACTTTAGCCCAATGTGCTGGAGAGAATAATATAATACAAAGTGGAAAGAGAGGGGAACAGATGAAAATCACCGAAGCCTTCAAAAACAAAGTGTTAGTTATCACAGGAGGGACCGGTTCCTTTGGCAGTACGGTTCTGAAGCATTTTTTGACGACAGATATCGGCGAGATCCGCATCATCTCCCGGGATGAAAAGAAGCAGGACTGGATGCGCCATACGCTGCAGGCACAGTACGCTGAGTACGCGGGGAAGGTGCAGTTCTACGTGGGCGACGTGCGCAACATCGACTCCGTGCGGGACGTGATGTTCGGCGCGGACTATGTGTTCCATGCGTCCGCGCTGAAGGAGGTGCCGAGCTGCGAGTTCTTCCCCATGGAGGCTGTTCGGACCAACATCATCGGCACGGACAACGTGATCACGGCGGCGGTGGAGAACCACGTCAAGCGCGTGGTGTTCCTGTCTACGGACAAGGCGGCCTACCCCATCAACACCATGGGCATGACCAAAGCCGTGGGAGAAAAGGTGGTCCAGGCCAGGGCCCAAAAGGCGTTCGAGCGGGGCGGCACGGTGCTTGCTTGTACCCGGTACGGCAACGTCATGTGCAGCCGCGGTTCGGTCATCCCGCTGTTTATCGATCAGATCAAAAACCATCGGCCGATCACCATCACCGATCCCAACATGACGCGGTTTTTGATGAACCTGGACGAGGCGGTGGATCTCGTCGCTTTCGCCTTTGAGCACGCGGAGCCCGGCGACCTGTTCGTGCAGAAGGCGGACGCTTCCACCATCGGCGATCTTGCCGACGGCGTGATGAAGCTGTTCGGACAGACAGAGAAAAAGATCATAGGCTCGCGGCACGGCGAAAAGCTGTACGAGACCCTTGTCACCCGCGAGGAGATGCTGCGCAGCGTGGATATGGGGCACTACTTCCGCATCATGCCCGATGCCCGCGGTCTCAACTATGACAAGTTTTATGTGGAAGGCACCGTGACCACGGAGAGCGACGAAGCGTACACCAGCCACAACACGAAGCGCCTGGATGTGGACGGCGTCGTCCAGAAGATCCTGGGCACGGACTATGTGCGGGAAGAGCTGGAAGGCAGACCGCATATCGTGGAAGCGTAAATAGGGGGCAGAGGAAATATGAACTACCCGACCTGGAAAGAAAACGGCAGGATCAAGCTGATGATCATCGTTGGCACCCGACCGGAGATCATCCGGCTTGCCGCCGTGATAAAAAAGTGCCGCAAATACTTCGATACGATCCTGGTACACACCGGCCAGAACTACGACTACACGCTCAACGGCGTGTTCTTCAAGGACCTGGGGCTGGCCGATCCGGAGCTGTATCTGGATGCGGTGGGCGTGGACCTGGGCGAGACCATGGGAAACATCATCGCGGCCAGTTACAAGGCCATGGTGGAGCTGAAGCCGGACGCCGTGCTGGTACTCGGGGACACGAACAGCTGTCTCTCCGTCATTGGCGCAAAGCGTCTGCATATTCCGATTTTTCATATGGAGGCGGGCAATCGCTGCAAGGATGAGTGTTTGCCGGAGGAGACCAACCGGCGTATCGTGGATATCATCAGCGACGTGAACCTGGCTTACTCCGAGCATGCCCGTCGGTATCTCGCCGACTGCGGTCTGCCGAAGGAGCGCACCTATGTGACCGGCTCGCCTATGGCGGAGGTGCTGACGGAGAATCTGGCGTCGATCCAGGCCTCCGACATCCATGCCCGCCTCGGCCTGGAGAAGGGGAAATACATTCTGCTCTCGGCTCACCGGGAGGAGAACATCGACACGGAGAAGAACTTCACCAGCCTGTTCACCGCGATCAACCGGATGGCGCAGAAGTATGACATGCCCATCCTGTACTCCTGCCACCCCCGGAGCCGCAAGCGTCTGGAGGCGTCGGGGTTCCAGCTTGATCCTCGCGTCATCCAGCATGAGCCGCTGGGCTTCCATGACTACAACTGCCTGCAGATGAACGCCTTCTGCGTGGTCAGCGATTCCGGCACATTGCCGGAGGAATCCAGCTTCTTTACCTCCATCGGCCATCCCATCCCGGCTGTCTGCATCCGCACGTCCACGGAGCGCCCGGAGGCCTTGGACAAGGCCTGTTTTATCCTGTCCGGCATCGACACGAAGGGCTTGCTGCAGGCTGTCGATACGGCGCTGGAGATGGTGCGGGACGAGAAGAGCGGCGGCGCTGTCCCCGTGCCTGATTATGTCGATATCAACGTGTCCGACAAGGTCGTCAAGATCATCCAGTCGTACGTGGGCGTGGTCAACAAGATGGTGTGGAGAAAGGATGTATGAACATTCTGGTGACCGGCGCGGCCGGATTCGTGGGCAAGAATCTTGTTCAAAACCTTCGCACCCTGGCGGACGGACGTAATCGGACCAGACCCGATCTGAAGATCGACCAGATATACGAGTACGATCTCAACAACACGGCTGAGGAGCTGGACCGTTTCTGCGCCGACTGCGGTTTCGTGTTCAACCTGGCTGGCGTCAATCGTCCGAAAGACCCGAAGGAGTTCAAGGAGGGTAACTTCGGATTTGCTTCCGCGCTTTTGGACACACTGAAGAAGCATGGGAACAAGTGCCCGGTGATGCTGTCCTCATCCCTCCAGGCTACACTGGCAGGACGTTTCGGTACTTCTGAATATGGCCTTTCCAAGCGCGACGGTGAAGAGCTGTTCTTCAGCTATGCCGCTGAGACTGGCGCGACTGTTTACGTCTATCGCTTCCCGAACCTCGTTGGCAAGTGGGTACGCCCAAACTATAACTCTGCTGTCGGAACATTCTGCAACAACATCGCAAACGATCTGCCTATCACAGTTAATGACCCGTCCGTGGAACTGGAAATGCTCTTCATCGATGACCTGATTGATGAGATGTATGACGCGATGGAGGGTAAACCGCACAGAGCTGAATATCCGAAGACTGGGGAAGTGGTGGATGGTGTTGAATATGACGGCTTGACTCCGCAGCCGATGGCTGATGGAAGGTACTGCTATGCGCCTGTCACTCACAAAGCGACATTGGGACAGATCGTTGACCTTCTCCACACCTTCCACGATCAGCCGCAGAATCTGATTATGCCCGCCATACCTAACGGTTCCTTTGAGAAGAAGTTGTATTCCATGTATTTGAGCTATCTTCCGAAGGAGAAGGTAGCATTCGATCTCAAGATGAACTGCGATGACCGGGGATCATTTACCGAACTGCTGAAAACCTCTGATCACGGTCAGTTCAGTGTCAATATCAGCAAACCCGGTATCACGAAGGGTCAGCACTGGCATAATACCAAGTGGGAGTTCTTTATTGTGGTTGCGGGTCACGGATTGATTCAGGAACGCAAGATCGGGACGGATGAAGTGCTGGAATTTGAGGTAAGTGGAGATCGCATTCAGGCTGTTCACATGCTGCCTGGATATACGCACAATATTACTAATGTGTCGAAGACAGAGAATCTTGTGACGGTAATGTGGGCAAATGAGATCTTTGATCCAGCACATCCGGACACATATCTTGAATTAGTTTAATAAAAAATAAGG
>JAEEGL012616328.1_pt1 | contig 16124 bp, 16 predicted proteins | sample 9134231 | NCBI WGS metagenome assembly JAEEGL01 (sample SAMN16246548, study PRJNA631951) | gut metagenome | biome: gut microbiome; feature: rumen; material: fiber-attached | host: Bos | place: Iran: Karaj | collected 2018-10
CTTCCTCCAGAGACGCGAACTTGGAATGATCAATATCGGCGGTGACGGCATCGTTGTTGCTGACGGCGTAACTTACGAAGTAAAGCACTATGATGCCCTCTATCTTGGAGCAGGCACAAAAGACGTTACCCTCGAATCAAAAGATTCAAAGAATCCTGCAAAATTCTACATGAACTCAACACCGGCTCACTGCACGTATCCTTCAAGAATCATCACTTACGAGCAGGCAAACCACGTTCACATGGGAACAGCCGAAGAAATCAATGACCGCACGATCAACCAGTACATTCACCCGGATATCCTCGAGACATGCCAGCTTTCAATGGGAATGACACACCTTGAGTCAGGCAGCGCATGGAACACAATGCCGGCTCACACTCACGAACGCCGCATGGAAGTTTACTTCTACTTTGACTTCCCTGAGGATGACATCGTATTCCACATCATGGGTGAGCCACAGGAAACACGCCACATCGTCCTTCATCCGGAAGAAGCCGTAATCAATCCGTCATGGTCAATTCACTCTGGTTTCGGAACAAGAAACTACACTTTCATCTGGAGCATGGGTGGCGAAAACCGCACTTACACGGATCAGGACTGGCTTGAGAAAAAAGACTTACGCTAGTCATAAAAAAAGCTGCCCTTTCCTTCATGCAGAAGTAATCGGCAGCTTTCAGATTCTTAAAACTTTAGTTGAGTCACCGCTGGATTTCTGGCGGTGATTTTTTTATTTAAACGGCTTTTCCGCGTGACCTTGAAGATGAGCTTTTGTAAGTTGAGTGTGATACCGAGAGGTTCAGCTTAAACTGGTAGCCGACTGTAAAATCAACACCGTGAATATGATGTCCCTCGATGCTTGTAAGAGAGAGAAAGTATCTGATTCCGCCGATGATGTCTCCAGGTCCCAGTGAATATTCTCCGCGTGCACCTGTGGCAAAAACCAAATGAAGCTTGTCGTCAATTTTGTAGTCGCAGTCTGTTATGTAGTCAACTTGAAGCCCCACGCACGGAGTGATAAGAAGGTCATCCGTGATTTTGAAAGTGTAAGTCGCAAGAAGAGGAAGCTCCAGTACGGAATAGTCTACGGTTACAGTTGTTTTGAACCACGGATAAAACCAAAACGGCTTTGCTTCCGTCTGGATGCTTCGCTTTGCAAAAGTTATTTCTGGTTGGATTCCCAATCCGTCAACAACTGAAAGCGGAATATTTACATACGTGTTGATGCCGTAAGATTTAGGAAGAATAGTTCCTGTAAGGTCCACACCGCCTAAAGCTCTGGCTCCAAATTTAATTGTTGTTTCTGAAGCGTGTGCTGAAGCAAAAAAAAGTGCACACAATAAGACAGTTATAAGTTTTTTCATATTGTTCTCCAATAGTGAGGATTCTATCACAAAGAAAAATCAATAAGAATAAACTTTGAAAAATCAAGAGTATTTTTATCGATAATTTTTTTCAGAATTAGAGTTTTTTGACTTTAAAAACCGGTTTAATTGAGTATATGTTAAAAATTTAATAGAATGTGCTCATCTCAAATTACAAAAAAGCGGGTTCATCATGATTAAAATTCAAAAATACTCTGAAGTCGAAGATTCTTTTTTTGACGGACGTGATTTTGGCGGCTCCATCGACATTGTAAAAGATGTTCTTGTTGACGTAAAAAAAAGGGGCGATGAAGCCCTCACTGAATACGGTGCAAAATTCGACGTAAGCGCACCGAAAACCCTTGAAATTTCTGAAAGTGACCTCAAGGCCGCCGCCGAAAAAATGAAGGCTGAAAATCCGGACTTATATAACTCCCTTTGTTACAGTTATGAGCTTGCACTCCGCTTTGCAAAAAAGCAGGCGGAAAGTTTTGATGATTTTGAAGTTGAGCTGGAAGAAGGAATGTTTACCGGCCAGAAAAATATTCCTGTTGAGAAGGCTGGCGTCTACGTGCCTGCAGGAAGGTTTCCTCTGGTTTCAACCGTTGTCATGACAGTTACTCCTGCTGTTGCTGCCGGAGTAAAAGAAATAATCCTTTGTACACCGCCAAGAGTTCATCCAGATGATAAAGATGCCGCTCAAAAAAACGGCACGGGGCTTCCCGGAAAGCCTTTTATTGGCGGAAAACCTTACGCTGATGAAAACATAATGGCCGCTGCTTATATCTGTGGTGTAACAAAAGCCTTTGCCTGCGGAGGCGCGCAGGCAATTGGTGCGATGGCCTTTGGTACGCAGTCAATTCCGCGGACGGATGTAATCGTAGGCCCTGGAAACAAATTTGTTGCCGAGGCAAAAAAACTGGTTTATGGAACTGTCGGAATTGATATGGTGGCAGGCCCTACCGAAGTATTTGTAATCGCTGATAAATCTGCAAATCCAGCCTGGGTAGCAGCAGACCTTCTTGCTCAGGCCGAGCACGATGTTGTGGCTCAGCCGGTAATGGCAACAGATTCGCTTGAACTTGCCCAGAAAGTAGACAAGGAAATCGAAAGGCAGCTTGAAGTGCTTGAAACTCGTGCGACGGCAGAGCAGAGCATAAAGAATTGCGGCCGAATCATAGTATGCGACAATCTTGAGCAGGCAGCCATTGCCGCAAACAGAAAAGCCCCGGAGCATCTTGAAATTGCGATGGATGACGGAAGTGAGAGAGATAAAATCATCTCTATAGTACACAATTACGGCTCGCTTTTTATCGGACACGGAAGTGCGGAAGTGTTTGGGGATTACGCGGCTGGATTGAATCACACTTTGCCTACAAGCGGAAGCGCACGTTTTACCGGCGGATTGAGCGTCCGCGTATTCTTAAAGACGGTTACAACTTTGCGCACGATTTCTGGCAGCAAGGGAGCGGTTGCTTCTGCAAATGCCGCAGGTCATCTTGGAGACGCAGAGGGACTTGCCGGACACGCAAAAGCTGCAAGAATCCGCTTGGGCAAATAGAACAGGATTCATTTTTTTCAAATATAGGAGAGTTTCTCCTATTGAGATATTGGATATTCTGTAAGAAAATTATTTGAAATTTTTTTTAAATGGAGTGCCATATGAGAGTAAAAGTTTTAGCGATTTTGTCGGCTTTATTCCTTTTGCCTTATTCTTTTGCCGAAACATGTCAGGAAGTCCTTACTGTATTTTGTGATTTGGACAGGGTTCCAGATTACAACTATTCAACTCTTCTCATCGATAATATTGACGCAAACGGAAAGGTTGAGCATATGGAAGTCAAACAGTATGGTGGTGGAAGCAACGGCTTAAAAAATACTGTATTTGATTTTCAGAGTCCTGCAACTGTAAAAAGCACGCGTGTTCTTCAGGCTGAAAAAGTCGGAAAGCAGGATGAGCGATGGATTTATATTCCAAGCTTGAGGCAGGCAAGGCGCATTCCAATGTCGGAGCGATATAAATCATTTGTCGGCACGGAAGCAACCTACAACGACATGACGATCCGTGAGCCTGAGGAAGATGAAAGCGAAATGCTCTCTCAGTCAGAAACAATCAGCGTTGGCGGAGCCGAATACACCTGCTGGAAAATGAAGCAGACTCCAATCAAAAAAAGTGAAGTAGAATACGGCCACAGGGTTTCATGGTATGATAAAAAATCATACATTCCTGTTCGAATCGAATATTACGACAAAAAGAACGAAACCAAGATGATCAAGATTTACGAGTGCGAGAAAGTTGAGTGGGTAAAAGGCGTTACCGGAATCGAATATCCTTTGCGCCGCTCAAACCTCATCTCAAATCTTGTTACCGGACGAAAAACCAGAATCATGGTAAAAGATTTCAAATTTGACGATCCGATTTCAGACAGCTACTTTACGCAGCCATGGCTGATTTCAGGAAAAGCAAAATAATCTTTAAGTCAAACATAATTTTCATACGGCGGAAAAAATCCGCCGTTTTTTTTATGCCTAGGTTTATCATGCGTTTGCAAAATCTTCTTATGCTGTAAATGTAGTAACTTAAATCATTTTATGTTAAATTAAGAATATGAAAATCTATAAACTTGGTGAAGAAATCTTACGAAAAAAATGTGAGCCGGTTGCAGAAATAACCGATCATCTGCGCGAAATATTTAACGAAATGTTTGAGACTATGCTCGACGCAAATGGTGTCGGACTGGCAGCTCCTCAAGTTGGAATTGCAGAGCGTTTTTTTGTTGTCATTGCCGATGATGATGTGCGCCGTGTTTTTGTAAATCCGCAGATAATTTCTACAAGCAGCGAAATGTGCGATTATGAAGAAGGCTGCCTTTCAATTCCTGGTTTTAACGAAAACATCCGTCGCCCGGAAAAAATAACGGTTCAGGCTTTGGACGAAAACGGAAAATCTTTTACGCTTGAAGCTGACGGACTTCTTGCAAGAATAATCCAGCATGAAAATGACCATCTCGACGGAATCGTCTACATTGACAGGGGAGACCCTAATTTTGCGGCCAAGGTTTCTGATCAGATGAAAAAGCGTGCGGAACGAGCTGCAAAAAAAGAAGCTGACAAAGAGCGCAAGGCTAAAAGCATCGCGGCAAAACTGGCTGCAAAAGAAGCAAAAAAACGCTAAGCATGGGTCAGGTGAGGAAACTTTGAGAAAACTAAAGATTGTATATGCCGGTTCGCCACTTGCCTCTGCAAACGTGCTTAAAAATTTGATTTCAGAATCTGAAAAAGATGATTCGTGTTTTGAAATTTCTGGAGTCCTTACAAATCCTCCAAGCACGCGCGGACGCCATTCTGATTTGATTCCTACTGAAGTTGCCTCTGCGGCATCAGAAAAACAGATTCCTGTTTTTGCCTTTGATCACCTTCTTTTACAGGCAAGGGAAACCGTCGCAGGCGTAAATGCTGATTTATTGGTTTCTTTCGATTACGGAAGAATTTTCGGGCCAAAATTCTTAGGGCTTTTTCCTTTGGGCGGAATAAACCTTCATCCGTCCCTTCTCCCAAAATACCGTGGATGTACTCCGATTCCATCAGCAATCTTAAACGGAGACACATCAATTGGAATCACCGTTCAAAAACTTGCCCTAAAGACTGACGAGGGGGACATTTTGTCCCAGACAGAAATCCCTTTGGAAGAAAGCGATACAACTTTTTCACTGATGGATGGTGACGGTAAAACAAGCAAGATTGTAGAAACTGGAAGCACTCTTCTTCTCGATGTGCTTAAAAAGGCACATTCATGTCTTGAAGGCAAAACTGAGCTTGCAGGAACTCCTCAGTCTGGTGAATCAAGCTACACGCCGTTCATTAAAAAAGAAGACGGAATCATCAGCTGGACTGATGACGCAAAAACGATTTTGAACAAGATTCGTGCCTATACGCCGTGGCCTTTATGCTCAACCGAGTGCAATGGAGCAAAACTCCTAATCTTAAAGGCGGAGCTTTCTTCTGAGACAACGGACCAAAACTGCGGAACAGTCCTTCCGTATCGAAAGGCTGTCGGAATAGAGATTGCCTGCGGCAGCGGAAGCATTCTGATTGCGAAAGAGCTTCAATGGCAGTCAAAAAAGGCAATGGACTACAAATCCTTTATGAACGGAGCCAGAAATTTTACGGGCTGTGTTTTAGGGGACTGTATGGAACAAAAGAATCATAACTGATATTCTTGTTGAGGATTCGCATCTAAAACGATGCAAAAAGGATTTTTGAATGAATTTTAATAATTTTGAATCGCCTTTTAATAAAAAGAAAAATCTGAAAGAGCGGATTAAGGCTTTTTTTACCAAGGAAAATCTTAAGAAAAATTATGATGAGATAATCTCCGTGCTGCAGCAGCACTGGAAAGTTTTTCTCGGAGTTGTCGTTGCGGCAATGATCCTGATGTTTGTTGTCTGCTGGACGGTATTTTTTGCAACGGTTCGCCGACCTGAGCAGGTTATGGTTCCAAATATTGTCGGAAAGGAACTTACCTCAGCATTGCTGGAAATGCAGGCAAAGGAATTGTATCCTAAGCTTCAGCTTCGATATACGGATTCTCCTGATGACGCGGGAAAAGTCCTTCATCAAAATCCGGAAGCAGGCGCAATCGTAAAGGCCGGCAGAAGAATCACGATTACTGTCAGCCGCGGAGTCATCCTTGACCATATCGAAAATTATGTCGGTCAGAACTTTGACGAGGTAAAAATCAATCTTGAGACTATGTTCACCGGTTCTGCAAGACCTCTCATCGTCATTGAGGAGCCTAGCTACAAGGCTGACGAAAGTCCGAGCGGAACGATTCTTGCACAGGATCCGCCAGAGGGAACCATTATTTCAGAGCCTGTATCCGTAAAGATGATTGTCAGCCGCGGTCCTGCTTATGAAAACACAAAGATTCCGTCAATTGTCGGAATGAATGTCGCTCAGGTTCTGTCTGTAATTTCTACATCAAAAGTTATTTTTGATTTTACGGCGCGTCCTGCAGAGAAAAACGAAAATGGCGGAACTGTCGTAAGTCAGGATTTGTCTGAATCTGAGTATGTACAGAACTATACAAGGACTGGTGCTGTTCTTGCCCTTCCTAAAAAGAGCAGCGACGGAAACGTAACAGGTGTATTTACGGCTGTCTTGAACGCATATCCGTATCCTGTTGATATGATGCTTGAGTACAGCTTGAACGGAGCAAGAATGCCTGTCGTAAGTTTCAGACACACCGGTCAGAATGTTACTGTTCCTTATGTAGTTCCAAAAGGAAGTGAGTTGATTTTGACGGTTGCAGGAAAAACCGTTGCAAGACAAATGGTAGAATAAAATGATTTTAAAGCTTATTAATTTTGTTGGAAGTCTGTGTTTCCTTCTCTACGGCATGAAGCTTATGAGCGAAGGAATTCAAAAAAGTGCCGGACAAAGGTTGCAGGCAACACTTGCATTTATGACAGGAAACCGTTTTGTCGGACTTCTGACGGGCTGCGGCCTTACGATGATAATTCAGTCATCCGGAGCTACGACCGTAATGCTGGTAAGCTTTGTAAATGCCGGGCTTGTTACGCTAGAGCAGGCTGTCGGCGTTATTTTTGGTGCAAACATCGGTACGACTGTTACGGCATGGATTGTTGCCCTGGTCGGTTTTGATTTTGACCTTAAGATGTTTGCCCTTCCGATTTTTGGAATCGGATATTTCGTTACGAAATTCAAGAAAAAAGAAGGAATCGGAATCGCCGTAATGGGATTTGGAATGCTGTTCATAGGACTTGGATGGCTTTCATCTTCATTCAAAGACAGCAACGACAACCTCATAAACCTTATAAATGCCATCCAGGATTTTGGTGACGGCGACGTTGTAAAGTGGACTGTAAGCGTAATTCTTTCCGTTCTTGTAGGACTCACTTTTACAGCCCTCATCCATTCTTCTTCAGCCATGACTGCCATCGTAATTACTTTGGCGGCAGTTGAGCCTAGCTTCTGGGAAATAGGAGCTGCAATGGTAATCGGTTCTACGATGGGATCAACCATCGACTCAATAATGGCTTCTTTCGGAACAAAGGCAAATGCAAAGAGAACGGCACTGATTCATGTAATGTTTAACTGCTCAGCTTCGCTTTTAGCCCTTCTTTTCTTCCATCCGTTCTTAAATTTAATCGAATTCATTATTCCTGGTGATATAACTCCACAAAACATCACTTACCACGTTGCTCTCTTGAATACTGCCTTTAAGGTTATCGCCACAGGAATTTTCATTCCGTTTGTAAATCAGATTGCAGAACTCACCAGACACATCATTAAAGACGACAAACATGAAGAAAATACGGAATACAGACTTGAATTTAACGAGAGGCTTGCCGTTGAGTCTCCGGAAGGTTGTGTTTTCCGAGCACAAAAGGAAATTGCCGTTTTTTCAGATACAGTGGTTCAGATGTTTGATGAGTTGCAGACCGGGCTTTTGCAGTTCAGCAGTGAATTCTTGGAAAGCGGTTACAAGCACATAGAATATCTTGAGAATTACTGCGACCAGATGACTGAGCAGCTTACCCAATACCTTGTCCGCTGTACGCACTTGCACTTGAGTGACGAGGCAAAAGACAATGTTGCCCTCATGATGCAGCTCATTGGCGAAATGGAAAGCATGGCTGACGGCTGTCTTAACATCGCCTCACAGCTTAAAAAAGCCATGGAGAAAAATCTTTCATTCAAACAGGAAGATTTTGAGCGACTTCTTCCGTATTTTGAGCTTGCAAGGCAGCTTTTGTACTTCATTTACAAAAACGTTGCGAAAATTCAAAAACTCACTTCAGAACAGTTTGAATTTGCAAGTGAGCTTGAACAGCAGATTGATGATGAGAGAAAGGCACTCAAAAAGATTGCAAGAAAGCGTCTTGAAAGTGGTGCGGATGTCAAATCTGAGCTTCTCTACATGGACATTATCCGCCAGATAGAAAAAATCGGTGACAGGTGTTTCGATGCAGCCGGTGACTTGAGGTAAAAATCAAGGGAAAAGTCTGAAAAACTCGACTTTGGCGATTTTCCTTACTATAATTAATATGTTAAAATTTTAAGGAGTGTTTTTATGTACGAATCTGGTGAAGATTATCTTGAGGCAATTTTACGACTTCAGCTTGAAAACGGTTTTGTCCGTTCGGTAGATGTCGCACATAAATTAAACGTTTCCCGCCCAAGCGTAAGCCGAGCGATGGGACTCCTTCTTAAAGACGGCTACATCGAATTCGTCATGGGAAACATGATAAAGCTGACGCAAAAAGGTCAGGAAACAGCCGAGGACATTTACGGACGGCACAAGCTCCTTACAGAATTCCTCATGAAAATTACGGGGCTTCCAGAAGATCAGTGTGAGGAAAATGCCTGCCGTGTTGAGCATGACATCGATGCAGATGTCGTAGCCGGAATCAAAAAGTGGGTTTCTTCAAATTAAGTAAAAAATGCCTAAAAAAGATCGTGGCGGTCAGGATCCGCTTTCTCTAAAAGACATTCCAAAAGGAACATTTTCTTTTTTTATTTCTTATTTTAAGCCTCATCTCCCTGTTTTTTTTGCAGATTTGGCTTGTGCGCTTTTTGTTGCCTGTGTTGACGTTCTTTTTCCGCTCGTCTCCCGCTATACGTTGAACAATGTAATCCCCGGTTTTGACACTGATCCTCAATCAACTGTCAGGACTTTTATCGCAATAATACTTTGCTGCCTCGGATTTTATCTTTTGAGGACTGCAGCCTACTGGTTCATAACTTATTTCGGCCATGTTTTTGGCGTTGCCATTGAAAAAGACATGCGGCGTGATATTTTCGCCCACATTCAGGCACAGTCGTTCAGTTTTTTTGACAAGAACCGTACCGGAAAGATAATGAGCCGCGCGACCACTGACCTGTTCGAAATTTCAGAACTTGCGCATCACGGGCCAGAAGACCTGCTCATATCTGTTTTAACGCTGACAGGCGCTTTTTTCGTGATGTTTTCAATTCGCTGGCAGCTTGCCGTAATAGTTTTCGTGTCGCTTCCGCTTATGATAATCATAACGTCATTGAGCCGCGGAATGCTCATGCGCACTTCAAAAAATGTAAAGGGCAAGACGGCTGACATCAACACTGCGATGGAAAGTTCAATAAGCGGCGCAAGGGTTACAAAAGTTTTTACGAACGAAAAATTTGAGGAAAGCAAATTCTCCAAAAGCAACGAGGCATTTTTTGACTCAAAAAAACATTATTATAAAGCGATGGCAACCTTTCACGCAGAAATGGAATTCGTCACTCACATTCTTGGAGTCGTGATTCTTGGCTCAGGCGGATGGTTCATTCTGAAAGGCGAAATGACTTTGGGTGATCTTGTTGCCGCAAATATGTTTGTGGCCGCTTTCCTTCAGCCGATTCGCCGCCTTACCAATTTTATAGAGCAGTTCAGTACGGGAATGGCAGGCTTTGTCAGGTTCGCAGAAGTGATGCACACTCATGAGGAAATCTATGAAAAACCGGATGCAATTGAGATAAAAGATGTGCGGGGCGACATCGAATTTAAGGATGTCTCCTTTGAGTACGGAAACGGCGTTAACGTAATAGAAAATCTGAGTTTTGTCGTGCCGGCTGGAAAAACGATTGCCTTAGTCGGGCCGAGTGGCGGCGGAAAAACTTCAATCTGTCACCTTCTTCCGAGGTTTTATGATTTTCAAAAGGGAAGCATCACTCTTGATGGAATCGACATCCGAGATTTGACGATTGAATCCCTGAGGCGGCAGATTGGCTTTGTACAGCAGGATGTCTTTTTGTTTGCGGGAACCATAAAAGAAAATATCGCTTACGGAAAAAGTGACGCGAGCGATGAGGAAATAATTCTTGCCGCAAAAAGAGCCGAAATCTACGATGACATAATGAAGATGCCTGACGGATTTGATTCTGTCGTTGGCGAGCGGGGCATAAAACTTTCAGGTGGACAAAAGCAGCGCGTAAGCATTGCAAGGGTTTTCCTTAAAAATCCGCCGATTCTGGTTCTTGATGAGGCGACATCAGCCTTGGACAGCGTTACCGAGCAAAAAATCCAGGGAGCTTTTGACGAGTTGAGCAAAGGCCGGACAAGTTTTGTAATAGCGCACCGCTTGAGTACCATAAAGAATGCTGATTTAATTGCTGTAGTAGATGATCATAAGATTGTTGAGATTGGAACTCATGACGATTTGATGAGGAATACTGACGGAGAGTATTATAAACTTCGCACAGCACAAGTATATTAAAGAGAAAAAATATCAAGGAGAAAATCATGAAAGCAAAAAACTTTATTTTCACTTTTGCATCGTTATTCTTTGTGATGATTGCTTCGACTTCCTGCATAAAATCACAAAATCAAGATTCCGTCGGCACAAAAAAAGCCGATTCTCCTTCTCCAGAAACACAGTCACTTCCAGCATCACAGGCTTTTTCAGGCACTGTGGACAGGGATTTGACAAAGATGAACTCCAACATGGTTTACGCGGAAGTTTTCAATATGATGATTGAGCCAGAATTGTATTCCGGAAAATTCCTGAAAGTTAAAGGCAATTTCATGGCGTTTGAAGACAGTCTCTTTGCTGACGGCACAAAAAGCTATGCTGTAATAGTGAGTGATGCCCTGGCATGCTGCCAGCAGGGACTGGAATTTCTGTATGACTTTAAGGATGGGCAGCCGGAAGAAAACGCAGAGATTGTCGTCATTGGAAGATTCACGCTTTCAACTCTTGATGACGGCATTTCCTATAACTATATCGATGCGATTTCTGTTGAAACCCTTTAATAAAATCTAAAAAGCACAATTCATTTTGAAATATTAAAATCTGATGACTTTGTGATGCGTTTTCGATATAATTTTAAAACTGATTTTTCAATTAAGGATTAATCAGCAATACTTAGAAATTTTTACTTTTTGGAAGGTATTTACAAAATGGCAGAAAAAAACTTATGCCCGTGCGGTTCAGGAAAAGCTTATGGCGAGTGTTGTGAGCCAATCATAAAAGGAAAGGTAAAAGCTCCGACCGCAGAAGCCCTCATGCGTGCACGCTATTCATCATACGAGAAGCAGGAGATTGACTTCATAATTAATTCATGTGAAGAAGGCGAAAAAATCGCAGAAATAGACAGAAAGGCAACTGAAGACTGGGCAAAAAATTCAACATGGCACGGTCTCAAAATCCTCCGTACTGAAAAAGGCTTGGAATCAGATGACGAGGGTATCGTTGAGTTTGAGGCAACTTATACTGACAAGGCCGGCCTGCGCGACATTCACCACGAAATCGGCTATTTCAAAAAAGTAAACGGCGAGTGGCTGTACTCAGTCGGAAACGTAAAGCCGATGACCGTTGTCCGCGAAGGAGCAAAAATCGGCCGAAATGATCCTTGTCCTTGCGGTTCAGGAAAAAAATACAAGAAGTGCTGCGGTCGATAACAGCTTAAGGTACTGGTTAAAAAAGGCGGTTGGGTTTCGAATAATCCAGCCGTTTTTTTTGAGCGTCAATTTTGGAGAAACAGTTATGAAGCAAATTGTTACGGGGTTTCACGCAATAGAAGAGCGCGTTCGGAGAGCAGCAGACTCTGGAGAAACAGAAGGACTTTCGCTCTCGTATGCAAAAATCGGTCCCCGCGTAAAAAAAATTCTTGAGATTGCGAAAACGGCAAATATAAAGTGCTCTCAAGTTGATTCTAAAAACCTTGATGTACTCGTGCAGTCTTTGCCGGAAGTCGCCAGAGACCACAGGGGCATTGTCTTGACCTGTGACGGCGTTACCGAAAAAAAATCAGTTGATTTTGATCAGTGGGTTGCTCAATCAAAACTTTCGGAAGATAAATCAACAGTAATCATTCTTGATTCCGTGACAGATCCTCACAACGTAGGTGCGATAATCCGTTCAGCAGACCAGTTTGGAGCATCTCTTGTTGTCATGCCGGTACGGCACAGTGCAAATGATTTTTCTGATAACGAAGTAATCGCACGTTCTTCTGCAGGAGCCAGCGCATATGTTCCAGTCAGCATAGTCCGTAATCTTAACCGAGCCGTACAGCAGCTTAAGGATGCTGGATTTTGGGTGTACGGAGCTGATGCCGGTGGTGAGAGTGTTCAGAAAATCAATTTTCCTGACAAAACTGCAGTTGTAATGGGGAGTGAAGGAAGCGGAATTTCCCGTCTTTTGGAAGAGCAGTGTGATTCAATCGTTTCGATTCCGACTTGCGGAAAAATTGACAGCCTTAATGTCTCAGTAGCCGCAGGAGTCCTTCTTTACGAAATTTACAGGCAGTCACTCTAGTTTTTTACGGAGCCTAAAATTGACACTGACATCACTTTTTTTTACTGTGCTCGCTACAATTTTTGTTGCCGAAATGGGAGACAAGACACAGCTTCTTCTCATTGCGATGACATCAAAATATAAGCTGCGTGATATCATTCTTGGAACTGCCGTTGCAACCGTTGTGCTTAATGCTGTTGCGGTTTTGGCAGGCGGACTTTTAAATGAATTCCTCAAGACAAATCTCTGGGCTGTAAAACTTGTAGCATCCCTTGCTTTCTTTTATTTTTCACTCACATCGATAAAGGCCGATGACGATGATGAAGAATCTCATTCAGCTTCTTTTGGATTTGCCCCCCTCGCAGTTTTTACGAGTTTTTTTCTTGCAGAACTTGGAGACAAGACTCAGCTTGCCTCAATAACTTTTGGAGCCACAACCGGACTCAACATCGGAGTTATCGTTATTTTGCTTGCCTCTTCAATCGGGCTTCTTTCCGCTGATGTAATCGGACTTGCCGTAGGACATTTTTTACACGGAAAAACACCAGATTCTTTCTTTAAATTGCTTGCATTCGGTATTTTTGCGGCGTTCGGATTTTTGAGCTTGAATCAGGGAATCGTGATGCTCAATGAAGCAAAACAGGCAGCTTTTTCTGTAAAACTCTGCATTTCTGCAGCCGCCTTGATTTTTGCCATCATAGCCGGATTAATGTTTTTTGCTCAAAAAAAGAGGAAAAAGAATATTGACAATATTTGATTCATGGGCAAAAATTTAGTCTATTTGGAGAGATTGTTATGTTTCATGTTTCTACTAACAAAACTGAAGAATCCTGGTCTCGGATGGGAATAAAAAAGGCAAAGCCAAGTGAGGATTCCAATGAATTGGTTGATCGCATTGCGCGATTGAGCATTTCTGGAATGCAATATGAGACCGTCGTTGATTTTTACAGGACACAGCTTTCAAGCTGGCGGCGTTTTTACAAGCAGGATGACAACGTAACAATCGAAGAGACCTTCACAACAGAAAAAATGCGCTGCTCAAGGATTCAGAGCATGAATATAGTCTTTTACGTAAAGGAAATGAAAGACGGCTCAGTAAAAACAAAAGTTGGATTTACTGATTTTCAGCTTGAGGGTGTCGCTCAGAACGAAGAAGCAGAAGAAATCGAAGAAATATAAAAAAAAGCCGTATATGAAAGGCCTTTCATATACGGCTTTTTTAGTTTTATGCTTAGCCGATGATTTTCTTTACGGCATCAGCTATTTTTGCATCCTTGCAGTCCTTAAAGAACAGCTCGGAGAATTTTTCTCCAGCGAAAGCTCCTTTTACAAGATTTTTGTCCAGACCTTCGAGGATTTCAACAAACGGCTTGAATGCGATTTCGCGAACTCCATCAAGGATTTTTTTGTTTCGCTGCTCAGGCTCAGCCCTTTCTCGTGGATATCCCTGTCCGCTTGGCTCGCAGAAAAGCTTTTCGAAAATGTATTCGAGATTTAAGTCACCGCCCCATCCAAATCCGAGTGCAAATGGAATTGAGATTGCGTTTCCGTCGTTAATCTGTGCAAAAGTGTATGCGTCGAGAGGTGTTGCAACATGTCCGCAGATTACTCCTGGGAAACTGTTTAGAGCGAGCATTGCACCTTCTCCAGTTCCGCAACCTGTGATTACATAGTCTACGGCTTTTGAGTTAAGCAGTGTAGCGGCAAGAATTCCGTTCTGAACATATGTGAGTGAAGGCGAATCAGCAGAATACATTCCGTAGTTTACGACTTCAAATCCGTGTGCATCGGCAACTTTTTTGAGAGCCTTATAGATGACTTCGTTTTTTGCTGCCTGTGAGTTTTCATTGATCAAAGCAATTTTCATAATGACCCCAGTTAAAATAATTTTACATTCTTAGTTTAAATGATTTTTCTGTTTGATGATAGAAAAAAAATGAACATCTTTTATATTCTGCTGTTTTCGTGTCATCAGAAAGTTGATTTTATCAGCAGTGAGCTTTCTGCTTTAAACCTTTTGCCATTCCAAGAAGGATTTCTGCTTCTTCCCGTGGATTTTGAGCGTGCATGATTGCAGAAACCACGCAGATTCCGGCGATTTTGATTCCTTCAAGGACAGAAAGATTAGTCTTGTTCAGTCCGCCGATTGCATTCACAGGAATCGGGACAGCCTGACAGATTTCTGAAAGCGTCTGGGTTGAAGTGAGTACAGTCTTTACTTTTGTGGTCGTAGGATAAATCGCTCCGACTCCGCAGTAGTCAGCTCCCCCATCATAAGCTTCTTTTGCCTGAGGAACAGTTTTTGTGGTAGCCCCGATTATAAAGTCATTCCCCAAAATTGAGCGGGCAATTTTTACTTTCATGTCGCTTTGCCCAAGGTGAACGCCCTCGCTTTTTACCGCAAGCGCAACATCGACTCTGTCATCGATTATTAGCGGAACATTATACCGCCGTGAAATTTCATGCACTTTTTGAGCCAGGTCAACATACTCGCGTGTAGTCCTGTTCTTTTCGCGCAGCTGAATCAGCGTCACCCCGCCTTTTAAGGCTTCCTCCGTGCGGTAAAGAAATTCTTCCTCACCGTAAGGCGTGCTGTCAGTAATAAAATAAAGCGTCGTGTCAAAGTCTTTCATAGTTAGTTTCTTCTATATTTATCTTCTATACATACAAATAATCATTCAAAACCGGCTGCATTCCCTCATTGCTCATGTCTGAATACATTGCCTTAAAGCTTCTTGAATCGTTGATTTCAAACTGCTCGTCACCTTCGTTTTCCTCGGATTCTTTTCCGGTGTACTTGCTTTCGTGGTCGCCGATTCCTGTAGAAACTCCGGCTGAAATCTTTGTGGCACAGATTTTTACGATTCCATTTCGGAATTCCGCGCTTTCGCGTGAAGAAACAGTGATTCCAACATAAGGCAAAAAGATTCTGTAGGCGCACAAAATCTGGCAGAGCTGCTTTTCGTGAACGTCAAGCGGATTAATCTTGTCGTTGTTGATTATTGGCCGCAATCGAGGGCAGGAAAGTGACATTTCCGCCTGAGGATATTTTCTCTGTAAGTAATAGACGTGAAGTGCTGTGGCAAGCGCGTCCTTGTGGAAATCAGAAAGCCCTAAAAGGGCAGAAAATCCGACTCCCCTCATTCCGCCTCGCAAAGCCCTTTCCTGAGAATCAAAGCGGTACGGCCAGACACGCTTGTGGCCGAGCAGGTGAAGTGTCTCGTATTTTTTGTCGTCGTAAGTTTCCTGAAAAACCGTAACGTAGTCCGCGCCACATTCCCGAAGATATTTGTAGTCCTCTGTGTTCATGGGGTAAACTTCAAGTCCCACCATGCGGAAATATTTTCTTGCTATCTTGCAGGCTTCGCCGATGTACTCGACGCTGCTTAAAGATTTGCTTTCACCGGTCAGAATCAGGACTTCTTCCATTCCGCTGTCGGCAATGACTTTCATTTCGTGCTCAATCTGTTCCATGTTCAGCTGC
>JAEEGL013531327.1_pt1 | contig 16124 bp, 1 predicted proteins | sample 9134231 | NCBI WGS metagenome assembly JAEEGL01 (sample SAMN16246548, study PRJNA631951) | gut metagenome | biome: gut microbiome; feature: rumen; material: fiber-attached | host: Bos | place: Iran: Karaj | collected 2018-10
ATTGATGAGAATGTCCGAGAGGATATTATGCCAATCATTACCAACGAATGAGCAAGAGCTATCCTCATTTCAACTCTTAATAAAAATTCTCAGAAGACGTGGTTCTACCAGCAACTGATTCAAGGTGAGACTGAGGAACTACAGCGCAACCTTATGCAACAGGATGTTGTAACAGTGATAAGAGAAAAACGAAATAAACGAGTACAACCTGTTATTGACAAAGTAACTAAAATCCAGGAAGAAACGAACAAACCTGTTCCATTCGAAGAATGGATTAACTGGATAGATATTGATGCAATGTCTGCTGATATGAGATATGCTAGACAGTGGGTATGATTAAGATTCACTGGTGAAGATAATGATCTCAAGACTGACCAAGAGAAATCATTCGCAAGAGATAGACTAAGATGAACTAAAGCATATTATCCTGAACGATGGGCTATCTTCCCTGAAGATACATGAGTGTACGACTACGAATCATCTATCAAAGACAGCTCCTACTTCAATTGAAGGAAATATAAATTCGTTACTCTTGCATACGATCCTGCTGAGTCAAAAGATAAAGCAGCACTGGTGTTCATGGGATATGATCATATTGCACGCAAGATTGAACTGTTCAGAACTGTGAAGCTACCTAACAACTATACATATCACTGACCATTGATAAATAAATATCTGATGGAATGTACTCAACTGGTTGATCCTTCAGAGCTTCCAGATTGAATCTGACCAGAACAAAGAGTATTCTTTGCGTACGACTTCAACTGAGTATGACAAGGACTTGAACCATTCTTTCAAGAATGCTGAGTCAGAATAGATCTGAAAGTTAGATTCACATGACAGTGATGAATAACTAAGAAAGGAATAAACCACAATGTCCCTAAGGAGTTGTTAGTTAATATGCTTCAGAACACGATGGATCACTGAGCTTTAGTAATCAATCAGGAATGTCAGGAATTCATTGAAGAACTTGATCATTACAAATCATATTATAATCCTGATACATGAAATACTAAGTATCAAGCTGAACATTGAGCAACCGATGACTTTGTATCTGCTGCAATGATAGGAACATACTTTATCCTTGAATATATGTGAGAAAAATATAATATTACAAAAAACGAGATAGAGCAAGCTATTGATCCAGAAAATGACTTCTCTGTAAATAATATGTTTGAAGAAGTTGAGAAAATTGTAATGGAAGGTATCAATAGTTGAAAGACTGTGCAACAAGTTATTGATGAATACAACGGTCGCTCCCAACGAGACAGTCTAAGAAGACAAGATGTTTTATCTCAATTCTGATACTAATAAATGGCACTATCATTAGATGATTATAAAAGAATAGCTTCAGAGACTCATCCTGATTGGAATGATGCACAAAAAGAGCAATGGGCTCAAAGTAAAGTTGGCGGATCGCAGTCTAGCTCTAACTCTACTCAGCAAGACAAAGAAGAAGAATGAAGATGGTGATTGCTATCATGATTAGCTGACTGGTGAAAGAAAGCATGAACTTCTATATCATGATGGTTCGATGACCTTATCTCTGATGAGACTGCCGAGAACTCAACTATCTGAAAGCTATGAGATATGGCTTTGAATGTAGTAGGTTGAGTATTATGATGAGCAGTACAATCAATCGCTGAGACTCCTAACTTTGTTTGAAACATAGTTTCAATGCCATTCACTGATAAATCTGAATGGTGATGGGGTGATGTAAAAGATAGAGCCAGAGAATTACAAGATGACTATTGAATGAACCGAGCATGAGCTTGGTTGACTGCGATAGATGAGAATAATGATTCTGAACATGTTTGAGCTCAGACTGTTTTTCAATTATTAAATAATCCATTACTTTTCAAATGAGCATGAAAAGCTCTTGATGCTGTATGATGAGTTGTTAAATGAACTAAGAGTTTAACTATATGATGAAAGACTATTGGTAAAGTATCTAATGTTGCAGATGATGCCGCTAAGGTTTCTAAATGAGTAAGGGCTGCATGAGCTGCCGAGGAAGTTGTTGAAGATACAGCTAAGACTTGATGAAAAACAAGTATATTAACTAAAATTAAAAACAAAGTTGATAATACAAAAAAGTATATAACTGATACAACGATCTGACAAAAATTGACTGATGCTGTAGTATCATGATGAAAGTTCGTATGATGACCTATAACTGATGCTTATAATATAATAAAAACATGAGTTAATACTACAAGAGCAGCAATGAAAACTACATGAGTTTGAAGTTCTGTTATGCAATGAGTTAGAGCTACAATATGAGAGACTATACAAACTGCAGGTAAATTTATATCAAAGCCATTAGCATATAGGACTCCTAGACTTATCACAACACATGTTGCTGATATGATAATATGAGATCCTATTGAAGCTTGAATGTCTGCAGTAGACCAATGAGACTTTGTTAAAGATCATTGATATAGTTTAGATGCAGTTCAATATCTTAATGATTCTCAACTTGAAGAATATTATAATGGTAAGAATATACCTCAAAATAAAAGACTGACAGCTGAACAAATTAGAGAAGAAAGAAAAAATTTGTGAGATAATATGCTATCAAACTTTACTGAATGAGCTAAAAACTTATTTGAGATGTTTGATATATTCTCTGCGCCAAGTTATATTATTAAGCAGAGAAATGAAAATTTATGAGATTTAGATGTAGAAAGAAATGTTAGATGAGAATTCAGATGATTCTCAGATTGAAAGTCTATAAATTTTGAAACATGAGAAATAAAAAATTCTAATTGAGAAACCATTGATCGAGAAGATTTGTCAGCAGATGAACTAAGAGAAATCGGTGATATGTATAATGCTTCTATTTGACAAACTAATAATGATGATACTACATGAGATCCTCAATCATGGGCTAGCCAAACTTGAATTAAATCTAATAATATAACTAATACTATAAATCGTTGGGCTGTTAATTGAATGATTGAAGCTGACACAGAGAGATTAATAATCAAAAGTGAAAATGAATGAGTAAGAGCAAATGCTAACATGATTATAACTCAATTAAATGAAGCTTCTAAAGAATATGTAAATTCAATAATATCATTCTACACACCAGATGAAATTAATAAAAGTACACAACTACAACAGGAATTAAATAGATCTTTAATATCATATTGAAGATTATTTAATGCAGCTGCTGAAATAATTGCATGATTAGAAGATGATGATTATAATGATGTATATAGATATAAAAAAGCTTTAACTGCAGCATATAATAGTTTATCTGCTAATGATCAAGCTGAGATTGATAGTAATCTATATAGAAAAGCTATTGATTATAATAATACTCTTGAATCATGATTTGATGAATGGTATATGAAAACTGCCACATGGGCTAAACGTGCAACAGATAAAATGCTAAATATATTTTGGAGTAAAGATACAAATGATTGGTTCGACCAATGATTAAGTTGAATAGCTTGATCTTTGATTAATCCAGAAGTTGCATGATGGTCAAGTGCATGGTGAGAAATATCTGCATGACTAAGATCAAATGCTGCATATGCTGTTGATATGGTTGTGCTAAATAAAATTAATGATTCAGTTGTAGAAAAATTTGTTGGTAATAAATTAACAAACATCATAAGAAAAAATCCAAAATTAAATGCACAATATATTGAATGAACTAGAATTCCTATTTGAAAAATATCGAATTCATTAAGATGAGCATGAACAGAAATATCTTCAGAATTCCTGGAGAACTTTACTGATGCTATATCTATGGTTGAAGATCCTAATCATGATTACGACTACGTGACATGATTAATGTTTTGAATGTTCCAATGAGCAATGGCTTGATATGCCAGTTCAACTGATAGTTATTCATCATTCAAAGATTATCTTACTCGTCCAGAAAATAGAGAAAGAGTTTTACAAGATATGTGAATTTATATTAATTCAATACAAGATCCTCAGAAAAAGGCTGTTATGCTATCTACTGTATCTCAACTTATGGATGATAAATCAGAGAATAATCTTATTGATATAATGACAAGAGTTGCAAGTCAAGTAAACTGATGAGTTGAATCTATGATGCAATGATATGCATTATATCAAACTAATAAAATGATTTGAGAATATACTAATGACTTGATTTGACAGGTTCTTGATAGAGTAAATTCAGTTCAAGATTGGACACCAGAAGAAATAAGATTATATTTCTGAAATGATAATGATGAAACATGAATGACAAACTTCAGCAATTATAATAACTGAAGACAATTTGAATTTAATCCAAGCCTAATTAACTATATAAGGAATAGACCAGAAAATAGAAATAGATTAAATCAAATAGTTGTGGCTTCAACTGCATTTATCAAAAGCTCTTTTGATACTGCATGAATGACTCTTGAACAGTGAATAAATTACATGGCACCAAAAATAAATCAGAATGGTGAAAAAATAATTACTCCCATGAGAGAGACAAAAACTGTTGAATGAGAGATGGCTAAAAACATATCATGAGATCCTGTTAAAGATGTTACATTAGTTTATGCTGCTACGAATCAGGTTGCATTCACTATATGAGACCATTTATGAATAACTCCTACAACAAAAGATAGTAATATCTACTGATCAAGAAAAAGTAGATTTTGATTTAAAATGAAGCCATGATTCAAAAATAATAGAAAAGTAACAGAAGTAGATCAAGATTGAAATGAGACGACTAAAGAGTTGACAATGAAAGAATATCTTGAAAAGAAAATAAATGAAAGCACTTCATTAACAATAGAACAAAAAAGGTTTATCTGAACTATAATGTTCAGAACTTCTGTTAGTTGATTGAATAAATATTTTGAAGATGATTGATCTCTTACTAAATTATGAGAAGATTTTCTTAGTCAAGTATTGCCTACATTTAAAGAAAAGAATCCATGAAAAGATTTCATATCTAATGTTTTGAGGATACAAACACTTAAAGAATCAACTGAAGAACTGTCAAAGCAAAATGCCATGAAAGAATCATGAGCTAATAATAATAATAAAAGATGATTAAGAATTAAATGACAGACATTTAATAATTGAGATGATATATCTAATCTTACTGATGATACAGAATTACCTATAAAAAAAACAAATTGAACTAATGCTACTAAATCTGATCTCAAAGAATGAATCCTTGCAAATGATAATTGAAATCTTGTAACATATTGAATAACATCAGATTGAAAATTATCTATTGAATATGATGATGATGATACAACTCCACCTGCGGCTCCAGCTACACAATTAGCTCCTACTACAAATTGAAATCATTATAATGTAGTTGAATGAATAACTTATAGCGACAATCCAGAAATACAATCTCGATATGAATCTATAATAAAACAACGATTTGTTGATGCACCAATAAAGCCATCTATTCAAAAAGAATATATATGGCAAGAGCAGACTCCAGCTCAAAATGAAAAAAGAATAGCTGAATTAAAAAGTAAAATAGAATGAAAAATTTGAAAATGAACTTATTGATCTAGCGAAGCAAGATGGATTGCTTCATGGTTACAAGAATTAAATGTTAGATTGTCTCACCAACAGCAAACTGCAACTGAACCTCAAGAACAGTCAACGCAAGCCGAACAAGAGGTTTTAGATAGATTAAATGAAGTATGGACTGTTGATGATTGATGATCAGTTGAAAATGAAGTTCAAGATACGAATCCAAACACTATGGAAACAAAAGTTCCTGTATCTATATATGAACAGGATCATCAAGAATTAGAATGAAAATTTGTATCACCTCAAGTATTGTTATGAAAATGGGATAACTTAAAATCATATGTACCATATATAGCAAGCAATAAAGATACGGTAGAATTGCCAGTTTGAGATGATTTTAAAAATTTTGTTTATCCAGATGTACTTAAATGATTGAGTGAAAGTGATTTGAATAAACCAGAGAATTATAATAGATTACCTAAAGTAACTATAGAAACTACTGAATGAGATAAAGAATATTCATTAGTGTTTATCTGAGAATGACAAGTAACAGATAGACTATGAGTTAGTAGACGTTGAACTAGAAGAGCTGATGAATTTAGAAGTTATATACTTGTAGATTTTGCACATTGAGAAAGAGTTAAATTCTGAAGAACTAATACTATAAGACCTACATGGAAATGGAATTGATATCTACAAAACAATCCTCAAAAACTATTCTATAAAAATAACAAAACTGTAACTATTGTAAATGAAAATGATATGAAGAAACCTATTCTATCTAACAATAGAATATTATCATTCACATCATTTAAAAATAAGAAAAATTGAAAATGGGATGCTGATTGATATTGGACTCTATCTACAACATTACAGGTTGAGAGGATGTCTGAACATGATCAAAAATTAGCATTCAATAGCAAAAGAGTCTTCATGACTGAATCTTCTAATAAATTATCTAGGGTATGATATTTATTTAATTTTGAGACATGAAGAGAAGAAGAGATAAGTTATGATCCAAGAAATATATTCACTACATCAGATGTTGTATTTGATGAAAACAATTTAGCAATAAATATCTGATGAGTTAGAATTCCTGTTAATGACAGAAGCTACAAAAATCCTTTAGATATAAAATGAAAAGTATTAGATAATTGAACTCTTCAAGATCGGTTCAATATGCTTTGGGAAAAATGAAAAACTATGAAACCTGATTGAGTTACTGATGCTACTTCTGAAGAAGATATTGTAGAAGATATCCCAGAAAAGAAATCAATTAATGAAGCTAGAAAGGAATTCCAAGAAATTGTAAATACTCAAAATGATAATGTTGATATGGTTGTTGAACAAGCTAAGAATACAATTACTGAACCTACTGAATCTGTTGAAGAGACTATTGTTAAACAACAAACAACTGCAGTTCTTGTATCTGAATGAGAATTACAAACTACTCAGGCAGAACAAAACATTATAGAATCAATAGATGAAGAATCTATTCCAGAACCATGAGATTTACTTGCATTGGAATATGTACCTAATGAGACTATCTGATATAATCTATTGCCAAATAAATCTACAGTTGATGAACTTGCTAAAGATTGTAATGAATTATGAATTACTTTAGCTTCATTAGATTCAGAAACTTTATGACAAGTAATATATGCTTATTCACAATGAATGTGAATAGATTATGTTATTGAAAGATTCGCCGATAAAATTCCTAGTTCATATGTAGACTCAAAGATAGTTGATTTATTAATATCAAAATGAGTTTTACAAAGATGATGAAGATATCAGTGATTAACATTATCTCAAATAATTGCATATAACTATTGATTAAAACAAGTAAAAAAATGAAATATAAAAGCAATATGTTCAAATATGTGAACAGCTATTAATGATCTGATGCCAGAGCAATGAAAAGATATAATTAATGCAATTACTGATTATTATATTTCAAATTATTTCCATCTTAATCCTACAAAATATTGAGAATGAAATAAATTCAGATTAAGAGTAGAATCAATAGTTAGAAAAAAATTATTAGAAAGTGATATTCATGTTCATGAAGAATGAGATTCTAATGCTTTAAGGGTTGAAGAAAATCCAGATTTAGTATTGCAATTAGAAAGACTCGAACCTGAATTATTGAAATCATTTGCTAGTGCTGCATATAATTATAAAATCACAGATGAAAATTGAAATGTGATTGAAGATAAACCGTTAATAGATTTGAACACTTATAATTATTTAATGGAGTCTAATCCATATATGACTATTATAAAATGATGAGACGAATGATATGAAGTATGACCATTCTGATCTTCATTATTGCAATCTATTAATGATATAACAGAAATATGAGAAATTGAAGTTCCAGCATGAAATAAGATTCAATTAATGTTTGATGTGTATAATTACTTCTCATGATCAAGGAGAGCTACATATAAATGACTTATTGAATATTTGAATAAGAAATATGCTGCTCTATGATCTCGAGAACCAATGAAACAGTTAATTAGAGTATTAGAAAATGATGCTAAAAAAGTATGAACTAAATTCCATACTGAATGAGTTATGATAGCATTGAAATCTGTTGAACAAGAATCATTTGAAGAAGATCCATATCAAATATTTAAATCATCTATTTGAACTGATAATGTAGATGTTATTAAAGATGCATTAATAGTTCTTGAAGCTAACGATAATGATTCGTTCCAACAGATAATAGAGTATGCACCTAAACTAATTAAAGATGATATATATGAAAGATTCTCAAATGAAAACTTCCAAGAAAGAAGTTCTAATATAGCATATAGAATGGTAGCATGACTTTTGTCTAATGCTAATAAAGTATCTATAGATTTAAAAAAGGAAAACGATAAAGATCTTCCAAAGGTTGAATGAGATGTTGAAACCTTATTAAGATCTTTCAATCCTATGGCATTTGTTAATTCTGCTATAACAAGTTCGTTATATCAAAGATTTTGAATACCTTGATTAGATCTTAGAAAATGAACTGTAATATTAACTAACAACAGACAAGATACATTATGAAAATGGATGTCTAATTTTGAGAACACTGAAAGATTCCCATTGCTTGCTGTGTCTGATTTAGAACAGCTTGATGCTGACGTAAATATTATAGTACCTAATTGAGTATCTATCCCTACACATTCAAGTAAATACAATTTCACATTTGTTAAAATGGATAATGCTTGATATCACGATTGAGCATTAGTTGTTAATAAATTGTCAAATAAAATAACAGATTTTGAAAATAGGATGTATAATATATTCTGAGTATACTGATTATGAATTAGGCGTATGGATTGATATGAACTATCTGAAGAGCAGAAAAATGTTATTAAATGAGCAAAAGAAATGAAATCTCTTTATTGGGATATATTTAAAAATAATGTATTGCCTAATTTATCTGAAGAAAATAGAGATATAACTCAGGATGAATTTGAACAAGCTGTTATAAAATCATGAATGAAAAGAGTATCATTAGATAATCTTTATAAATGTTTCGCAGCATGAGATGTTCAAGAAATGGTAAATAACTCTATTGCTGTTATAAATAAAGTAACAGGTTCTAAATTTAAACTAAATTCAAAATTAAAGCAAGGTAAAAAATGAATAGATACAAATCAAGCGATATCTGATTTCTCTGAATTTATTAATGGTAAAATAAGCTCTAATGCTGCTAAAGAAAGAATAGCTGCAATGTTCTGAGACTATTTAATGACTCAAATGCAAATTTGAAAAATCGATCTTGCTAAATGGTACGATCAATTCACTAGAGTCCATAATCAAGCATTGCAAGATTTGTATGAAATAACTGATATAAAAAATTATACATTCAAATGATTAGAACTTCCACAGTTATTCTTAAATAATAATATTACAAATACAAAGAATAGAATAGTAAATATTAATGAATGAAGTTCTCAGAATGTTGATACTTCTGAAATAGATAGTAGAATTAAAACACTAAGAGAATATTTAAAGAAATTATATCTTGCCACAGATGTAAATCAAAAACAAATAGATATAGTTGAAAAGAATCTAAATGATCTTGTTGCAGAAAGACAAAAAATGCTATGAATAAAAGATGTTTCTGATTTTGAATTTGATGAATCATATTACGACAAACCTTTTTTCATAGAACTTGTAAATGAAGCTGCATGAACTTCACAATTGCAAGATGAAGTATTCGCTGAAAATTCTGAAGTGTTATCTACATCTTCTCAAGATCAGAATAGAATATTCTCTGATAAAGCTATGAAGATTCTTGAGTTTATGTATAGCAATTATATACAAAATAATGCCATGACAAATGAGCCATGACAAAGTAATAATAATGAGAATCATATAGTATCTCAATGACTATTATCAAACATACAATGACAAGATGTGTTTACAAATACATTCTGAGATTTTGAAGTTTGATATGAGAGAAGCTCAAGATATGCATATTCACGCCGTGATTTATTCCAATTGATATCTTTATTAACTACATTAAAATCTACTAATCCTGCAAGATTCAAATCTTTGCTTGATGAAATATTCGTTACATATAAAGATATTTGATATACTTATGATAGTCCTGCACACCAAACTTTATTAAAAGCTAAAGATAGCGTTGCAAAGAATCCATCTAACTTATATAAAGTATTCTATGATATATCATCTGATAGAAATTTCTCAACTGAATTCTTAGAGTGATGAAGAATAGAGAAAATATTAAATTATCAAGATGTTAATGCTGATGCTTTATTGCAAGAATCATCAAAAGAGTATTTCCAGTGAAGTCCATATATAATGCGTACTTCTAAGTGAATAGAAAATATGCATGATAATGTAGAAGAATACCATAAATTATATGATCATTATTTTGAATGATTATTGCCAAAGTGAATAATTCCAGCAGACGAACAAATAATCGCATTTGCTAAGATGAAAGATGCGTTTGATAATAGACAAACTGCTGGTAAAAATACTGATAAAGATAAAGTATTCGCTATTCCATGAGTAGCATGAGCTTGAAAAACAACAGTATTATCAGCATTCTTCAATTATATTTGAGAACAATGATGAGCAGATTATGAAGTAGATAACATAGCAAACTGAAAACAAACATCAATTATCTATAACTTTAATTGAAAGTATGAAGATGAGTCATGATGGTCTGATTTTGGAACTCTTAAAAACTCAAAAGATTCAGATGTGTTCTATGCTAGAATAAAATGACAAGCTTGATGATCTGATGTTTATATCCAATTTAATTGATGAAGTAATCTTGTTGGTAAATGATGATTAGAAAAGATGACTGATGATCAAATACTTGAATGATATTCAAATATTTGGGATAATGATCGTCATACTGCGGCTACTATATTAGCTCAGAAATGAACTGAGAACAGATGAGATTATTCAAAAACAACTGTTAAAATAAAAGAATTCAAAATAATATCTGAAAAAGATGTTAAATGAAAAATAATAGATATCAAATGAAAGTGACCACAGCTTGAGCCAAGAAAAGACAAGACATTATCTCCAGTTCAAATTAATTCAACATTGTCCGATATAAACTTTGCTGTTAGAATGCATCAGACTGTGTCTTCATTAAAAGCTACATTCTCAGAATGAAAATCATTCAGATGAATAAATTATTGAACTGAAGCTTCATATATGAGTCAGGATAATCCAAATGTAATGAAATTATTCTGATATGCTCATACTCCTATAATAAAGGAAAGTAAAAAAATGAAATGAAAAATCATTATTATCGATGAAGCTCAGAACTCATATAATTCAGATTTAAAAGCTATCGCTGAACAATTATGATGAGATAATGTAGTTATAATGTTATGAGACTTCCATCAGAATAGTAAATGAGATTACTTTGAGAATCTAAGTAAAGATGAACAATATATGGTAGAAACTCATAGATGAACAAAAGATATTAATACAATGAATGAAATAAATGCATTTACTCAACATGCTTTGATAAAAGCAAATGCAATCTGATACTACATGACAGATAGTGATGATTTCAGAAGATATGATGAAGTTAATAAAAATTGGTATAATGCGAAACCAAACGAATATCTTATGGTCGCTAAAACTAATCCTACTAGAAGAAAGCTAAATGAGGAATATCTTGAAACACTATGAGCTAAGATACCAAGAAATAAAGAATGAAATGCTATAACAGATCAGATTGATTTGTCTGCTATAATAGATTGAAAAAAGACATTACAAGTTATGATTGCTGATGTAATATCTGATAAGTCTGATCAATCTAAATGAAGAAAATCTGAGATGCCTAATGAATGATTGAATATGGAGTGATTCAAAAAAAGAAAATGATGAGAATATTATTTCAAGCAAGAATGAAATAAGTTTAAAGTATTATTCCCATCTACTCCAACAAGTAATTATAATGATTCAGTTATAGAAAAATATAAAAGTGAATTTAATAGAGCTAAGGCAAAATGATTAACTGTTGAAATATATGTTCCTGCGTTTGCAATAACTGCAGAAAAAGAAACTTGAAAAACTGTAGATAATATAATTCTTCATGATGAAATTGTAAATACAGATTATGATCATTTATCAGAATCTAATGCAAAGCAATATTATGATTCATTTACAAGATGAGCTAAAAAAGTATATATACCTCAAAGAGCACCAAGATTAATATGAATAACTAGAGAAGATGCTGAAAATCTTATGAAGTGAATTCCTTTACAAAGATGATATGTTGAAAGGACTTCCGATAAAACTTCTGAAGAGGACTTTACTTTACCAGTTATAACTCTTAAAAAAGTTTGATGATTGGATATATTAGATGATATAAAAGATCTATTCTATTATTCATGAAAAAGCTTTGTAGAATTATGAAAAGCGATAGATATATTACAATCAGTAAATTTATGAAGTCAAACATATTGAGATCATGATATGTATTGAGATATAAATGATAGTAGTTATATGGACTTATTAAAAAAGAAAGTAGCTGATGAATGGGATTTACATAAAGAAGAGATTAAAAAATCTCTTGAATGAAAAAAATTACCAGCATGAACGTTAGATAAGTTTGATAAAATAGATCAAGTAATATATTGAGTTAAATATCAAGTTCCAAGAATTGCCAATGTAAATTGATGGGAGTATCTAAACTGAAGGCAATGAACTGAAGATTATAGAATATGGTGAGATACAAAATTTAAAAATAAAATCGTTACTGTTAATGATTTCATGAATTGGTGAAAGCATGTAGAAGATTGATCTTTAACTAATTGACAATTGTATCGTCCAGAATTCGTAGAAAATAATTGAAGAATCGCTATGAAATTAGTTCCAGATGATAATTGAAAATGGATAACCAAAGAGACAAAATGATGGATAGAAAACTATAGAGTTGAAGAAAGTAATGTGATAAGAAAGAATGCTGAGATAATGAAAGCAAATGATATATTTGATAGTTATATAAGTGAATGAATCAGCGAAGAAAAATTCTGGAATGATTTAAGCGATGAGATTGATACTATATATTCAAGATTGAGTGATGATGATTTATATCGTGAAGAAGAAAGACTAGCTTTGCCATGAGAAATTCTTTATAATGAATATGCAGATAAAGATGCAAAAGAAAATATTGAATTCTATAAAACGCATTCAGATACATCTATAAACAATCTCTATCAATCAATCCAAAGAAAAATAAATAATAAAGATTCAAGTGATCTCGATACATTAAAAGCTGAAGTTAATAGTTTCATAAATCGTGCTATAGATATAGACAATAGAGAAACTACTCCATGATTAGATACACAAGAAAATGAATTCCAAATGTTTATAAATGAATCATGAATATACGATGATATTGAGTCAGAAGAAAATTGTGAATGATAATTTATATAAATAAATATAACTACCGATGGTAATTAATGCATGTAATTACAACAACAAAGTAACAGAAGTCGTCTCTCAATCTCTTTGAGAGAAGGCTTTCTGAATTGCTAAGAATTATTCTAATGTGTGATCTATATATCAAGATTATCAGAAACTTGATGATACTAAATGAATAATGATGAAAGCATATAATAGGCTAAATCCATTCGTAGAACAAGTTAAAACAGATTACTCTGAAATATATTCTCGCTTAGTATCTCCAGTAGTATGAGATTCATCATATGCAAATAAAATGCAAAGAGCATTGAACGCATATATATGAGATAGGAATGCTCATCCTAATAGAGAAGTGTTTGAAAATATATCTCAAATAAATAGTAAAGCTACAGAAAATGCATGGGATTCTGAGTTAGAGAACAATGAAGTTGAAAAGCAATTTATTAAAGATCTTGCTAAAGCATTAGATGATTTTCTATGAGTCACATATAATGCTGGTAATGAAAATTTGCATACTCTAATTAAATGATGTATTGAATATTGAATACTATGACAAAATATAGATGAAGATAAAAAACAAAAACGAAGTTGATTATGATGATTATTGTGAATGGTATCTAGGACTTGACAATGAAATAATAATGTATTTTGATTCCTATGAGTATATGATTGATATGTTAATGCAAAATTTAATCTTAGATTGCCTAATTGAGAATTCAAACAATTCAAGATAGCTGATCTATATAATGAAGATAACGCAAAAATGCAAGAAATGTTTTGAGTGCTATTTGCATCAAATGAATATTGATCAAATGATCCTATATTGCGTAATCCAAATTTGTATAGACATTCAATAAAAACATTGATGAAAGCTACAGATTCTAATCAGCATTGGTGACTTGTTACTAATGCTGTTAATCGATCGCTTAGATATTGAGCAGTATGAAAATTATCTTCATACTTTCTGAATTTGTTATCATGATCTATGATATGAATAAGCTGTCTAACTACATGATGATTAAACGTATTATCATATAAAAAGAAAAATAGTAAACAAAAAATTGACAATGCCTTAACAAAATTGTGATTAAGAACACAAAGTTTTTCACTTAATACTGAAAATATATGAGCATGGATATGAGAAAGAATCTCAACATGGTTTAATAATAGATTTTCAACATGAACTAATGATCTTAGTTTTAAAGACATTTCAAGAGATAATTCTGAATTTCTAAGCGATCCAAGAATATCTTGGCTTATGATGTGACCAATGAACATATTATGAGATACAATATGGAGATGAAGTTATCAAGAAATAGCGATGGATATGGCATTGCAAAAGTTATGATGGGATGTATGAGACTTAGATAGTTGGTTAACTATGGATGATTGAAAATGAAACATTGTTCCAGATGAGAATGCAGCCATAACTTTAATGACTACATTCCTTCAGAAGATGGCTGATGTAACATGATTCCCTGATATAGAATGATGATCACAATTAAATCTTTGATTAGATTTAAAATCAGATTCTCCTAATTGGAAAAAATGAATATGAAATACTTCATTAAATGCAGTTCTTAAAATGATGCATTGGATGACACAATGGTCTACTCAATATGTAAATAACACAATATATACTTTAGCATGATGAACTGTTAATGCTTGGTATGATCTTCAAGATGAATTATATAATCTTACAAATTGAAGATTAGGTAAATCAAAGCAAGAAGTTTATAATAATGCATATAAATGAATTTGAGGTAATTGGCTCATTAGAAGATATACACGCTGAATAGAAAGATGATGAATTGCTATGTCTTGGGAGTGTGCGAGAGAGCTTGTATCTAAAGAAGAATATACAAGAGAGCTTATGAGATTTATGGCTTGAATTAGAAATCTATATAGATTATGAAATATAGCATGTCGTGATGAGAATTGAGAATTGAGTCGATCATGTGCATGGAAAAATTTCTGGAGTGTGGTATATCTACCATGACAAGCTTTACAAATGGCTCATCCTATAATTCAGGCTTTATATAAAATTCCAAGAGACTATTTTAAATACAGTAATTATTTTCAAGACAAAGATTTATGAGTTAGTCAATGAGATATATTTGCAGATTCTATAATGACTAATTGGTTAAAACCAATGCTTAGATCTATGTATCTATGGAAAGTGTGAGCGTCTGCAATAGATGCAACTGTAAACGATGATTTAAATGAAGATTGATTCCTTAAAAATCTTTGGGAATCTATAATGGATTCTACAGAATGAATATTGTATTATACTCATGATGAAATTATGAGCTATGTGCATTCTAATTGAGCATATTGACCAATGAGTTTATTAAATGATAATACTTCAATATTCTCATCTCCATTAGAATTGCGTGATACTATTACTGAAATGAATCGTATCAAATGAATAGAATCATGAGCAAATAGATGATGGGCTAATAGATTTGTTGATTTGTTTGCTACAACAAGAATGTTTAAATGATTCTTCACCGAATGATGAAATACTTCATTGTATGATAGTTGAAGAGCAGATAAAATGCTTTATGATTGGAATGCAGATTCTGATATATTAACAATGGCAAATTGATATTTTACTGAAGATATGGTAAACGATCCTGAGTTTATGCAATATGTATGGACAAACTTGACACAAGATCGACAGTCATACTGAGCAAGTTATAAAGAATGAGTTAGAGATAGTAAAT
>JAEEGL014812210.1_pt1 | contig 16124 bp, 8 predicted proteins | sample 9134231 | NCBI WGS metagenome assembly JAEEGL01 (sample SAMN16246548, study PRJNA631951) | gut metagenome | biome: gut microbiome; feature: rumen; material: fiber-attached | host: Bos | place: Iran: Karaj | collected 2018-10
ACTTCCTATGAAAATCTTGTGGAAGAAACACAGAAGGCTGAACAAGCTGCGAAGGAAGAAAAAGAAAAGAATAAACAGAAAGCTGATGAATACCAGGCTTCATATAATACGTTGGTATCATATATGCTTAATGATGCTGTTCTGGCAGAGAAGGTTGGCAATCTTATCATAAGTGTGTGGCACAATGCAATATGGAAGACATCGGATAGTACAACGGATAAGTTCACTAAGGTAAACGGCATATTTGTTTCGGACTTTAATGATGCACTTAGTAACCTTTTTAACGATGCGGAGTTCAGTAAGAATGTCTCTAAATTGTCCAATAACCAGCAGAATATTAAGGATGAAATGAAGAATATGCTCAATCCCCCTGAAGGATATGAGAATGCTTTTAAGGCATTGGAGAGTATGTATAATTCCTATATTTCGTTCACCAATATTGTTATACGCTGTGACGGAAGTCTTGAATCGTTCTCAAATGAATTTGGTGAGGCTGATGAAAAACTTATTGAATTTTATCATGGAGCCGAACTTTATGTAAAATAGGCGGTGTGAGAAGAGAATCGTCCCCCTTGTCAAAAATATTAGAACAATTATATAACTGTAAGCGCAGGTGTAAGACTAAATCTTATCCCTGCGCTTTTTGAAAAAAGCACAAATGTTATTTTTTGATGTTTTGATGTTTTGATGTTTTATGGAAAAGGGACGATTATGGGACAGCTGATATGATAACATAGGTGTAGTAGTGTAGTAAAAATATGAATAAATAAGAAGTAGGTGATAAAAATTGGCTAATAAAGATATTGAATTAAGTTGTTTGGATAAAGTTTTAAAATGTAGAAGAAATATTGGTAAATTTGCTTGCGGAATGCATCGTGTTCTTGAGAGTAAAAAGAATTTGGTTGATAATAGCAGTGAGCGTCCGGATATAATCATTAAATCAGATACTGAAGTTATTGGTATCGAGCATTGTTTGACGGATTTGCTATTTCGTAAAAAGCGTAATAAAGCAACATCTATGACACGAGTTCAACAAAGTCAAGGTAAAAAACTTGTAGTTAAGTATAAAGATAAGGAATTACTAAATAAAGATATTCAAAACGGAAGTGCACAAAAATCTTTGCTTGATATAGTTGAAGAAGATTTTGAACTACATCATAAATTTGATTATGGAATATTTATTGATAATTTCCATAGGGTATGTATGGAACATAATGATAATTGTGACGTATATAGAGAAAAATTAAAGAGTATTGGAGTAGAACGTGTTACATTAGGGTGTTTGATTGAGTTGCCTTTTTCTTTTGAAAAAAAGTACTTGATTACCGATAAAAAAGGGGAAAGAGTACAAGCGGTAAATGGTGTTCCAATATCTATTGATATGCTTAGAATAATAGAAAACATCAAAGGGTTTGATTTTGTTATACTTTGTATGTACTGCTTAAATAAACCAGAACAAATAAAAGATTATATTTGTTACTATTTCCTTCCTCGATGCATTTCAGAAGGAATAAAACAGCAGAGAATAAAATGGGTATATCGATTTGATTTTGCTAATAAACCAATTGTTAAATTCCCTGTTGATAAATACAAAATTGATGATAAAGGGAATATTTCATTTGTAGCATCAGTGACACAAAACATATAGGTATTTGAAAGAATTTAATATTGTATTAAATAGTTGTTTTAATGAAAATGCAATTAATTTGAATAAATAAAAAATGTTTGACATCTCAAAGAAAAAGTTTTACAGAAGAGTAAAAATATGATATAATATTTACTATGTAATCCTTCGTTTAGGTAAATATATTTATTGGAGGTTAATTGATGGCTATATCATATAACAAACTCTGGAAAATATTGATTGATAAGGGAATTAATAAGACAAAACTTAGAGATGTGACTCATATTAGTAGCAGTACAATGGCTAAGTTGGGCGATAATCAAGTGGTAGCTTTACCGGTACTTGAAAAAATCTGTGCAGAACTTGACTGCAACATAGGGGACATTATGGAATTTACAGATTTAGATAAGGTAAAAGCCAGGTAAAGGAGAATGCCATGATAAATGATGCCATTCGCTCAAACGAGCAGATGATAAAAATGATTAATGAGGTGCTTCAGAACAAAAAAGAAGCTGTCATTAATATTGTAAACGATAAACTTACGATTTCGGTTTTTGCTTTGTTGGAAAAAAACTTGCAGAATGTTAAAGAAATCAACTTTGTTATAAGAGATGCCAGATTTTTACCCCATCAATCAGAAATATCACACGAATTTGAGATAAATCCTACGGATGTACTGTTTAATGCATATGATATAACGGAGAAAAATACCCTACAGCATTTCAGTAAAGCCAGAAGTATGCATGATTTTATTGAGAAACATGTTAATATTAAGAGGGTGAAACCGGAAATAAGAGTCGGTGGAAATGTTCTTATTATAGATGATGATTTTATGATTCAAGGCTCATCGTCTCTTGAAGTATCTCAAAAATATACACGGGATATGATGAACAGTATTAATTTTGACACTGTTCTTAATGATAGTGCAGATAAAGAGCAGATTGCGGCCGCTTTAAATACATTTCGACGAATATGGTTTGATGAAAGAGTTTCAACAGATTTTAAAGATGAGCTACTTAGAAGTTTACAGTATGTGTATAAAGAGCATTCACCGGAATTTTTGTATTATTTTACACTCAATGAGCTATTTGGGCATCAGCTTGACACGGGTGTAGAACGCTTTGAAAAGGATAGTACACGATTTAAGAAGACAGAAATATGGAATACATTATATGACTTCCAAAAAGACTGTGTAGTATCTGCTATAAGAAAACTAAATACATATGGCGGTTGTATCATAGCAGATTCGGTTGGCTTAGGAAAAACTTTTGAAGCGCTTGCAGTCATAAAGTATTTTGAACTGGGAATGAATAGAGTCCTTGTACTTACTCCGGCGAAGCTTTATGATAACTGGAATTCTTTCAGAGGGGATTACAAGGATTCGTTCTTACATGAACAGTTCAATTATAGAATTATGTACCATACAGACCTTTCAAGGTATAAGGGTATGTCTAAATCGGGTATGGATTTGAAAAAGTTTGATTGGGGACTGTATGATCTGGTAGTTATAGATGAATCTCATAATTTTAGAAACAGAAATGATAGATATGATGAAAATGATCAGCTTGTAATGACCAGATATGCAAGGTTAATGCAGGATGTTATAAAGAAAGGAAACAATAATACTAAGGTATTATTGCTTTCAGCAACACCGGTAAACAATTCGCTTGTAGATTTGAAAAATCAGTTGAGCATCATTACACATGATGAGGATTTTGCTTTTGAGGAAGAAGGTATTCCAAGTATTGATAATCTTCTCAGGAGGTCTGCAACGCTCATTAACCGATGGGAGAGGCAACAGGGACATACAAAAGATGAACTATTAGATAGTCTTCCTTCAGATTTCTACAAATTGCTTGAACTGATGACTATATCCAGAAGTAGAAAGCATATTACAAATTATTATGGGAATAATGGAGTGGGCCGTTTCCCTGATAAGAATAAGCCAATTACTTTAAATAGTGATATTGATACAGAAGGAAAACTGTTGAATTTCAAAGATACTAATGATTTGTTGGAGGCTTTGATTCTTTCGGTTTACACTCCTACAAGTTATATTCGTGAAGAGTATAAAGATTATTACAGAGAAAAGTATTCTTTGTCTGGTAAGCATGGGGGAAAGATTTCATTTGATACACAGTCACGAGGTATGATTGTTCTTCATCGATTTAATCTATTTAAACGATTGGAAAGCTCTGTATATTCATTTGAAGAAACACTGCGAAGACTTCTAGAGAAGATTGGAAGAATGGAAGAACTCTTAAAAAAGGGTTCGGGTACGGTCGAAGAGGAAGAAACAGATTTTGAGGATGAAGAAATATACATTGAAGGAACTTATGAGATAGATGTAAAACACCTTAGAGTCTCAGATTATCTGGATGATCTACATTTAGATAAGGAGATTATTAAGGAAATTCATAAGAATGCAAGGATTATCCTTGACGAGCACAGAGATCAAAAACTAAATGATCTTAAAAAACTGCTGACTGATAAAGTTAAGAAGCCCCCCTATAATACAGGGAATAGAAAAGTTATCGTTTTTACAGCATTTGCAGATACGGCTGATTACTTGTATGATGAACTGTCAGGCTTTATGATTCAGTATGGCGTATATACCGCAAGTGTTGCAGGAAGGGGAATAAAAACCAATAATAAAAAGGTTGATAATGATTTTAATTCAGTATTATGCGCTTTCTCTCCGGTGTCTAAGATGAAAAAAGAGATACCTGCCGATGAGCAGATTGACTTGTTGATAGGAACAGACTGTATATCAGAGGGACAGAATTTGCAAGACTGTGATACAGTTATAAATTTTGACATACAGTGGAATCCGGTATCACTGATACAAAGATTTGGACGAATAGACCGTATCGGAAGCAAAAATACGAATATTCAGATGGTAAACTTCTTCCCTAATATGGAATTGAATGAGTATCTTGGTCTGGAACAGCGGGTTAAAGGTAAGATGACTACGCTTAATCTTGTTTCAACAGGCGATGAGGATATACTTACGCCGGAGATGAATGACTTTAATTTCCGAAAGAGACAGTTGGAAAGGTTGAGAAATGAGGTTATAGATATTGAGGATGCAAATGAGAATATCTCGTTGACAGATCTTAATATGAATGAGTATCTGAATGAGCTTTCAGAGTATATAAATACATATCCGGAGGTTAAAAAGGTTCCGAGAGGTATTTACTCTGTCACAGAAGATGAAAGCAAGGGAGTATTGTTTTGTTTTAAGCATAGAAATCAGATGGAGAAACCTAAGTCAGACAGCTCATTATATCCATACTATCTTATCTACATTCTAGATAATGGGGAAGTGTTCTTGGGAAATGCAAAAGCAAGGGAAACGGTAAAGCATTTTAGAAAACTATGTTATTATAAGAAGGAGCCAGTGAAGGAACTCTTCCAGAAGTTCTTTGATAGAACAGATAATGTTACTAATATGGATTTTTATTCAGGATTGTTGAACAAGGCTATAAAATCTATCAAAGGAGAAGAAGAATCCAAAGCTGTGCAGGCAATGTTTGATTTTAGCGGTTTTAACAATTCATTTGCTGATGAAACAGTTGATGATTTTGAACTAGTATCATTTTTGGTGGTGGAGTAAATGTTTGATTTACCAAAGAGATTTGAAACAAATCTTGAAATTAAGCTGAAGGATTTTATTCCAAAGAATCTAAATCTGGAAGATAAGCGTCGTATAAAAGAAGCAATCAAGTCAGCAAAAATGACTTATCAAATCGCTGGCGAGGAAATCCCGTCGATGGTGAATGATGAGTATCGATGTCAGGTAATCCAGTTTTATGAGATAGAGTTGGAAAACATAAAGGACGCAAATTTTATTGCGAATACATACCAGAGTCTGATAAAGCCGCTCTGCATAATGAGATTCTATGGCAACAAGGATGAGGTATACTCATTTGCAGATAAGCGTCTCAGCCAGACGGAAGAGAATCAGATCGTGGTTGAGGATGTATATCTGTCGCAGAAATATCCATATGGTTTGCCGGGTGAAGGCATTGGAAAGTATTTAGAATATCTGTCATTTGACAATATAAAAAACAAAACTGATAAGCTTGCCTTTTACCGAGAATGGATGTACAAGATATATATTCTGGAACATAAAGCGGCATTTTCGGATGTGGAGTTATTGCTAAATAGCAATGTTTGGTATAGTGCAGCAAGTGTAATAGGTCTATACAAGAAATGTGCTGAGCTAGTATGGGCAAGAGATGCATCTGCAAAGGCTCAGACGAATGTAGAGAAGATAAAAGCTAACAAAGAAGTTAAAGCGGCAAAAGAGGCATTAAAGCTAGAAATATAGATAGTGAGAGGACAATTGTATGGAAGAAAAGAAGGTATCACAGCAGATTAATAATATTGTGGGCGATAATGTTCAGAAGCTTGCGTCATTGTTTCCGGCAGCGGTAAAAGATGGAAAGGTGGATTTTGAAGCTCTTCGTGAAGAAATTGGTATGTTTGAGGAGGCTGATAGTGAAAAATATGAGCTGAATTGGGCAGGGAAAAAGAAGGCAAAAAAGCTAGTTCAGGAAGATATTGTTGGAAGAACTCTGAAATATTATCCAAAAGAGAGCGTGAAGCCTGATACAACTGAAAACTTGTATATCGAAGGTGACAATTTAGAAGTCCTGAAACTTTTACACCAGAACTACTATGGGGCAATAAGGGTGATTTATATAGACCCACCTTATAACACAGGCAAGGATTTAGTATATAATGATGATTTTTCTATGTCTAGGGAAGAAAGTGATATAGAGGAAGGTGCTGCAAATGAATTAGGTGAGAAATATACTGTAAACACTGTGTCATCAAACAGGTTTCATGCTAGGTGGCTCAGTATGATGTTTTCTCGCCTGAAAATATGTAAGGATCTTATGAGGGATGATGGTGTTATTTTTATTTCAATTGATGACAATGAACTTGCAAATTTGAGAGAGATTTGTGACGAAATATTCGGTAGCGACAATTTTATAAACATAGTTTCTGTCAACATGAAGAATTCAGCAGGTGCATCAGGCGGTGGAGAAGATAAAAGGCTTAAAAAGAACTGTGAGTTTATCGTAATTTATGCAAAAAACTATGATAAGTTTATGCAATTTAAATCAGCTTATGATTATACTGAAATGTATGAATATGTAACAAATTATAAAAAACAAGGGAAAACCTGGCATTATACGTCGGTTTTGATAGAAGAAGGTGAAAAGGAATATTTTGGATCAACTGTTGATGGAGATGGAAATGAAATAAAACTATATAGAAGACCAAATGCTGTTACAAAATCGATTAGTCAAGTGATGGAAAACGAGGGTCTTGAAGAAAAAGAAGTATATTACAAATATGGCAATCAAATATTTGAAGCAAAAGATGCTCAATCTTCCATAAGGACTAGAGTTATAGAAGCTAAGGCAAAGTATGGTATAAAAGACGATATTATTTCAATAGAGTATATTCCTAAGACCGGAAGAAATAAAGGAAGAGTATATGAACAGTTTTACAAGGGTGATAAATGTAGACTTTTTGCGTGGCTTAAGGATATTAGCGAAGAAAAAAATGGAATACTGTATAAAAAAGATGTAAAGGGAACATATTGGGATTTTACATCAAGCATAAATAATCTTTCAAAGGAAGGTGAAATTGTATTTCCAAATGGAAAGAAACCAGTAAAACTTATAAAACAGATGATTGATATGGTCGCAGAAGAAAATGATACTGTAATGGATTTCTTTTCGGGATCAGCCACTACAGCTCATGCGGTAATGGAATTGAATGCAGAAACAGAGGGGCATCGCAAGTTTATTTTGATTCAGTTACCAGAAGAGTGTGATCCCGACAGCGAGCTGGCAAAAGCAGGATTTAAAACAATATTTGATGTCGGTAAAGAACGTATACGCCGCTGTGGACAGAAAATAGCAGAAAAAGAAACCTACATAGATATTGGATTTAAAGTGTTTAAGACAGCAAACACAAATATAAAATGGAATTCAATAATGCGTGAAGGGCAGTTGGATTTGACACAGATTGAATCGACACCAGACTTGATGGATTTTATGCCGGAAAGCAATGATGAGGATATTGTATATGAGCTTATTCTTAGGCAGAGAGATGTTCCGCTTTCTGAGAGACTGGACAAATTAACCGATATTGGGGAGAGAACGTACTTATATGCAGACAGTTATCTGGTATGCCTTGAAAGCAAGATAACGGAAGCGATGGTTGATAAGCTGGCAGGACTTGATCCAGTACCAGTAAAGTTTATGTTCAGAGATTCAGCTTTCGGTGATGATATTGCATTGAAGGATGAAACCTTTAGAAGATTGAAGGCAGTAATAGAGAAGAATGCTGGAGATACTAAGGTTAGTTACACCGTTGAATTCATATAAGGAGATGGATTGATGGAAGATATAAAGGTAAAACAGCGGATTAACGATGTTGTTAACGATAATCTAAAAAAGTTGGCACAACTGTTTCCTTCTACGGTGAAAGATGGAAAGGTTGATTTTGATGCTCTGAGGGCCGAATTTGGTGATTATGTTGAAGTAGGTGCTGAAAAATATGAACTTACGTGGGCGGGAAAAAACAAAGCTAAGAAGGTATCATCTGAAGACATAACTGAAAAAACACTTAAGTATATTCCAGATAGTAGTAAAAATGCTGACACTTCGGGAAATCTATATATTGAAGGAGATAATCTTGAAGTGTTGAAACTTCTTCGCCAAAACTACTATGAAACTATAAAAATCATTTATATTGATCCTCCGTATAACACTGGAAATGATTTTGTTTATATGGATAGATACGAAATGTCACAGGAGCAGGATGGTATTTTGAGTGGAGCATTGGGGGAGGATGGTTCTAGATATACCATAAATCGTAATTCTCAGAACCGATTCCATGCCAACTGGTTAAATATGATGTACCCTAGACTTAAAATCGCTAAAGATTTATTGCGTGATGATGGTGCGATTTTTATATCTATCGATGATAATGAAAGAGATAATTTGTGCAAATGTTGCGATGAAATATTTGGCGAAAACAATTATGTAGCTACATTTCCGTGGAGAAAAAGAACTGCAAAATCGGATGTACCATTTGGCGTGTCACAAGATTATGAATGGATAGTATGCTATGCAAAGACGGAATTGTTCGTTGCTGGGGTAGATGGAAAAGAAAGGCAGTATTATGAAACTGATGATTATCCAGGGAGACCTTGGAGAATACATGACCTTACCACACAAAGAACTGCCTCTGAACGACCTAACAGTAATTTTGTCCTCGTTAATCCCAAAACAGGTGAAGAGTACCCAGCTAATCCGTTAAGGACATGGGCTGTGACGAAGGAAACATTTAAGGATTATTATGAGGCGGGGAAAATAGTGTTTCCTGGAGATTATGATTTCCTTAGTATTTCAAGGCCTGCATTTAGATATTGGAAAGAAGATGATATGGAAAAAGCGGGGGAAATGTTTGGAATTATACCTGCATCCACAAAACTTCCTGACAACGTAGGAATGTCTTTAGATGGAACTAAAGAAACTGGAGACTTGATAGGCGGAAAGGTATTTAGTTACCCTAAAACGGTTAATCTTATTAAGCACTTTATTGATATGAGCACAAAGCTTGATAAAGAAGCGATTGTATTAGATTTCTTTTCTGGGTCCGCAACGACTGCAGAAGCGGTGATGAAAATCAATGCGGAAGACGGAGGAAACAGGAAGTTTATTATGGTTCAAATTCCCGAAACTGTACCTGAAAAAAGTGAAGCTCTTCAAGCGGGTTTTTCTAATATATGTGAGATTGGGGAAGAACGAATTCGTCGTGCGGGAGAAAAAATAAAAAGAGATTATCCAGACTGTAAATTAGATATTGGATTTAAGGTATTTAGAGTTGCGGATACTAATATAAAATGGAGGTCACTTATAACTACAGGTCAACTTGATTTGGCACAAATCGAATCAACTCCTGATATGGTGGATTTTATGCCAGGAGTCAAAGATATCGATGTTGTATATGAAATTATGTTGAGGCAGCGGGATGTGCTACTCTCAGAGCACATTGAAAAACTTAACGAAATCGGTGAAAGAACATATTTATATGCTGACGCCTATTTAATATGTCTTGAAACAGATATTACAACGTTGATGATCGATAAGTTAGCTACGATAGATCCGGTACCGGTGAAATATGTGTTCAGAGATTCTGCTTTTAAAGATGATATAGCGTTGAAGGATGAAACCTTCCGTCGATTGAAAGCAGTTATCGAAAAGAATACGAATCAGGCAAAGCAGACATACACTGTAGAGTTTATATAGGAGGAACCAACGATGGCAAATAGAATTACATTCCAATTTGATGATAGCCTCGATTATCAGGTTCAAGCTGTAAAGTCTACAGTAGAACTGTTCAGAGGATTATCCAGAAGCATAGATGGCATTTATAGACCTGATCGTATTCGTAAAGTTGGAGAAGGTGATCCTGTAAGAAACCACGGTATCGTTACCGGAAGGCGGCTCTTGGAAAACCTTCGTGGAGTACAGCTTGAAAATGAGCTCTTTGCAGATAATGAGCTCTATGACAACAACTTTACAATTGAGATGGAAACTGGTACCGGTAAAACATACGTGTATCTTCGTACTATTCTGGAATTGTATAAAGAGTATGATTTCAAGAAATTTATTATCGTGGTACCGTCCATAGCAATCCGTAAGGGCGTGGAGAAGTCGATAGATCAACTGAAGGATCACTTTAATCGTCTTTACAATATTGATATTCAGAAGCACTGCTTTATTTATGACAGCAATAATGCAAGGCAGATTAGTTCAAAGCTTGTTGAAAGTAATGACCTATCTATTTGTGTGATGAATATCCAAGCATTTAACAAAGATACGAATAAGATTCGTGTTGAAGATGAATATGGTCAGATTCTTTGGGAAGATATCAAGTATATCAAGCCGATAGTGATTATAGACGAACCTCAGAAGATTGAAGGAACTGCAAGTAAAAAGTCAAAATCGCTTCAGGCTATTGAAGAGTTAGAGCCTTTATTTACATTAAGGTATTCAGCTACACACAAGAAGTTATATAATCAGATATATAAATTGGATTCATATGGTGCATATCAAAAGGATCTGGTTAAAAAGATAGTTGTTAAAACTGTTCATGGAATTATACCTAAAAACTATCCGTATATTCGCCACATTAGTTTTACTAGTGATTTAAAAGCTAAAATAGAGATATTCTCCCAAGAACAAGGCGGAGTTATTAGGTTTAAAACATTTAATGTTTCGGGTGGCACTTCTATTTATGATTTATCAGGCGGGTTATCGCAGTATGCTGATATGCGTATAGCTGAGCAGCCCCATAAGCTCAAGCCACTACAGGTTGCTACAAAGGACAAAATCATATCTCTTGAAATGGGTCATAGCAATTATGAGATTCAGAAAAATGAAGCTGTAAGGATTCAGATTCGTCTTGCTATTCAGAATCATTTTATTAAGCAGATCAATATGCTCAATGCAGGTAGAAAAATCAAGGCACTTACTTTGTTCTTTATTGATTCTGTTGATAAGGTTCGTGATAACAATGCAGATGACGGCAGGGGCGAGTATTTGCGTATTTTTGATGAAGAGTATAAAGACTATATTTCAAAGAATATACCGCTGCTGGATAAGTACAAAGAATACTTCCCGGAATACAGAGATGTGTTTAAAGTGCGTGAAGGTTATTTTGCGGTAGATAAAAAGAACAATGCTGTAGATGTTGAGGGCTGGGATTCATCTCTAGACGATGAAGCTATGAAGCTTAAACAAAAGTCTCAGGAAGATATAGACCGCGGTATTGAACTAATCCTTGAAAAGAAAGATGAGCTTATATCGTTTGAAGAACCTTTAGCTTTTATATTTTCTCATTCGGCACTTCGTGAGGGCTGGGATAATCCTAATGTCTTTACATTGTGCACATTAAAAGCAGGTGGATCAGAGATTGCTAAAAAGCAGGAGATAGGCAGAGGACTGCGTTTGCCGGTAGATATTACAGGAAACCGCTGTTTGGACAGAAAACTAAACGAATTGACCGTTATAGCTAATGATTACTATGAACATTTTGCTAATGCGCTACAAACAGACTTTAACGACAGTATGAACTTCAACAAGAATGAGGTTACTGCGGACATTCTCATTTCTGCATTAAAAGTTGCTGGAGTGCCTAAAAGTAAAGTGACCCCTGAACTTGTTGATACATTTAAAGAAGAACTCATATCAGCCGGGGTTATGGGAAAAGACAATGTTCTTAAAGGAAATCCGACACAGATAACAAAAGCATTTGAAGAAATGACTTTTGTGAATGAGACGTTGAATGAGCATGCTGATATGATCAAGGATAAGTTTGTAGAACTTATGAATCAGAAAGGTTCTAAAAAGATTGATATCCGAAACGGCGATAATGAAGAATACAGGAATCAAGTAAGGGCATTTGTTTCTGAAAAAGAATTTGAAAGCTTTTATATGGAGCTGAGAAAGAATCTTATTCAGAGAACGATGTATAAGTTTAAAATTGATAAAGATAAATTTATTTCCGAGTGCTCATATGATATTAATGATAAGTTAAGATTTATGAATTCTCAAAATGTATATAAGGTTGAAACCGGTCATGCTACTTATAACAAATCCGCTATGATGGAAATGAAGAAGGCAGAGTATACTGAAAAAGAATTGACGGTGGAAGCGGAGGTAGTGGAGAAATCAGATTTTGAGATTGCAAACTACATTATGTATCATACTATGCTTCCAAGACTTGCTATTTTTAAGATTATTGCCGGAGTTGAAAAGCGTGAGCTACTAAACAATCAGGATATTTTAGATGAGGTTACACAGCTTATCTTAAAAAAACTGAACGATACAAAAGCTGCAAATATAACCTCATATGAAGTAATTAATGGATATGAACTTGATAGCAGAAACATATTTGAACTAGATACTATTTCTCAGGAAGACTTTGACAAACAGAAAAGAGTATTCCAGGCCGATCCTAACCGTAAGGCAGCCATGAATGAATATTATAAGATGGATAGTGATGGAGAGTATGATTTTGCTAAAAGGCTTGAGAATAATGAAAATGTCCTAATGTTTACCAAACTAAAAAAAGGTGGATTTGTGATAGATACACCTTATGGGAACTATTCTCCGGACTGGGCTATTATATGTAAGAAGGATGGAGTTAAAAGTCCTGATTTGGGGATATATTTTGTCGTCGAAACAAAAATAGGAAAAGCCAAGTCAAATTTACAAGATGTTGAGAAAAACAAGATAGAATGTGGAAAACTTCACTTTGCAGCAGTTTCAGATCAAGTTAAATTTGACTGGGTTAATGGGTATGCAGATTTTATTACAAAATTTGGCGTAAAAGATAGTACTGAACTTTTAGCTGAAATAGATGTACCGAAACAAAACACAGATATGTTACAGTCGTATGCAGATGGATTGAAGTAATAATATTGCACAAGGAGATTCAAAGATGTCAAAACTAAATATAGATCAACAGACAATTAAGGAGCTTTTTTCTAATAAAAAATCTGATTTTTTGATTCCAGATTATCAGAGACCTTATGCATGGGAAGAACCAGAATGTCAAACTCTATGGGATGATATCTTTTCATTCGCATTTCCTGATAATGATTATAGTTTATTTAATAGTGACGAGGATGAATACTTCCTTGGACCAATTGTAACGTTCAAAAATGATAAGGGGAAATTAGAAATAATAGATGGCCAACAAAGATTAACAACATTAATGTTACTTTTGAGAGCTTTCTATGCTAAATTTGGCAGAATGAAGGATGCCAATTCTATTAGTACGAGTGACGATATAGCAAAGTGTATTTGGAAAACCGATGAATTTGGTAACCCTGATAAGAATAAGTTGAAGATTGATTCGGAAGTATCTTCTGATGATGATAAGGAAGAGTTTTTGACAATACTAAAGACAGGTAACGTTGAAACTGGTCAAAAAAGTAGATATGCTAAAACATATAAGTTTTTTGAAGAGCGAATAAATGATTTCTTACAAACTTACCCAGCATATTTTGCTTATTTACCGACACGTATCTTAAATAACTGTATATTGCTGCCTATTGAGGCTGAATCTCAGGATACGGCATTGCGTATATTCTCTACTCTTAATGATCGTGGAAAGCCGCTTTCAGATACCGACATATTTAAAGCTCAGTTTTATAAATATTATTCGGATAAAGGCGAGAAGGACACATTTATTCAAAGATGGAAAAAACTTGAAGCAATTTGCGAGGATGTTTTTTCTTCGCCATCTGGCTCACCTATGGACGAATTGTTTACCCGTTACATGTATTATGAACGAGCAAAACAGAACAATAAGCAGACTACCACAGAGGCATTAAGAAAGTTTTACGAGAAAGATAAATATACTATATTAAAACGCGAAGAGACTTTAGATAATCTTGAAAGGCTTGCAACATTTTGGAAAAGCGTTGAAATACAAGATGATACAGTATTTTCTGAAAAGATATTAAAGAAATTGTCTGTGTTACATAATGCTCCAAATGGTATGTGGACTTATCTTCTTTCAGTGTATTTTATGAAGTATGGCGATGAAGAAGGTAAACTTGAAGAAGATAGTTTGTATAAGGTTTTGAATAAAATGATAGCATTCATATGGACCTATGCTGTAATGAGACCGGGCGTAAACGCGCTAAGAACACCAGCATATCCAGCTATGATAGATATTGTAAATGGCAAAGATGTTGAATTTGCAGAGTTTAAGTTTGATACAAATCAAGTTAGAACCATGCTGTCAAATTATGAATTTACTAACCAACGTCCTATAACCAAATCTATGCTTGCATGGTGGGCATACACAGACGATAACCAGAAGTTAATATCCAACGATACCACTATGGAGATTGAGCATATCTTTTCTAGACAAAGACAGATTAATGAAAAGGCTTTAAAAGATAAAAACAGTTTGGAATCTTTAGGAAATAAAGCTTTGCTTGAAAAGAACATTAATATACGCGCTTCGGATTATAGATTTGAGGATAAGAAAAAATACTATCTTGGTTTTACTAATGATAAAGGTAAAGTAAAGAACGGCACTATAATAACGGAGTTGCAGAACTTAGCAAAAACATTGAATGATTATAAGGAAAATGAGATTATAGGAAGGAAAGAGTCTATAATAGAGTCATTTATACAGTTTATAGTTGACAATAATCTTTCTATGTAAGAATGTATGTAAAGATAGAATTGGTGATAGCTATGAATAATTATGATCGTGTTAGAATAATGGTTGATTCATATGTCCAGAAACATGGCTCTGATACTTGTATGAATCGTAGCGAGTTTTTAACTTGGGTTAACAAACAAAATAACAATATATCTGCAGAAAAAAACAATTGTTATCCTACGGATATTTCCTACAACTTATATAATGAAGGACTAAAGGACTTCCCTGGGCCAAATTTATGCTTATGGTGGGAGAAAACAAATGATACTTATAGACTGGTCGGATCGAAATATAAGCCTACAGGTGAAGTAATCCAATATAAAAAGAAGAAAAATGAAAGAGTAGTTGGAATATGGAAAAAAGGCGATTTTAGATTTTTACCGGAAAGAGGACAAGTAAAATGTCAGACAATAAAAAGTATTTCTGAATTCATTGAGGCTATTTCTAAAATAAAAGAAGATGACTATGATGAAGAAGAAAATCTCATGAGCAGGAAAGAAATATTGTTTAGAGGACAATCTAATACGGACTATAAATTGGTCCCATCCTTAGGACGATATAAAAACGGGCAAGAAGATTTGTTTTTTACAGAGAGAAATTTGATTGAAACTGCTAGATATAAGATGCCTAATGTTTTCACAAAAGATTTAGAACCTATTGAACTTTTAGAACTATTACAGCATTATGGCATACCTACAAGATTATTAGATTTGACAGAAAATGCTCTGGTGGCATTATATTTCGCCTGTGCAGCTAACCCAGAAAAATCGGGCGAAGTATTTATGTTTAAAAACTATTATCTAGGTGTGGCAAATTATCCGGTTTTGAATGCAATAGCAGATTCGTATAGATTTTCAAAAGGTTCCTTTTATTCATTGAAACTATTTTACGAGGATGTGATTCAACAACCATATTTTCTAGAACAGAGAAATTCTCATAAAGATTCGATGTCGGGAGGTAAATGGATAGCTAGTTGTTGTGAATCACCTTTGTTTTTAAGTTCATCTGTAAGAAGTGCAAGACAGCAGATTCAGAGTGGTAGATATTTATTGTTTCCTAATCATATTGAAGAACCTGGGATGAATGAAGAAAAATTCTTTTATTCGCGTATTGACCCAATCCCTAAAGATAGCTCGTGCGTTATAGGTAGAATTGTTATTCCTCCTGAATATAAGAAAAAAATACTTGATGAGATGAAATTACTTGGTATTGAAAGAGG
>JAEEGL015506911.1_pt1 | contig 16124 bp, 8 predicted proteins | sample 9134231 | NCBI WGS metagenome assembly JAEEGL01 (sample SAMN16246548, study PRJNA631951) | gut metagenome | biome: gut microbiome; feature: rumen; material: fiber-attached | host: Bos | place: Iran: Karaj | collected 2018-10
GGCGACGGCATTGTCACTGCAGCCGACGTGACAGCCCTCTACGACTTCATGCTCAACAACGACACCAGCAGCCTAGTCAACCCCGACGTGAACGGTGACGGAAACATCACCGCAGCCGACGTGACTGAGATATATAATATACTGCTGAATTAGTTGGCCGCTGCGCTAGTTTGTCGCTGACGCTAGTTTGTCGCTAACGCTAGTTGGCCGCTGCGCTAGTTTGTCGCAAGCTTCGCTTGCTAGTTTGGCCGCTCGCAAGCTCGCTAGTTTGTCGCGCTTCGCGCTGGAATTGTGCATTGTGCATTAAGCATTGTGCATTAAACAATATGCATTGTGCATTAAGCATTGTGCATTAAACATTATGCATTAGTTAAAGTTAAGCATTTTTGATAGGCTAGGCGTTCATCGCCGTTGGCTAGGTAGATGATGCCGCAGTAGGTGAAGCCGTGTTTTGTGAAAAGGTGCTGCATGATTTTATTGTCGCGGTGGGTATCAACACGGATGTTTGGATCAACCGTGAAGCAATAATCCATAGCGCTGGCAAAGATGCCCTTGGCCTTGGGCACGCCGCCCATGCGGTGCACCACATGATAGGACAGTGAGTCGTCGAGCCACTCGCCCTCGTAGATGGTAGCATAGGTAGGCTCAGGTGACGGCAGGAAGGCAAAATAGGCCATCACCATGCCATCATCTTCCACCACCATTGCCCCACCCTGCTCCATGTCGCAAAGGATGGCCTGCTCATTGGGGTAGCCATTTATCCACTGGTTGGCGTTGCCAGCACGCCGCATCACTTGCTTGGCAGCCGCCAGCACTTCCATGATGCGCCCCAAGTCGGCAGCTGTAGCATGTCGTATTATTCTCATGGTTTATCAGTAAAATAATGGCTGTGAAGAGTAAATTCACAGCCATTTATTGTGTAATTATAAATTTAGAAATTCAGTGAGATGCCACCCATCAGACCAATCTTCTGTGCGCCTTGACCTGGCATTACGTCCCACTGCTTGCACAGCAGGTTGCTTGCCTGCGCCCACACCGAGAAGATGTGGCTGAAGTTGTAGCGTGCACCCACATGAAGGTCAACAACGTCCTTCATCTCAACTGCACCAAAGCGATAATAACCGTTATGATATGTGCCATCTTGATTTATCCCAGGATATATCCACTGACGTGCGAATGTCGAGCGGTTGATGCGGCAATTAAGTCCTGCAGTGACCATAAGGGGCTTGATGGGCCACACTTTAACATCAAAGTTTAAGAGGCTGGTAGGTCCATCATCACCAAGAGGATAACCCACGTAACGCTGACCAAAGAGGTAATCCTCATCACTTGTAAATGTGTGAGCAAACTTGAAACTTGCCTCGGCAAGCGAGCGGTATTTGTAATTAGCCTCAATACCCATGTAAGCGCCCTTGCACTTTGTCATCATGTAAATGACAGCGGCATATTGATTGGCGTCATAGTAAGGAGACGATGGACCATCGGGAGTGGGGTCCTCAATGTCGAGAATGTCCTTATATATCCCTGAATTGGCAGCAGGAACTATAGCATCAAGCTGATCGGTCACGAATCCATAACCCACATAAGCCTTAGCGCTGAATCCCACAAATGGCCCCACGTTCACGCCTATCTTTCCGTCAAAAGGCACATAGGTGTTGCGATAATCTGCGAGAGGGTCGTTGTAGCGATACTGGTTGTGCATATCGCCGAGGTGGTTTATAACCTTTCCGCCTGTGGCATTCACAAAGAGGCCAACGCCCTTAGTAATCTTGAAATCGAGGTTGACATCGGGAGCAAAGCGCACAGCTGCACCATCGTTGAACGAGAAATTGATGATGGCACCTGCTTTAGCAGCGAAGATATCGTTAGTATATTCATAGTAGGGATTGAGAGTAAGCATTGCATAGGTCTTGTCGGAGGCTTTGTTGTTGAAAATGTCATGAGTACGCTTGTTCACAACATCTATACCAAAGAGCATACCCACATCACCGATTTTCTCAAACTCATATCCACTCTCAACCGAGGCATTGAACCAGAACTCCTTGCTGCCGTCAATGCCCTCGAGGTGCGACTTGTCATAGCCGGCATAGTCGAGGGTGGCCTTGGCCTCATACTCAAACTTGTCGCCGCTAATCTCAATCTCACTCTGCCACTTGCCGTCGGCACGGGCCTCAAAGAATGCGGTCTTGTGGTCCTTGAGATAGTTGCTAAAGCCGCCATAGTAGTTGAAGCTGTCGAAGTGCAACTGTCCATCAACTGCCAGTGTGCCAGCGTTAAGCTCTTTCATCCAGTTGGCGCCCACGATATTGTCGTTGAAGCGCTGTTTCTGCCTGTTAGACGACTGTTCAATGAGTTTAGTGGAGTTCTTTCCCAACCATGTGCTGTTGTGAAGCATCCACACGCCAAGTTTCTCATTGGTTTTGTCTATAGCTCGGTATCCTGCGCCAGCCACTAGGTTGAGGTTGGTGCCTCCTCCCAGGAACAGGTATCCGCGCTGGTTAGAGAAGTTGTGACGTGTGCGGTAGCCGTAAGGCTCCATAGTGGGAATCTCCACTGGCACCAGAGTAGGCACTGCCCAGTCGCTGAACTGTGGCGCCACAGCGTCTTTCTCTGATTTCTTGATTTCTTTAGGAAGCACTGTCTTCTTGACAACAGTTTTCTTCACTGGGTCAAACTCACGCTCAAGAGTGATGTTCTTATTGAGGTCGGTCTTGTCTTGGTTGGTGTTTTGAGCTATCGCCACATTTCCCAAAACCATCGCCACTGCCAGGCACACATATTTAATCTTTTTGTCCATATCTATTATCGAAATCTTTAAATATCTTGTTATATTTTTTACTGTAAATGACGATTATTTCTTGCCCTTCTGCAACTTACTGAGTCGTGAGTCAATCTCATTGAAAATTTCGCCCTCCTTGCCAGGATAGTTGGTTTTCAAAGTTTTGAGATAGTCGATAGCATCGCGTGTCTTGCCCTGCTGCTCAAAAATGTCGCACAGCAAGATAAAACCCTTAGCTAGCCAGTAGTTGTGGGGAGTGTTACTAGCAATGAATGCGTTGAGAGTATCTTCGGCATCGTCGATGTCGCCATTGTCATACTGTATCTTTGCCAACTCATAGGCAGCTTGAGCTCCTGCCTCGCTCTGGGTGTTGGTTGCCAGCTCACGCAGGTCGCTCATAGCCTCCGACTCCTTGCCGAGGTTGCTGAAGGCGATAGCGCGACTGAGCATCACCTCTTGCTCGAGCTCGGCATTGAGGGTGTTGTTGAAGTTGAGCAGCTCGTTGGCGCTGTTCACTACGTTTCTCCACTGCTGAGCCTCGCTTGCCGAACGCACCATTCCGAGTAGCGCCTGCGAGAGGTTGTCGCTGTTGGTAGCCTTCTCGGCCCACATCTCATAGACATTGTAAGCATCATCGGGATTGCCGTTCTGCAGCAGCAATGCAGCCTTGAGCGCCATTGCACGTTGTGCAAAAGCGGCGTCCTCGTTGCCGTCAAGGGCCTCGGTGAGCGCATCCATAGCGCTGTTATAGTCATTCTTGCTGTAATAGTAATATCCAATGTAATACTTAGCCTCTTTCACATAGGCTCCATCGGGATAGTCGCGTAGGTAGTTCTCCAGTTTAGAGATGTTGTTGTAGTCGATATAGTAAATCTCGGCTGCGTCGAATGCTGCCTTCTCGATTTTCTTGACATCAATTTTTGGACCGCCAGGAATGCTGTTCAGGCGAGAGCTGAATGACATCAGGTCGCCTCTCTCGGCATAGATTCCCTTCAACTCTTCGGCGGCAATTCTAGCTTCCTCGCTGGCGGGATAGGTCTCAATCACGTTCCAGTAGGTAGCGATAGCCTTGTCGTCGCTCTTGCGCGATTTCTCGGCTATGGCCATCTTGAGCATTGCCTCACGCGCCTCGGGCTGGTTAGGATACTTGCTAATGAGCTTGGAATAGCTGCTGATGCCGCCTGCCACATCACCCTTGAGGATTTGCGCATTGCCTTTCTCGAGCATTGCCTCGGGCACCTTGCTAGAGTTGGGGTAGTTGGCTATAAGCTCGTCGAGCTGCTGAATCTTGGAGTCATATTGACTCATGTCGCCGGCGATGATCGCTTTGCGCAAGATGGCATATTCTGACGAGGCATCCACTTCGCCTCTTGAAGCCTTGGTGTAGTTCTCAACGGCAGCATTGAAGTTCTTGCCATAATAATAGGCATCACCAATGCGGTTATAGGCCTCGGCAGTCATGTCGCGGCTTAGCGAGTTGGTCTCGATAGCCTTCTGGAAACAGTCTATCGCCTTGGTGTAGTCTTGCTGATTGAAGAGCGACGAACCGGCGTTATACAGAGCCAAGCCATAGTTGGGGTCGCTCGACGAGGCAGCTTTGATAAAGTCCTGCTGATTGGCTGCAGCGCTCTTGTAGTCGCCAAGCTGATACTGAGCCTCGGCGAGCCACAGCTTGCTGTTGTTATAGATTTCGCTGTCCTTCTTGCCCATGTCAACAGCCTCCTTGAGACTGCTAAGAGCATTGTCGGGCTTGTTGTTGCGCAACTGCTGAACACCCTTATGATAGAGCACCGTTTGCTTTGCCTTGAGCACCTTGTCGCTAGGATTATTGATATTGGCGATGCTGCGCAATGCTCGGTCGTAGTCGCTGGTTGTGGTGTAAGCGTCAATGAGGTAGTTCTCAACATTGCTGTAGTAGCTTGAGTTGGGATATTCATTGAGGAACCGCTCAAACATGTCGATTGAGTTGTTAAACGGAGTGCGTCCACCCTTGCTCTGGCTGATGGCATAGTTGTAGAAGGCTGTCTCGCGCACGTTGTTGTCCCAACGCATATTGGCGGCACGCTCAAAGGCCAGCGAGGCACCATTATAATCGCTGCACTTGAGGCGGCTCTGACCGATGTAGAGATAAGCGCTTTGTGCCAGAGCATCATCAACTCCAGTGACTTCGGCCATCGTCTCGATAGCCCCCTTGTAGTCGCGGTTGCCATAATCAATCACGCCAAGCATATAGGCTGATGGGCGACGCTCCTCGTTGTCCTCATCACTCAGCTCAAGGAATTTACTTAGATAGGGTGCCGCTTTCGTAAAGTTGCCCAGGCGATAGTAGCTCTCGCCTACCACACGGTTCATCTCAGCACTGAAATAGTCGTTGCTGTTATCTTCAATGAGCGATTCACCAAGTTTCACGGCGTTATTATAATCACCTTGCTTATACATGATTTGACACATATAATACTGAGCCTGATAGCCAAGATCGCCAGTGCGGTCTACTTTCTCAAAATAGTCCATAGCGCTATCATATTGGCCGTAGGCATACTCAATGTAGCCCTTGAAGAACGTTGACGCGGTGCCATATTGCTTTGTGGCCGAGAGTTTGTCATATATTTCTTTGGCTTGATTGTAATCACGAAGCATCAAGTCGCAATAGGCTTTGCGGTAAAGCACATCCTCGTCATAATCATCGTCGAGGGCTTTCTCACGCACTTGCTCATAGCACTCGCGCGCTTGGGCGAAGTCGCCATGATAGAAATAATAGTCGCCCACCTTGGCACGTGCGGTCAACGCCAGTGGATCACTGGGATGATTCTCAATAAACTCCTCGAGCATCGTGAGGCTCGACGGATTGCCTAGCTCAAACTCGTTCAACGCCATCATGAACTCGGCCTCCACCTCATTGTTCCATGCGGGAGTAAGGCAGTTGTTATGAAACCAAAGTTGGTGGCTCGAACCTACATAGTTGCGCATCTCTTGCAATAGCATAGCGCGATTCATGAATGCATCACTACTATACTCAACAACACTAGGTTGTGCCAGCATCGCTGCTGGAGCAGATATTGCACATATTAAGAAAGCGGTCGTTAACTTCATAAGTATATATTATGTTTAATGTTTATCGTTTTTCGGAGATCGGAGATCGAAGTTCGAGGATCGAAGCTCGGAAACTGTGAACTATGAACTATGAACTCTAATCTGCGCAAAGCGCGTTCAATATGCAAATTTAAATATAATTTTTCACCTAATTACTCCAAAAGCTATATAAAAAGAAAAAAAATAATTAAAATAATATTTCATGGCCATTTTTTTGGGTATCTCAAATATTTTTTGCAATTTTGCATATTGAAATTAACTTTTAAAATTACAATAGATTATGGAACCTATTAAATGCCCTAACTGTGGAAACATAGTGCCGCCAGGCAATAACCAGTGTGTGTTTTGCGGAACTCCTGTAGCAATGCCAAGCATGCCACAAATGCCGCCTATGCCACAAGCGCCTCAAGCTCCACAACCACCTCAAATGCCACCAATGCCTCAGACACCTGAAATGCCGCAAGCACCTACCCCTCCAGCTATGCCGCCTATGCCTGAAGCACCCAAGGCACCAGCTATGCCACCTATGCCCGAGGCACCCAAGGCACCAGCTATGCCACCTGTGCCTGAAGCACCCAAGGCACCTGCTATGCCACCTGTGCCCGAAGCACCTAAGGCTCCAGAGACTCCAGCTATGCCAGAGGCTCCAGCTATGCCTCCCGTGCCCGAAGCACCTAAGGCTCCAGAGACTCCAGCTATGCCAGAGGCTCCAGCTATGCCTCCCGTGCCCGAAGCACCCAAGGCTCCAGAGACTCCAGCTATGCCAGAGGCTCCAGCTATGCCTCCCGTGCCCGAAGCACCCAAGGCGCCTGAGGCTCCAGTGGTACCGCCTGCACCAGCACCTATACCACCTGTACCAGAGGCTCCAATGCCTGAGCCTGCTGCCGACATAAGAGATTCTAACGCAACAATCGCAGCTAGCGCTATCCCAGCTGCCGAGGCTTTTGCCCAGCAAGAGTCGCCTGCAAGTGCACCTTGGGAAAACCCTGAAAATCAGGAAAAGAAGAAAAAGAAATTCCCCTGGATATGGGTTATTATTTTAGCCTTGCTGGCTGCCCTCGGCGTGGGAGGATATTTTGCTTATGATAATGGCTATCTCGATTTCGTTAAAAAATGGTTCAATAACGACAAGAGCAAATCGACCGACGAAAGCGACGAGGAGAGCAGTGCCAACGATGAGGAAAGCACTGATAGCAGCGCTTCGCAGGATGAATATTATGACTATGAGGATGAGGCCTCAACAATTAGCAATGACATCAACGAACCAAGCGATGATGAGCTTGAGCCTCAACCAATTACCGATGATATCACTCCAAAACCTGAGCCTAAGCCAGAGCCTGCGCCAAAACCGCAGCAACCTGCACCAAAACCCAAACCGCAGACTCCCAAGCCTCAGACAAAACCACAACCCAAACCACAGCCAAAACCGCAACCACAACCACAACCAAATTATGACAGACCACACAGAGATTTAGACTACGAGAGGCTGCGCAACAATGGCAACAGAGTTATGTAATTAAAACACACCTAAATATAGTGTCCTGCACCAACCAAGCAGGACACTATTTTTTGCCTCTTTTTTACAGGTTTCTCTCTAATATTTGGCAGAATGCTATTTTATTACTACCTTTGGAAAATGAAATTAAAAAATAGAGAATACATGAAACGTTTTTTGACAATTATGGCTGTGTGCTGCGTGGCGCTTGGCGCTATGGCTCAGCCACGCATCGACCGCCCCAAACTAGTGGTGGGCGTTGTAGTTGACCAGATGCGCTGGGACTACTTGTATTACTACTACGAAGACTATGGCCCTGACGGCATCAAGCGACTGCTAAACGAGGGCTACAGCTGCGAAAACACGATGATAAACTATGTACCTACTGTCACCGCCATTGGCCACTCAAGCCTCTACACCGGATCGGTGCCGTTTTTCCACGGCATAGCAGGTAACAACTTTATGATTAATGGCAAGTCGACGGCAAGCACCGAAGACAAGAGCGTGGAGGGCGTGGGCACCGACAGCAATGTGGGCATGAACTCTCCCCGCAACCTGCGAGCCACAACCATTGGCGACGAGCTGAAGCAAGCTTTCGACTTCGAGTGCAAAGTCTATGGTGTGGCTATCAAGCCGCGAGCCTCCATACTTCCTGCCGGGCACAGCGCCGATGCAGCCTACTGGTGGGACAGCAACGTGGGGCACTTTGTCACCAGCACCTACTACATGGACCGACTTCCAAACTGGGTGGAGAAATTCAACCGCAAGTACAACACCGAACCCAAATTTGACCTCAATACCAGTAACGAGGGCGTGACCTACACCTTCCGCATGGCAGAGGCAATACTCGAGAACGAGAAACTGGGCAAGGGCAAATATACCGACATGCTGTGCGTGAGCGTGTCATCGACCGATGCCATTGGCCACACCTACAGCACTCGAGGCCGTGAGAACTATGAGGTGTATATGCAGCTCGACAAGGAACTGGCGCACTTCTTCAAGGAACTCGACAAGCAAGTGGGACGAGGAAACTACCTGCTCTTCCTCAGCGCCGACCATGGCGGTGCACATAACCCCAACTTCATGAAAGAGCACGATCAGCCTGCTGGAGGTTGGGACTCAAGGACTGCCCGCATCAAGATGAACGAGGAAATCAGCAGAAAATGTGGCGTGCCCGATGCCATCAAGGGCATCTATGACTACCGCATCTACCTCGACCACAACAAAATCGACAGCGCGGGCGCCGATGTTGAGAAAGTGAAGAAAGCCGCTATCGACGTCCTCAGTAAGGAAGATGAGCTGGTGGCTGCAGTTGATTATGAAAAGATTCAAGAGGCCAGCATCCCCGAGATACTCAAAGAGCGACTCATCAACGGCTATCACCGCGGGCGCAGCGGCGACATAGTAGTGATGACTCAAGCAGGATACCTGCCTTTCAAAGTAAAGAGCGACTATAAAGGCACTACCCACGGCTCGTGGAACCCCTACGACAGCCACATTCCACTGGTGTTTATGGGATGGCATGTGCCTCATGGGGAGACCACTAAGCCCACCCGCATCGTGGACCTGGCACCAACCATTTGCGCTATGCTTCACATTCAGATGCCTAATGCCTGCGTTGGCAACGCCATCACTTTTGAAATAGAGAAATAGTTGAGCCCCAATGCTTAAGCACAAGAAATACATTTGGCTACAGCTTGCCGTGATAATGACGGCAAGCTGTGCTCTTGCCGCTAACGACAATTATTACCTACAAGACAACGAGATGCCCAATGAGCTCGTATATCTGCCGTTGCCACCCGATTCAACGATGATTGCAACCAATGGTGACTACGCCTGGTGGATATGGGGAAAACAGCAGCGCAACACACCTCGTGGTGAGCAGGCAAGCTGGGAGACAAAGTTTGGCATCGTGCGCATGTGCACCATCTACAGCGATGTGCTAGGCATCGACATTAGCGAAAACTATACTCCTGCCATCTACCAACTGATGAGAAGAGCTGGAAACACAGGGAGTAGAAGCGTGGCTAAAATGAAAAGCAAATATTTCCGCAAGCGGCCTTTCGTGCTTATGCATGAGGATACCTGGGGGCAGTACGACACTCAACAAGAATTGGCTGGCAGCAGCGCCTATCCATCTTCACACACCGGATTTGGATGGGGCACGGCACTAGCTCTAGCCGAAATGGCGCCTCACATGCAAGACACTATCTTAAGACGAGGATATGAGTACGGCATCAGCCGAGTGATTGTGGGGGCGCACTGGAGGAGCGATGTCGATGCCGCTATGTTATGTGCCAGCGCTGCCTTTGCTCGCTCACATGTTTCTCAAGACTTTGTTGACGACATGCAAGCGGCTAAAGAAGAATATATGAGTATCAAAGGTCTCACCGAGAGCCAAATCAACACTAATTCATCACCTTCTTTATTAAAGATTCTTGACCCTCCAGCTCTTGCCGATTCCTATCAGTTCCATGGAGATGTGACTACCTATTGGCAAACCAAAACTGAGCGCAATAGCCCTCGTGGCCAACAGGCCATCACTGATGCCAGTCTCAATGATGACGCTATCATTAGTGGTTTTGCCGAGAGTGCTGGCATTGACATTTCAAGCAGCTCAACTCCACGCATTAAGTCCTTGATAGTGACGCTAAAGTTTATGTTCGGACTCTACGCTGCTTCTATGAAAGACAACTGGTATCGCAACCGTCCCTATGCTCAGCTGGGCGACGCGACCTCTGTGCCCGCCGATGAGGACACCTATTACAATGAGTCGTCTTATCCCTCTGGCCATGCCATGATAGGATGGGGAATTGCGATGGTTCTTGCCGAAGTGATGCCCGACAGGCAAGATGCTATCCTAAAACGTGGATATGACTTCGGTTGGAGCCGCGTGATCACAGGTTTCCATTACCCTTCCGACGTGCAGGCAGGACGCGTAATGGCGGCATGTTTCCTTGCTAAATTGCACAACGACTCTACTTTCAATAACATGCTCGAAACTGCTAAGCAGGAGTACGCCAACTTAACACAATAATGTAATAGTTGAGAGTTAAGAGTTAAGAGTTTCCGATCCCCAACCTCCGATCCCCGATCCCCGAACTCCGATCCCCGAATAACGATAAACGAAAAACGATAATGATAAAATATTTATGTATATTGCTGATATTGCTCTCTGCTGCCGCCGTTGGCCACAGTAACACTATCCCTGCTGCTGGCGACACTGGCAATGTTGCAATAACGCCACCTCCTCCCGACTCAACAAGCACCTGTTTCTCAGGAGATTTCTATAGGTGGATATGGGGAAAGCAACAACGCGCAACTGAGCAAGGCGAGTTGGCGAGCCACTACTCAGAATGTAATCTAGACCGCCTGTGCGACATCTACAGCGAAGTGCTTGACATTGAAATTGACCAAAGCAACACACAGGCCATCTACTCTCTGTTGAGTCATGTTTCCCAAGCTTGCCTCGACGATTTTATCAATGTGCATCAGCGCAAGCGCCCGTTCGTTTTGATGAATGAGCAGCCGTGGGGAGAGAATGAGGTTCAGGCAAACCTCAACGACTCTACATCTTTCCCATCGGCTCATGCCGAGATTGTGTGGAGCACCGCGCTGGCACTTGCACAAATGGCACCGCATCAGCAAGACACAATTCTCAAACGCGCAATAGAATGTGCCAACAGCGGCGTGATTACTGGCGCTCACTGGCAGAGCGATGTCGATGCCGCACTAATCTATGGAAGTGCTGCTTTAGCTAAAGCACAAGGCTCAGATCTGTTTCCCTCTTTGATGGCTGCGGCACGCTCCGAGTACATGCAGCTCACAGGACTCTCAGAGAGTGACCTCACGGCACCTTTCCCCTCTCTAGTCAAGATTCTTGATGCTCCTCCAACTGCCGACGATTACTTCTTCGCGAGCGACCTGTTCAAGTTTTGGCAGTCAAAAGAGCTGCGCTCCACAGAGCGAGGCGAGATGGCCAACAACGACGAGTCAATGACCGACGATTATCTCGTCAGCATTTTTGCGGCTTGCTCGCCTGTGGTTACCATCTCCGAAAGCAATACACCACAAATCGTCATGCTTATCAAAGCTCTAAGACTGTCACTCTTCACCCTCACACACAACCTAAAGAGCGTTATCTATCGCGAGCGACCTTACGTTAAATATAATGAACCTGTGGTCTATGGCAGCTACGACTGGTCGGTCTTCTACGAGTCATCCTACCCTTCACGCCACGCACTGATAGGATGGGGCATCGCGCTGGCACTTGCCGAGGTGATGCACGACTGCCAAAACGTGCTCCTCAAGCGCGGATATGAATATGGCGAAAGCCGCATCATCAAAGGCTCAAGCTATGCCAGCGACGTGCATGCGGCAAGGATAATGGCTGCATGCTACCTGAGCAAGCTGCACAACGAGACATTATTCAAAAACCTGTTTGCAAATGCCAAGGCCGAATATCAGCAGAAGTTAGACGAAGCTGGCATCAAGAGCATCGTCGCAACATCTCGCATCAACAACAAATTGTGGTACTCCATATCAGGAATCATATATAACACAAAGCCCACTATACCTGGTATCTACATACACAACGGAAAGAAAGTGACTATAAAATAACCATAAACAATACAACACTGCTAGCGACTAGTTTAAGTGAAGAAGTCGTTTAAAAGAAAGGTTTAACATCAATGTATAAGCAAATAAAATATATGTGGCTAATGCTTGCCGTGATAATGATGGCAAGCAATGCCCACGCTGGGAACAGAGGCCAATACTTAAAAAGCAGCGAGATGCCCAATGCGCTATTATATCTACCACCACCACCCGACACCACCATGATAGCCATCAATGGCGACTATGCTCGATGGATATGGGGAAAATCGGTGCGGTCAACGCCAAGAGGCGAGATGGCAGACGATGATGAGATATTTGGCATCGTGCGCATGTGCCCTATCTTCAGCGACATCCTAGGCATCGAAATCAACGAAGAAAACACTCCGGCTATCTACCGGCTGATGAATAATTCGGGTGATACGGGTTCATTATCTTGCTTGTCAATGCAACAGACCTATTTCCGCAAACGGCCTTTCTTGCTCATGAATGAGTCAACATGGGGAGCACACGACCTCTATGATGACCTAAGCAGGAAAAGCTCCTATCCTTCTTATCACACTGGCTCGGGATGGGGCACGACACTGGCTCTTGCCGAAATGGCTCCCCACCTGCAAGACACCATCTTGAGGCGAGGATATGAGTATGGCATCAGCCGAGTGATTGTGGGTGCTCACTGGCAAAGCGATGTCGATGCCGCTATACTTTGTGCCTCGGCGGCTATAGCACGCTCACACGCAACAGCTGCATACCAGGCCGACCTAGCTGCCGCACGCAGCGAATACATGCAACTTACTGGACTCAGCGAGAGCCAGATAAATGGCAGCACAACACCCTCTGCATTAAAGATTCTTGATGCTCCCGCTATGGCAGACTCCTATTTCTATTATGGCGACGTGGCACCCTACTGGCAAGCCATGGGAGATCGAGACAGCGAGCGTGGAGCACAAGCCATCATTGATTCTAACCTTAACGATCTTGCTGTCATTAATGGATTTGCAGAGTGTACAGGCACTGAAATCTCCAGTAGCACCACACCCTGCATCAGCGCGCTTATAAAATCGTCAAAGCACTATATAGAACAGCAGGCTAATGCAATGAATGGTGACTGGTATCGCCCACACCCTTATGTGCAACTTGCCGACACCACCATGCTACCCAACGAGGAAGACAGCCATAGCAACGAGTCGAGTTACCCTTCACTACAAGCCATGGTTGGATGGGGACTAGCACTGCTTCTCACAGAGGTGATGCCCGACTGCCAAGATCAAATCTTAAAGCATGGCTATGAAATGGGATGGAGCAGTGTTATAACAGGATACCATTATCCTACCGATGTGCAAGCAGCAAGGGTAATGGCAGCTGGCCTAATCACAAAGATGCACAACGAGACTAAATTCAAAAACATGCTTAGAGCCGCTAGGCAGGAATATGCTAACTTGGGAACTAAAAACATCAACTCCACCCCCAGTGCCACATATTCATCATTGCTGACATCTCCTCCCGACTCAACAAGTGTGGCTTTTGCCGCCGACTTCTACCGATGGATTTGGGGCAAGGGTATACGCAACACTGAGTTTGGCGAGATAGCCCGACATGACTCACAGTGCAACATCGACCACCTGTGCGGCATTTATAGCGAGATTCTGGGAATCAACATTAACAAGAAGTCGTCTCCTGCCATCTACAACATGATTTCGCAAGCAGCTCAAGCTGGCAGTAACAGCACTCAAGCAATATCCACTAATCATCAACGCCAGCAACCCTTCGTGCTAATGAACGAACAGCCTTGGGGAATTAACGAGAGCAGCAGCCCAACATCACAACCCTCAAGTCATGCCTCAATGGTGTGGAGCACGGCACTTGCCGTCGCACAACTGGCACCACAGCTCCAAGACACTATTCTCTCTCGAGCCTTGCAATGTGCCAGCAGTGGCGTAATAACAGGTAATTGCTGGCAGAGCGATGTTGACAATGCGTTTTATTGTGGAAGTTTGGCAATGGCACTATTGCGTAGCAAAAACGACTTCACAACTCTCGCAGAAGAAGCGCAAAACGAATATCTGCAACTGTCGGGGCTCTCTATCGACGACCTTAACTCACAATTCCCATCTTCTACAATTCTTGAGACGCCAGCAGGAGTCGACAATCTGCACTTCTTCTATGACCTTAGCAATTACTGGAAGGGAAAAGCTATGCGCAACACCGAGCGAGGACGCCTGGCCAACGAGGATGCGTCAACCGAGAACAGCTACCTCCTTAGCACCTTCAACAACTGCGTGTCAACAATCGACATATCCGAAAGCAACACACCTTACATAGCCACTCTTATCGGAATGTTGAAACTGACTCTTAACGGTCACACCACCAATCTAAAAAACTCTTCTAATAGATTTAGGCCGTTCAGGCAGTTCAGCGAGACGATACCTTATGGCGGAGAAGCTTGGCAACATTATTCCGAGTCGTCCTATCCGTCGCGGCATGCACTTCTGGGATGGGGCATCGCATTAGTGCTCGCCGAGGTCATGCCCGACTGCCACAGTGCCATTATAAAACGAGGGTATGAATATGGCGAAAGCCGAGTCATCACAGGGCTGAGCTATGCCAGCGACGCCAGAGATGCTAGAATCATTGCCGCAACTGTGATTAACAAGCTGCATAACATCCCCCTTTTCGCAACATTGATACATGAAGCAAAAGCCGAATATATGCGATTGAAAAGACCTTTTGGTGATGTCAATGGCGATTTCGCTGTAACAAGTGCCGACATCATGGTTCTTTATAACTGGTTGCTCAACAATGACAGCGGTAATATTGTCGATGGAGACCTTGATGGCGATGGCACCATCACTGCCGCCGACATCACAATTATTTACAACATTCTTCTTGGGCAAAATTCAGAAAAATAATACTTATTTTTGTCAACTATGGCATTTTTTTGCTAACTTTACACGCTCAAATCATGAACACACCATGAATGAGCGCACTAATTATCTATAACATAGACACTTCAATTTAAATCTATATAGTATATGAAAAAATTTCTTTCTGCATTAACGATGTTGATGCTACCGGTTTCGCTGATGGCTAGCGAGGCCGACCTGAAAATGCCCGAAGGCTTTGCTAGTGACTCACAAACTAGCGTACTCTACTGGGGCTTTTTAATCGTGATTCTAGGTATGCTGTTTGGTCTATGGCAATTCAGCAAAGTTCGCAAACTCAAAGCCCACAGCTCAATGCTCGAGATTGGCAACGTGATTTTCAAGACCTGCTCCACCTATCTCAAGCAGCAAGGTAAATTCTTAGGACTTTTGTTCATCTTTATTGGAGCAGCCATAGCATTATATTTTGGCGTCCTGTCAGAGATGCCCATTGGCTCGGTAATTCTCATCTTGGGATGGACCGTGATTGGCATTTTAGGCTCTTATGCAGTGGCTTGGTTTGGTGTGCGCATGAACACACTCGCCAACAGCCGCATGGCATTTGCGTCTCTTAAGCGCCGCCCGCTCGACCTGTTGAACATTCCATTGTCGGCTGGTATGAGCATTGGCGTGGTTCTCATCTGCGTGGAGCTGTTGCTTATGCTTGTAATCTTGCTCTTTATGCCCGCCGAGTTGGCTGGCAGCTGCTTCATTGGTTTCGCCATTGGTGAGTCGCTGGGAGCAAGTGCTTTGCGTATCGCCGGTGGTATCTTCACCAAGATTGCCGACATTGGCAGCGACTTGATGAAGGTTGTATTCAAGATTGGCGAGGACGACCCACGCAACCCTGGCGTGATTGCCGACTGCACTGGCGACAATGCTGGTGACTCTATTGGCCCGACTGCCGACGGTTTCGAGACCTATGGTGTGACAGGTGTGGCACTCGTGTCGTTCATCTTGCTGGCTGTTCCAGCTGAGTTCCAAATTCCTCTGCTGGTGTGGATCTTCGTGATGCGTATCCTTGGTGTTGTGACTTCGGTACTCTCTTACTATATCAATGGAATGCTGTCAAAATCTAAATATAGCAAGGCCGATGACCTCGACTTCGAGAAACCACTCACCAGCCTGGTGTGGATAACCTCTATATTCTCGATTATCGCAACATTTGCCGCCAGCTACTTCCTGCTCAAGGATCTGGGCAACAACTGGTGGCTTGGACTGGCAA
>JAEEGL016866030.1_pt1 | contig 16124 bp, 19 predicted proteins | sample 9134231 | NCBI WGS metagenome assembly JAEEGL01 (sample SAMN16246548, study PRJNA631951) | gut metagenome | biome: gut microbiome; feature: rumen; material: fiber-attached | host: Bos | place: Iran: Karaj | collected 2018-10
AGATAGGTTATTGGATTGGCACGACTCCGCAGAAACAGGAGACCTGGAAATTCCTGGGCACATTGGTCAGTGCAGCCACGGTAGGCGGCGTGATGATTATCATGAACAAGACCTACGGATTTGTGGGCGACAAGGCGCTGGTGGCTCCGCAAGCCAATGCCATGGCTGCGGTGATTGAGCCTCTGATGTCCGGTCAGGGCGCTCCGTGGATGCTGTACCTGGCAGGAGCTGTTCTGGCCCTCATCCTCAATCAAATGGGCGTACCCGTGCTGGCTTTTGCGTTGGGTATGTTCATTCCTCTGGAACTGAACACCCCGTTGCTGGTGGGCGGCTTCATCGCTTGGCTCATGGAGCAGGGTAAAGATAAAGAACTGGCCAAGAAACGCTTCGAAAAAGGCACGTTGATTGCCAGCGGTTTCATTGCCGGCGGCGCCTTGATGGGCGTAGTGAGCGCAGCGGTTAAGTTCGCAGGCGCAGACTGGTATATCGCCTCCTGGGCCGAATCGGCAGGAGCCGAGATTGTGGGTATCGTGATGTATCTGGCTCTGGTGGCATACTTCGTTGGAGCAGCCAAACGGGTAAAAAACGCATAAAACGAGACAGGACTTGAACACATCTCAGCTCATATGGTTGGCGGTCATCTTTGCGGTTTTAGCGTTCGTGTACCGTTTCTTCACCAATCCGTTTTTCCTGGCACGGGTGCTACGCTTCTTCTTGCGCATGCGGTATAAACTGGTGATGGACGGATTCGACGAAGTGATGCGCGCAGAACGGCTGCTGATTATGCCTAATCACCCTGCTTACATCGACCCTATTCTGCTCTTCGAGGAGATTTACGCTCGCGGCAGAAAAGTCAGTCCGATGACTGATGAGCAATTCTTTGCCAATCCGGTTTTCCGACAGGTGTTGGGCATGAGTGACGCAGTAATGGTGCCGGACCTGATGAAGCATCGTTCCGAGGCCGCAGTCCGTCAAGCAGCCAGTCTGGTGCAGATAACAGTAAACGCGCTGGAAGAAGGTCGTTCGCTGGTTTTCTATCCTTCGGGACATGTTACATTGGACGGAAGGGAGACTTTGGGTGCCCGGCGTTTGGCGTACGAGACTGTCTGCGCTATCAACGACTCACCGGAAAACAGTCCGCTTCGCCAGGTTCGTCTGTTCCTGCTGCGCACCCGCGGACTGGAGACGAGTCGCTGGTCCAAGTCACGCACGCGCGTGCTGAATAAAAGAGGTGCTGTCAATCAGGATGCGCTACCGTGGTCGTTTTCCAATCCCGGGTTGCTGTCGCGCAGGCTTGTCAGAATGCACTTCGAGGACATGACCGACCAACTGCAGGAATGGGCGCGCACGTACGACAAAAGCGATTTTAACAAACAGTTGGAGGCTTGGTACAACCAAGACAACTAAACTGATTTATAGATAATAACAACTAAAAAACAATGATATTATGATGACTATTTCTAACTACAAATTTGCCGGAAAGAAGGCAATCGTTCGTGTGGACTTCAATGTACCTCTGGACGAGAACGGAAAAATCACTGACGACACCCGCATCCGCGGCGCGCTGCCTACTCTGAAGCACATTCTGGACAACGGAGGTGCACTGATTATCATGTCCCATATGGGCAAACCCAAAGGCAAAGTGAACGCCAAGATGAGCCTCTCGCAGATTGTTGACGCGGTCAGCGCAGCGCTGGGTACTCCCGTGAAATTTGCGCCCGACTGCGCCAAGGCTCAGGATGCCGCAGCTGCTCTCAAACCGGGTGAGGTACTCATGCTCGAGAACCTGCGTTTCTATCCTGAAGAGGAAGGCAAACCCGTTGGTATTGAGAAAGAAGATCCCGCATACGAGGCAGCCAAGGCTGAGATGAAGAAGCGCCAGAAAGATTTTGCCAAGACCCTTGCATCCTATGCCGACTGCTATGTAATGGACGCGTTCGGAACGGCTCACCGCAAGCACGCTTCTACTGCTGTCATCGCCGACTATTTCGATGCCGACAACAAGATGCTCGGCTTCCTCATGGAGAAAGAAGTGGCCGCTGTTGACGCCGTTCTCTCCGACATCAAACGTCCGTTTGTGGCTGTAATGGGTGGTTCGAAAGTGTCGTCTAAAATCGGCATTATCGAGAACCTGCTCGGCAAAGTGGACAAACTGATTCTGTGCGGCGGTATGACCTACACCTTCGCCAAAGCCCACGGCGGCGAGATAGGCGGCTCTATCTGCGAGGAGGACAAACTGGATGTAGCACTGGGCGTAGAAGAACTGGCCAAGAAGAACGGCGTAGAGCTCGTGATGGCTCCGGATGCTATCTGCGGCGACGCTTTCTCCAACGATGCCAACCAGAAGGTTTACCCCTCCAATGCTATCCCCGCAGGTTGGGAAGGTATGGATGCCGGTCCTGAGGCTCAGAAGAAATTCCGTGAGGCTATTCGCGGCGCCAAGACTATCCTGTGGAACGGGCCTGCCGGCGTATTCGAGTTCGACAACTTCTGCGACGGTAGCCGCGCTATCGGTGAGGCTATTGCAGAGGCTACAGCCAACGGCGCTTTCTCGCTCATCGGCGGTGGCGACTCCGTGGCTTGCGTCAACAAGTTTGGCTTGGCCGACAAAGTATCGTATATCTCCACCGGCGGCGGCGCATTGCTTGAGGCTGTGGAAGGTAAGGTTCTGCCCGGCGTAGCAGCGATTAAGGGTTAATGGTTAAAGGTTAAAGATTATGGAAATAGTAGGTAAAGTAATACAAGTATTGCCGTTGCAGCAAGGTACGAGTACTCGTACGGGTAACCCCTGGACCATCAAGACCTTCATCTTGGAGACTCAGGAGAACTACCCGCGCAAAGTGGCAATCGAGATTTTTGGAGACCAGCGTATTGCTGACAATCCTGCCGAAGTAGATCAGGTTGTTACCGTCAGCTTCGACCTGGAGAGTCGTGAGTTCAACGGCCGTTGGTACACCAGCGTTCGCGCCTGGAAGGTACTGCAGGGCGTTCAGACGACTCAGGCAGCCGCTCCTGTTCAGCCCGTATCTCCGGCAGCTCCCGCAGCTCCGACAGAGGCTCCCGCTGAACCTGTCACCAATACGTTTGACGCCGTTGCCGCCCAAGGTGACGACACGGATCTGCCGTTCTGATCATAACCGTTTGTATTGTGAAAAAGCGCATTGTCTGGTTGGTGATTCTGTTACTCGTTCTGGCGGGTACGATTGCGCTGTGCGTGATTCGCTGGGACGCGTGGTTTGCCAATCCCGCCGAACCTGTTTACACCGTTGGCGATGAGCCTACGAACGTGGTGCTGACGTTTGGCGAGCAGGCTGCCACAGGTCGCGTTGTGTCGTGGCGGGCCGGCAAAGACACCACGACGGTGTCACGACTGATACTTACCCACGTGCTCACCGAACACACGGACACCATCCCCGCCCAATCCCACTTCGTGTCGTCACGTAGTGGCGAGGCTGCGTTTCATCAGGTTCATCTCATGGATCTCCACCCCGGCGACTATACTTATCGCGTGGAGACCGACGGACTTGAGTCGCAGGAATTCCATTTCACAGTACAAGCCTATTCCGATACTTGTCCTCAGGACACGTTTCTCCTTTTCGGCGACATGCAGTACACTTCGCTTGACGAAGCGTCTGCATTCGTCGAAACGGCATGTAACACTGTTCCCGAGGCGGATTTCTTCGCCTACATAGGCGATATTATCGAGCGTCCCACGGACGAGTACTGGCAACTGTTTTTCTCCTCGATGGGAGACAAGACTGCATGCTTTCCGCAGGTGGCAACGCTGGGTAATCATGAGTACCTGAAAGGTATTCGCAAGCGAGTGGACGTGCGTTGGCCGCACATCTTTGTGAACCCCAAAAACGGTCCGAAGCGATTCCTGGGCCGCACTTATTTTCTGGACTTTCCAAACATGCGGCTTATCGTACTCGACACCGATGCGCTACAAAGTCTGTCGGATTACACCGTACTCCGCACATGGTTGACGCAGGTTCTGCGCTACGAATCGACCCAATGGAATCAAACGGCGCAGGAGAATCTTCGCTGGAACATCGTGCTGATGCACCACCCTGTTTTCTCTGCCGGCATGGGACGCGACAACCCTCTGATTGCCTGGGCTCTCCGTTATGCGCTGCAGGATGCCGATCTCGTGGTGGCCGGACATGACCACAACTACGCACGCCATCGCCACAGCGGCGAGGCTCCCGCCTACGTCATCCTCTCCTCCAGCGCCAAATCGTACCTGCCCAAGTGCAGCCCCATCGAAGAGCGTCTCGGAAGCAACCACGCCTTCTTCTCACGCATGATTGTCACTCCGGACACGATGAAGATGAGCACGTTCCTTGTGGACTCTGTGCCCGTTCTCTATGACGAACTTTTCTTCGTTCGCAAGAGTATCGAAGAGGGGGTAGTTGTTCTTGAAGCGGATTCGCTGCCGGAGGAACGTCTGGATTTGCCTGCACGCTATGAGGGCCGAAACAACCTGCGCGTGCGCCGTTTTCTTAATCGCCGAAACGCTCGTTTTGAACAGCAAAACTGACGCCATAGTATTGCGCCTGGCTCCGCACAACGAGAAGGCTTCCATACTGCATCTGTACACGCGCTCGCACGGACGGATGCAGTTTCTTGTTTATGGCCGACACAGCCGAAAAAAGGGGCGACAGGCTTTGATGGAACCGCTTACGCTGCTGCATATCGAAGCCACCCTGCGCGACGGTCAATCGATGGGGCAAATGAAAGAATGTTCGTTGGCTTATGTGCCGGGCGAACTGATGTTTGACCACAACCGCAGATGTGTGGCATTGTTTATCTCGGAAATACTCAGCCGAACATTGGCTCACCCGCAACAAGACGAGGTGTTGTTCGACTTTCTGGCAGACACCATACGCGAACTCGACACTTGCGCCGACCCGCAGAACCTGCACATCAGGTTTCTGGTGCGCTACGCCGAATTACTGGGCTTCGCCATCGATTTTGACGACCCTGCCAATCAATGTCTTACGCTGTTGGCGGGGAGGCGCAGAGAGTTACTGCATGCGTTGATGGATTACTACACCACGCACATCCCCGACTTCGTAATGCCTAACTCGCTTCCCGTATTAGAAGCCGTCTTCGCCTAAGTACACCGCCAGGGTGTCCATGATTGCGTCGCCGCGAAGTCCTTCACGAACCAGCAATGTGCCGTCCGGGCCAAAAAGGAAGATAGTTGGAATACTGCTAAAACCGTACAAATCGCCGGGTTCGTCTTGAGCGTTGCACATCACGTTCCAGACAATGCCATGCTCGCTGACAGCTTTCAGCGTATTCTCCGGCTCATCCCACACGGCTACACCCAGCACATCAAATTGCTCGCCGTAGTATTTGTCGTACGCGGCACGAATGTACGGCGTCTCTCGGATGCAGGGACCGCACCACGAAGCCCAGAAATCCACCAGCACATATTTGCCCCGGCCCACAAAATCAGAGAAATGCACCACCGTTCCGTCCGGCTGCTCCGCTTCGAAATCCTTAAACATCGAGCCATTTCCCGTTTCGTGCTGCTTCTCAAAATTGTTTACCCGCTTCTGAATATATTGCTTAGCCTGAATTTCAGGCGCCAGTTTGTTCTTCAGAGCCATCCACTCCTCTTCAGGAAGTTCCTGCGAAGCGTAGATAAATCCCGCAAAGCCAAGGAAATCGTCGGGATGCTCGTCCACTAACCTATTGCTATATTCCATCAACTCGGCAATATCCGCCTGACCTTGCTGGAAACGGTCGTACCATTCCTCGCAGAAATCGATAAAATCCATCAACTCGAAGTTCAACGAGGATTCGGGCACAATCACCTCACTAAGGGTTTGTTCGGCAATCTCGTAGCGAACCGTGTCGCAGTCCGGCACAAAACTCTCACCCCAGGACGTACTATCCTTTTCATAATAAGCCGTAAGAATGTTGGTTTTGTCGTGCGGAATAGCCAGCGTGAAAGTACCGTTTTCCACAGGAATAGCTTGCTCTTCTTCTGTCTCGTCACTTTTCAGGTAAACAACGCTTGGAGCGGTTTCAGGAGAAACAAAATGGCCTATCAGGATTGTCTCCTGTTGACTCGGCTGGTCCTGTTGATTAATCAGCAAATACGCAGCGCAAGCCGCAGTCGCAACTGCGACAACGATGATGATAATAATTCCGAGAGATTTTTTCATGTTCGTGTATGTTTATAGTGAATGATTATTGGATGTAGTCTCATTTCGGGCTGCAAAGTTAAGACATTTTTTTCATTTGTGCAAGTTTTTTCACCAAAAAGTTTGGTCATTTCAAAAAAAAACACTAACTTTGCACCATGAAAGAGAAAATAGACACTACCGCACCGCAGAAAAAAACGTACAAAGCCGTTTTTCTGGACTGGGATGACACTATCGGAGATTGGGTGAATGCAGCTAAACAAGCCTTGCAGGACATCTACGCCACATACCATCTGGAGGATTTGTACGCTACGTTTGAAGACTATCTGGAAGCCTACGAGCCGTACAACCTGATGTTGTGGGGCAAATACGGTCAGAACGAAATAACCAAAGAATACCTGCAGTTCGAGCGTTTCTATCGTCCGCTGATGATACAGCCAGAGCCCACACTGCGAGGCAGAAGCAAAGAAGAGATAGCCAAAGAGATAGGAGTGGAATTCCTCAGACTGACGAACCGCTATTTCTCGCTGCTTCCGGATGCAGACGAAGTTGTGCGTCAGCTTGCCGCCAAATACCCTCTCACCATCATCAGCAATGGTTTTGGCGAGGTACAGTACTACAAATTTGCCCATTCGGGCCTACAGGATCTGTTTACACATCTGCTTATCAGCGAAGAAGTGGGAATCAACAAGCCGCAGCCCGAAATCTTCCGCATCGCCCTGGAGCGAAACGGAGTAACAGCCGACGAAGCCGTGATGATAGGGGATAGTTACAACTCCGACATTGCCGGAGCAAAGGCTGCAGGGATTGACCAGATTTGGATTCATCAGGGCGAAACCAGTGAAACCGCTACATATATAGTGCCCACGCTCAAAGACGTGCTCAAACTGCTTTAAGGAAGGCTTGGCAGCCCTGCAAGATATCCTGGTACGCTGCCCCGAAATCGCCTGTGTACCAAGGGTCTGCCACATCGCGCGACACATCTGCCCATTCCAGCAGAAGCGACACTTTTCCCAACGTGTCCTCTCCTATCAGATAGCGCAGCAAACGCAGATTGCTGTTATCCATGCAGATGATATAATCGAAGCACTGATAATCCTCGCGGGTTATCTGTCGGGCCGCATGACGGGTGAAGGGCACTCCTTTTTCCGTCAGTTTGCGTTTGGCGGGAGGATAGAGGTCGTTGCCTATCTCCTCTGTGGAAACAGCAGCCGACTCTATCTGAAACTCTTGTTCCCTGCCGGCTTCGGCTACCAGTTGTTTCATCACAAACTCAGCCATCGGCGAGCGACAGATGTTTCCGTGACAGATGAAAAGCACTTTCGTCATGACTGCATGCTTTGACGAATAGTTTCACACAGTTCCGGGAAGCGTTTTTCAAGCACAACCGGTTTGTTGTTCTCCAGGAAGCAATGAGTAGAGGAAGCAAGGCAGACGATGTTGCCGGCCACTTTCATCGTGTAGTTGAAGGTGATTTTGAGGGCAGACATCTCCGCTACAGTGACTTCGATATCTATCACATCCTTGAATGTAGTGGTTCGCTTGTATTGAAGAGAAATCGCCATGACCGGAGAGACCACTCCCTCGGCTTCCATTTTTTCGAAGCCGTAGCCGAGTTGGTCCATCCAGTCAATGCGTGCTTCCTCCATAAAACGCACATAATTGGAGTGATGGGTTATCCCCATCCTGTCACATTCGTAATATCGAACAATATGTGTGTACGGAGTCATTCTTATCTAATTATTTCTTGCACTCCTTATTGCAGCTGAGGCACTTGTAAGCCAATCCGGCGAGAGCAGCGCCACAGAGCGGTGCTACGATGAAGAGCCAAAGTTGCGGCATAGCCAGCGCGTTCTCCGAGAAGATAGCCTGTGCGATGGAACGAGCGGGGTTGACAGAGGTGTTGGTCAGAGGAATGCTGATCAGGTGAATCAGCGTGAGGCAGAGGCCGATAGCCACGCCGGCAAACTTACCGCACCCGTTCTTCTCGTCCGTTGCGCCAAGGATGACCATCAGGAAAACAAAGGTCAGCAGGCATTCTACCAGGAACGCACCACCCATCGAAATATTCTGATAGCCGGCCATTTTGTCAGCAGCTCCGAAGAAATCGCCGTAGCCGTTAGCGGCAAACGTACCGATTGCCATATTGGCAGCCTTGGCAATAGCGAACAGGATAGCAGCGGCAGCAATACCACCCAGAATCTGTGCGCACCAGTATGCGAGCATTTCCTTAACAGACATGCGGCCATTGATGCAAACACCCAATGAAACAGCAGGATTGAGGTGTGCGCCGGAGATATGACCGATAGCGTAAGCCATCGTCAGAACCGTCAGGCCAAAGGCCAACGAAACACCCAAAAAACCTACATGACCAAAGATTGCGGTACCACAACCACCGAGTACCAGCCAAAACGTGCCCAAAAACTCAGCACTCAACTTGTTTGAAAGTTTCATAATACTTAATGATTTAAAAGTTAATATGATGTTGATTAAACAAATGTTATTCTACCCATAAAACCAAGCCTTTCAGGTACTCGCCTTCGGGATGGTAGATGGAAATAGGATGGTCCTGCGGCTGATGCAACTGATGCAGGATACGCACCTTGCGCCCCGACATAGCCGCAGCAGAGAACACTGCCAGACGGAACATGTCTTTGTCGATAGCCTGCGAGCAACTGAAGGTAAAGAGCAGCCCACCCTCTTTAATCATCTCAAAAGCCTTGGCGTTCAGTCGCTTATACCCTTGCAGCGCATGTTTGACAGCATCGCGGTGCTTGGCAAAAGCCGGCGGATCCAGGATAATCAGGTCGTACTTGTTCTCCGCATGGTCCAGGAAATGGAACGCGTCATCCACAAAAGCCTCGTGGTTCTTGCACTCGGGGAAATTACGCGCTACGTTTTCATTCACCAACTCGATTGCCTTGGCGGAACTATCCACGGAATGCACCAGTTTAGCACCTCCACGCAGGGCGTACACCGAGAATCCGCCGGTGTAGCAGAACATGTTCAGGACGGTTTTGTCCCGGGCATATTGCTCCACGAGAGCACGGTTCTCGCGCTGGTCCACAAAGAAGCCTGTTTTCTGCCCGCGCAGCCAGTCAATGCCGAAGGTCAGCCCGTTTTCCATCGCCAGACAACTCGTAGTCTGCCCTATCAGGTAACAGTCTTTGCGCTCGTCCTCGGGGATAGGCGCCTTGTAAGGCAGCGTGCCTTCGGATTTGTAATAGACGTTCTTCACCTCGGGAACGACCCTGCAAATGGCCTCGGCTATCTCCATGCGATGCTTGTGCATGCCTACACTATGCGCCTGCAGCACGGCGGTATCGTCGTAGATGTCAATCACCAGGCCGGGCAGAAAATCGCCTTCGCCATGCACCAGACGATAGGTGTTGTTATCCTCCCGAGAGAGTCGCGCGCTCTTACGGAGCCCGTTCGCAAAAGAGAGGCTCTTTTCCCAGAAATTATCCGGCAGATGGTCCGTGAAAAACTCCAGAATTCTGACAGCAATCGAGCCAACCTGCCAATGTCCTACGCCCAATGTTTGGCCTTCGCTGCTTTGCACTACCACTAATTCGCCCTCTTCCGGGGCTTCGCCACGATGGTCTTTGTCCAAAACGACTTTGCGAATTGCACCCGAGAAGATCCAGGGATGAAATCGAAGAACGGATTCTTCCTTATGCTTATTGAGGATAACTGTTGTCATACGCTATGAACGGGTTCTTGGGCCTCTTGAAGGTTACTGTTTGCGGCTTGTTCCTCGGCAGCCTTGCGTGCTGCAAGAACTTCCTGCTGATGCATCTGTTGCTCCAGCAACATTTCACGTTTCAGGCGCTCTGCCACGCGCTGAGAAAGAGGCTGCGTGGCCTTCAACTCCTTATATATGAGTAGGGTCGCCCACGCGTCCGTGGAGGCGTAACGCGCCTGTTCGGGCGTGAGTTCGATGTTCTCCCAGTTGGTCAACTGCTGCGATTTGCTGATTTTCTTGCCGAAGCAGATGGCAAAAATCTTCTGGAGCCCCAAATCCAAAATACCGTACTGACCTACCATCCGCTGCACATCAATACAGTTCTTGGGCTCAAAATTGCGGCGACGTCGCAAGGCGTTCAGGTCGTCCTTGAAGGCAAGACCTATTTTGCACACTTTGGGGTTGGCAAAAAACGCGGCCAACTCCTCCGGCATGCCTATCCGATTCAACTGAAAAAGGTAACACCGTTCCTCCGTGGCAATCTGTACCAGCGCCACGGGATAATGTTGCCCCTTTACAAAAGAGGGACGTGTCTCTGTATCCACTCCTACCATCTTTTGCGAATTCAAATAGGCCACCGCATCTGCCACTTGCTCCGGCAGATTGATGACAAAAGTTTCCCCTTCAAATGCCACAATTGGCATATTATTTACCAAATCTTTATCAATTCGGTGCAAAAACGTATTTTTCTTCATCACCTGTTTTTCGCTCGTTTTCTCAGCAAAAAAGCGCTTTGGAACGAAATCGGGTGCAAAGTTAGTAAAAATTTTTGACATATCAAAATTTGGTGGAATGAAAATTTTTTTGTAACTTTGCACCGCCTTTTGGCAAAAAAGGAAAAAATGGGCACAAAACACTACATACCGGACTACCTGACTACACGCCAAAATCTAACTCGTTTGGTGCTGTGGACAGCGCTCTATGCCTGGCTTTTCATCTCCATCTACCAGCCTTTCAACTCGCGTCAATGGGTACCGGATATGACCGAGTTGGAGTACTTCCTTTTCGGCACGCTGGTGGTGGTCACCGCGATGACAATTATTGCAATTTCTCGAATAGGAATGTGCTATTATTGCAAAAAACATGCACTTTCCTACTTCCAATACGGACTTTGGATCGGGGCGGAAATTATGGCCACGTCGCTTTTTTATGCTCTTTTCCCGATTATATTTGTCCATAATGACGGTGAACGGTTTCTCTCCAGTTGGGGAAACGCAGCCATCTACACCTTCTTCATCCTGCTTATCCCGTATGCGATAGTCATACTGGCCTTGATAATGTTCCATTACCGAGACCAACTGGAAGCTATTGAGGCCCGCAAACAGGCTATGGATGACGAGCCGCAGAATCCTTTGCCGGATATGTTCAATTTCTACGACGACAAAAACGAGCTCAAGCTCTCGCTCCGGCCGGACACGCTGTATTATCTGGAGGCCGCCGACAACTACGTCATGATACACTACTCCGCCCAAGGCAAACTACAGCACTACATGCTTAGAGCCACCCTGCGCGACATCGAGGAGAAGTTTCAGGACGTAGGCCTCAGACGGACACACCGCTCGTATATCGTCAATTTCTCAAGGGTCAAACTGCTCAAACGCACCAACGAGGGCTTGATGATAGACTTCGACATGGAGGGCGTGCCCAACATTCCCGTTTCCAAAACCTATATGGACACGGTGATGGAGCAACTGGTCAATGCAAGAGAGCAGGAAGATGATGAAACTTTATATCAACACTTTAAATAATACTACAATGAAAAAGATTCTTTGTTCCGCAGTCCTGGCGACTGCTATGCTGATGGGGATCAATGCTGACGAGTACAAGCACGTTTCTCCCATTACTATTCAACTGATTGAGTTCAACATGGATACCATGCGCGTTGCTTCTGACGGCAACCTGGACCTGTATCTCACCAAACTCTCTTCGCTGCAAAACGACCTGGAGAAACAGAGCAAGGATATAGTAGCTGCCCAGAAGAACCTCAAGTCGGAGAAGAAACTCTATGACGCACAAGTTGCTTTCATGAAGAAACGTCAGAGCATGGTAAAGAATGCGAAGAAATTCTTCGAAACAGAAGGGAAGAACTACGAGTCGCAGATCAAAGACATCAAAAAACAGTATGACCTGATTCAGAAGATGACCGACGTATCGAGTGTAGCCATGCAGGAACAACTGGCGCTGCTCCGCCGTTTGGAGGACGACTGCAACGAGCGCAAAGCCAACGCTGCACAGATGATTCAGAAAATCGCTGAAAACGACGAGAAGCGAATCGACCACGCTTACGAGACGCTGAGCCAGTACATCATTGAGATCAACGACAAAACCACGCGTCTGGACAATCTGGCCACACAGACCAAGAGTCATCTGGACATCGTAAAGGCCCAAATCAAGAGCATTAAAGATCAAGCCAAAGCGGCTAAGAAATAAACATGAAAGTAATCAATTTTGCAGAGCAGAATTCTGTCATCAACACGTTCCTGCGCGAGCTTCGTTCGGTGGATATACAATGCGATAGCATGCGTTTCCGCCGCAACATCGAACGCATAGGCGAAGTTATGGCCTACGAACTGAGCAAGACGCTCCATTACGAGGCAGAGACCATCATGACGCCTCTCGCCCCCACAGAAATGAACGTCTTGCGTGACCGGATTGTGCTGGCTACCGTCCTCCGGGCAGGATTACCCCTGCACAGCGGTTTCTTCAACTATTTCGACAGCGCGGAAAACGCGTTCGTCTCGGCCTACCGACGTTACACCGACGAAAGCCAGACCAATGTGGAAATAGTGGTTGAATACATGGCTGCACCTTCGCTGGAGGGCAAAGTGCTCATTCTCGCAGATCCTATGCTGGCTACCGGCGGTTCGATGGAACTGGCCTACACAGCCCTTCTGCGTAATGGCACCCCAAAAGAGGTACATTTCGCCTCCGTCATCGCCTCTCAACAGGCAGTGGATTATCTCCGAAAGATCATGCCTGAGAATGCCACTCTCTGGGTAGGGGCTATCGACCCTATCCTCAACGAGCACAAGTACATCGTGCCCGGGTTGGGAGATGCCGGAGATTTGTGCTTCGGAGCGAAACTCTAATCTGCCCTACGTACTGATGATTAAGCGAATAGGACACTTTTTGATAGCATACTGGCCCTCACTTTTTGTGGGAGCCGGTATTGTCTATCTGTCCCTGTTCCACGCAGCCTCACTGCAACTGGATGTCAGCAACCCCGACAAATTCTCCCACCTGGTGGCCTATCTGGTTTGGACTTGCTGTCTGACAGGCGACTTGTGGCGGGACCGTGTCTCGTTTAACTGGCGCGTCTTCTGGGGACTCATCTTCCCCATCATCTTTGGTGGCATCATCGAGCTACTACAAGCCTATTTCTTTCCGCCCCGCGCCGGCGAATGGCTCGACTGGTACGCCGACTTCTCGGGCACCGTACTCGGTTTTGTTATGGTGGACGTACTCTGCCGCTTTTTCCCGCCTAAACCCAAACATTCATGAATCCGCAGACCGACACAGCCGCTTTGCGTGCCATCATGGCTCTGCCGCTCCTGCCGGGAGTGGGGTTGAGGCATGCCAAGGAACTGATCCGGCACTACGGCTCGGCACAAGCGGCTATCGAGAACGACCATAGTCTGGAGGGCATCCATGAGGCGATGCAACGCGTGGACCGCGAACTGCTGTTCATTGACAAGCATCACCTGCAGACCTACTATTTCGAGGACGAGGACTACCCTCGGCGCCTCGCCCAATGCCCCGACTGTCCGCTGCTGCTCTTCGGCAAAGGCAACATCCGCCCCAATGACGGCAAGTTCGTCTCAATCGTGGGTACACGCCAACCCTCAGACCGCGGCAAGCAACTCTGTCGCGAACTCGTTCTGGATCTGGCGGCCAAAGTGCCGGACGTGACTATCGTCAGCGGTTTGGCTTATGGCATCGACGTCACGGCTCATCGCGCCGCCATCGAAGCCGGACTGCCCACCCTTATCATCCCCGGCCACGGGCTGGACCGCATCTATCCCGCCATGCACAGGCAAGTGGCTATTCAAGCCCTTGAGAAAGGCGGCATCCTCACCGAATATATGAGTGAAACCGAGCCCCACGGACCTAATTTCGTAGCTCGCAACCGCATCATCGCCGGAATGGCAGATGCTGTCATCGTTGTCGAAAGTCGCCTCAAGGGAGGGTCTCTCATCACCGCAGACATCGCCTTCTCCTACAACCGCGACCTCTTCGCCTTTCCGGGAAGGCCATCCGACCAGAACTCGGCAGGCTGCAACTGGCTCATCAAGAACGACCAGGCCCGCCTTATCGAATGCGCTGACGACCTCATCCGTGCCATGCGTTGGCAGCCCATGCAGGCTGGCGACGACGGCTATCAAACGGTGCTCGACCAACTCTTTATCGACCTTGCACCCGAGGAACAGGCGCTGATGGACATCCTCCATCAAAACGAAGAAGGCATACACGTCAACTCGCTTGTTACCGAGACGCATATGCCATACGCAGCCACTTCCGCGCTGCTGTTCCAAATGGAACTGCGCGGACTCGTACGCTCCCTTCCGGGAGGACTGTACCGCGCAGTTAGATAATCGCTATTCTTACTTGAAATAACCGAAGAGCCCGCGACGTTTGGGCTGCTCCAGCCGTGCCTCATCCTCTGATTCGAGAGGCTCCATAACCGGCTTCTCTGCCGCAGCATTCCATTCCGGGCGATCCTCAATGTCGCCTACCTGCTGCTTGATATAGCCGATAGCATTCTGCAAACCTTCCAAGAAATGCGCAAAATCTTCTTTGTATAAAAACACTTTGTGCTTCTCGAAAGTCGGGGCCACTTCTGCCTCCGATGCTGTACGTTTGCTCTCTGTGATGCAGATAAACAAATCCGCATTGCGGTCTTTCTTAACATCTATGTAATAGATGCGGCGACCGGCTTTGACTGAATGGGAGTAAACAATTTCAGGCTCGTTTCCTCGTAAATTGTCCGATTTCATTTCTTTCACTATGTTCATAATAACGCTTAGTCCTGTCCCGGAACGAACCCTTTACTTTTCTATCCTAAATGAACACACCATGCGTCGGTTTCCAAACTGGGCGCAAAATTACTACATTTTGAGCAATTATGCAAATTCCCCTACGCAAAAAGCGTCAAATTGTACCTTTTTGCGCCCATATTGCTACTTTATTTTGCATTTATACGCCCTTTTTGCCACTTTTAGCGGTTCCTCCTTCCCGCAAAAACATCCATATATTTATGAGACCGCCTTGGGACTCTCTTGCATACATCCGGGGTCAGAGGAACGGTCTTTCTGCCCCAAAAACGCATTTTTCTTGCATTTTATTTGCAAAAGACTTGGTCATGTCAAAAATTATTACTACCTTTGTCGGCGAATTTTGAACAACAAACTATCAAATCAATGAAACGTTTCATCCTTTTTGCACTGGCGGCAATAGCATTTGTCGGGTGCAGCAAACAACCAAACAGTATGAAAAACGAAGTCTATGACAACATTATGACGCGCGTAAGCGTGCGTCAGTTCACGGGCGAGAAGATCTCTGCCGAGCAAATCGACACGCTCCTTCGTGCCGCCATGGCTGCTCCGTCGGCCATCAACAAACAGCCTTGGGCTTTCATCGTAGTCACCGACGAGGGCATCATCTCCCGTCTGGGCGAGGAGTTGCCTTTCTCGCGCTGCAGCAACCATCCTGCCTGCGCTATCGTGCCCTGTGGTGACCTCAGCAAAGCCATAGAGGGCGATATGGCAGCTTTCTGGATCAACGATGTCTCTGCGGCCACAGAGAATCTGCTGCTGGCCGCACACAGCATGGATCTCGGAGCGGTTTGGACCGGAGTTCATCCCAACATGGAGCGCGTGGCTCAGGTACAAGGTATCCTGGGCTTGCCAGAACACATTATCCCGCTCTGCATAGTGCCCGTAGGCGTTCCTGCCGAGCAACCCGAGGTGAAGGACAAGTTCCGCACCGACAATATCCACTACAACGGATGGTGATTATCGGTTAAGGGTTAAGGATTAATGGTTAATGGTTAAGGGTTAAGGGTTAATGGTTAAAGGTTAACGTTATCGTTACCATTAAGGTTGACGTTAGAAACAAAGCAGCGGACTTCACAGCCCGCTGCAATGTTTTTTTGATGTTAAGTATGATAAAGATCTATTTAGTCCCAAATACTTTTGCGGCGCTCCGGCGCAAGTTGTACGCCG
>JAEEGL017073389.1_pt1 | contig 16124 bp, 8 predicted proteins | sample 9134231 | NCBI WGS metagenome assembly JAEEGL01 (sample SAMN16246548, study PRJNA631951) | gut metagenome | biome: gut microbiome; feature: rumen; material: fiber-attached | host: Bos | place: Iran: Karaj | collected 2018-10
ATATAATAAACTAATTGAAGGAAATATAAAAAGAAAGGAAACATTATCAACACAAATACCAGAATATTCAAATGGAACTGTTAAAATAATTAATATAATAAATTATAATTAATAAAGATAATTTATATTTAATTATAATATATATTTTTAATATAATCTTTATATTTAAAATTAAATTATAAATAAGAATTTAATGAATTTTTTATAAAATTTTTTTAATTTAATATTTTATGCTATATTTTCTATAAATATTTATTTTAATATATTAAAAAATAAACCTTTTTAGAAAAAATATATCCTAATTACTTTATAAAAAGGTCTAAAAATATAAATTTTGTTTATATAAACATATAAATTATATAATTTAACTTTCTAAATTCACTTCAAAAACCTTTTCAGATTCGTAATTAATATCATGTGGTGAATCCAAAAAATTAATATCATTTTTTTCATTAGAATTATTAATTAATTTAGTAGAACAATTATTAATTCCTTCATAAAAATTAATATAATTTTTACAATTATTATTTTTAACATTATCATTATTAACATATATAGCATTAGAATTTATATCATTATTACAAATTATATTATCTTTACTATTAATATAATTCTGATTAGATAAATCCTTATTTAAAGAAGTTAAAAATTTAAAATTATTATTATTTTGTATATTATACAAAGTACAATTCGAACTTGGTCTAGTAATATTATCATTCTCATTAAAATTACTATTTAAAATTTTACTCTTTAATCTATTTAAATGTCTTTTATAATGAATTTCCATATTCCCCTTTTCAGCAAAATATTTATTACATCCTTCAATAAGACATTTATAATTTTTTTCACCTGTATGAATTTTAATATGTGATTTTAAAGTAGAAATTCGACCAAATTTCTTTTGACATATTTCACATATAAATTTCTTAATTTTTAAATGTTGAATTTGAATATGATCTTTCAAATGACCATTTGTTTTATAACTTTTATTACATTGATTACATTTATAAGGTCTTTTATCAGAATGAAATCTTTCATGTGTTTTTAAATTTCCTTTTTCATTAAAAGCTTTTGAACAAAAAGGACAAATATATTGTTTTTTTCCACTATGAATTTTTAAATGAAATTGAAGTCTACTTTGAATTGTATATGTTTTTTTACATCCTGGAAAAGGACATTCAAATGGCCTTATGTTTTTATGTATTGTTAATATATGATTTTTTAAATTTACATTTGTAGAAAAATTTTTTTGACATATTTGACAAATTTTATTATTTAATGATTTTTCTGTAAATGAATAAAATATTTTTTGTTTTGAATATTTTTTATTTTGATTATTTTCATCTAATAATTCATTATTTATTATTTTATCATTAGATAATATTTTATTTTCTGTGATTAAAACGTTATTTTCTTCCATTGAATAATTTTTGTTTTTTTTGTTGTTTTTATATTATTTTTTTGAAGATTCGTAATAAATCATATGTAATTTTATTAGTTTATGAATATTTGTTATAAATATAATATTTTTTCCAAATTAATTTCTGTTTTATTCATTATTATTAAGCTATATAATGATTTTTTTATTATATTATAGGTTTAATAAATTATTTTTTGATTTACAAAATAAAAAATTTAATTCAATGTTTAGATTAAAATATGATAAATTAAAAACATTTTATGGATTTCATAATCAAATAACAAGAAATGATTTAAATTTTTTTAAAAATAGAATGACATATCAAAAATTATATCTTGAAAGTGATGATAATGGAATTATTTCTAAGAATCTCCATGAATATAAATTAGATCATCCTTATATAAATAATTTTAACAAAATTAAAGACAATAAAAAAGTTTTAAGTTTAAACAATTCTCCCCAAATGAGTCTAAGAAATATTTTCAAAGAAATTAGAACTATTAGTACTCATAATAATAAAAGAAAAGAAAAAAATTTTAAATTAGAAAGAAAAGATAATAATTTTATTCCTTTAAAAAGAAATAATACATTTTCTAATATCAAAAAAAAATATAAAAAAAATTTAAACAATAATAAAACAAAAAATACCAATTTTTCAATATTTGATTACCATAATAATATTTATTTTAATAAAACTTTTTATAAAAGTAAAAATACTGATTTGAAAAATTCTAATTATTCTTTGAAATTAAATTTGAAAGAACGGTCAAATTTAAATGATAAATTTAATTTAGAAAAATATTCGTTAAGTGATTCATCAAATAAAATCAAAATGATTAAAAAATTAAAATTAAGAAATGAAGGAAATATTTTCACTCATCATCAAAAATTTTTAGCAATAATCAAAAAGAAAAAAAATTATTTTAAAGAAATATTAGAAAAAGATTTAAGCTCTTATTATAATAAGTTAAATTCAAGTAGAGAAAATAGAATCTCTTCAAATAATTTAATAAATAATGAAATTGATATTAATATTAATAATAAAAAAATCAATTTTTCTAATATCAAATTTACAAATCCTTTAATTAATAAGTTTATAAATAAAAATAAATTTAAAAAATTTAAAATAAATAAAATATTAAAATTAAATCAATAAATATTATAAATTTATTTATAAAAATTATAAAATTACAAATTATATTGATGCGATATTTAAAACATATTAAGGAAAAGAATATATTTAATTACAATATTAATATATTAAAATTAATTGAAATAAAAAAAAATATTTAAAATTATATAATAAATCTCTAATTTATTATTTTTTTATATTGATTGTCTAATTTTAAAGAATTTAAAGGGTTTTTTAAATTAAGGTTTATATTTAAAAAAAGGAATAAATAATTAAATAAATTAAAATGTTGAAAAGGAAAGCATTAGGAATAGATTTAGGAACTACAACATCAGTAGTTGGTTTATATAATGAAAATAAAGGAGAAGTTGAAATAATTCCAGACTCAAATGGTTCAACAATAATTCCTTCAATGGTAGCATTTATTAAAGACAAACCATTAATAGGTGAAGCAGCAAAAAATCTTTCTTACAAAAATATAGAATCTACATTAAAAAATATAAAAAGATTAATTGGACTTTCATATTCAGAATATGAAAAAATAAAGCAAACAACATATTATCCATATAAAATTGTAAAAGATAAAAAGAGAGATGCTCCTTTAATTATAGTAAATTTCAAAGATAAACAATATCAATTAACACCAGAACAAGTATCATCTATTATTTTAATATTTTTAAAAAAACAAGCTAAAAATTTTAATAATTCAGAAATAATAGATGCTGTAATTACAGTTCCAAATGAATTTAATCAAAAACAAATAAATGCTACTAAAGATGCTGCAAAAATTGCTGGATTAAATGTATTAAGAATTATTAAAGAACCAATTGCTGCTGCTATAGCTTATGGATTTGGAAAAGAATTTATAATTGGAAAAAAAATATTAGTTTTTGACTTTGGTGGTGGAACTTTAGATATTTCTATTTTATCACTTGAAAATAAAGTATATGATGTTTTATATTCTAAAGGTGATAATTGTTTAGGTGGTGAAGATTTTGATAAAAAATTAGTTGAATATTGTATTAATGTTTTTAAAGAAGAAAAAAAAATAGATATAAATAGTGATGAAGAAAATAGTAATAATATAAGAGCTAAAGCAAGATTAATGATGGCTTGTGAGAAAGCAAAAAAAGATTTATCTTTTAGGAACGAAACTAAAATTGATATTGATAATTTATTAAATGGGCAAGATTTTGAAACTACAATTGATAGAGGTACATTTGAAGGATTGTGTGAAGATTTATTTGATAAGACTAAAAATCTTCTTACTTCAATTTTCACAGAATCAAAAATTGATAAAAATACAATTGATAAAGTAATATTAGCAGGAGGAACTGCAAATATTCCAAAAATAAAAGAAATAGTACAAAAATTTTTTGAAGAAAAATTTGGGTTTACAAATGAGAATATACTTCCTGATCAATTAGTTGCTGCGGGAGCTGCAATTGTTGCTTCCAGTATAATAGGAGTTAATAAAAGTTTTATTTTATTAGATAAATATCCTAAAACTATTGGAATGGGAACTGCAGGAGGAAAAATGAGTGTTATTATTCCTAAAAATTCATATATTCCTATTGAAGTTAAAAAAATATTTACTACTCATAGGGATAATCAAACTAATATTAATTTATCTATTTATGAAGGTGATAATGAATATATTAAAGATAATGTTTTCTTATCTAAAATTAATATTAATATTCCTCCAAAAAAAGCTAAAGAAGTTCAAATTCAAGTTAATTTTATTTTGGATGTTAATTCAATTTTACATATTGATGTTGTTGAAAAAAAATTAGGGATTAAAATGAAAAAAGAAATTGAGTGTAATAAATTAAGTAAAGATTATATTGATGAAATATCAAAAGCTAATGAAGCTATTTTTACTTCTACAATTAAAACAAAAATTAAAATTAAAAAAAGTCAAACTACTGAAATGTTTAAAGAGACTGATAGAGGAGATTATTCTAATACTTTTAATAAAAATAATAATAATATAAAAATTGGAGAAAAATTAATTATTAATAATAATAGTAATAAAAATATTTATGAAAAAAATAAAAATGATAATCAATCTTCTATTAAAAGAACACTTAGTGAAATTGAAGAAGATTTAAAAGAACTTGATTTAAATAATTTTTCAATTCTACAAGGAAATTATATAGATACTTTAACAGAATATTTAGAAATATATGCTGAAAAATTAAAAAAGATAGATCCTAAAAATGAAAATGAAATTAAATCACATATTTTGAGAATTTCATTATATGTTAATAAAGTTGATTTAGCAAATATAAAACAATTTATTCCTCATTTATCAATTTTAAAAGATTTTCCAGAAGTTTTTAATAATATTATTGTTAATATATTAAATAAATTACATTTACATTCTGTAAATCAAATGAATGATGGTAAAATAAATGATGCAGAAGAAACTCTTATTCAAATATTAAAAATTTCTAAAGAACATCAAATTGGTTCAAAGTTAGATTTTTTATCACCTTTAAAAAATACTTATGATAAAATTATTAATGAGACTAAATTTTATTTAGAAAGAATTAAAATAGATAAATTATTAAAATTAGGTGATGATTTGTTAATAAATAAAAATTATACTCAAGCAAATGAAAAATATTTAGAAGGATATAATATTCTAAAAAAATATGGAAATCAAGATAATGAATATGAAGCAAAGTGTTTATCTAAAATTCTTTCTTGTAAATATAAAATAATGGAATCAAGCAAAAATGATAGATTAATTGGTGAATTAAAAGGTTTAACATTAAAAATAGAGAATTTAATAAAATACTTAAATATAAAGTCATTAGAAAAAGATGATTGGTTTATTAATTATAAAACAATTAAAAATAATATTTCAACACCAATGGGCGGAACTCCTAAAGGAGATGATATTAATAATGATCCTGTTGAACAAATTGAAAATAAATTTAAAAATCTTGCTACATCAGAATTTATTGAATATATTATTGAAAATTATCCTATTGAAGGTGTTGAAAAATATAAATTATCAAAATCTGAACTTTTAAAAAATCCAAAGAATATTATTAAAGATTTAAGTTCTAAATATCATACTGATAGAATTAAAGATAATCATTCAATTGAAGGACAAAGAACTTTTATTGTTCATGATAAAATTTCAAAATTATTAAATAGCATTTTAATCAATGATAATATAAAATAAGATTTTAAATAGATTATATATTACATAATCAAAAACGATAATTAATTAATTTTTGATAATAAATAATTTATTTCTTAATTATAAATATATTAAAAGAAATTAAATTAATTTTTTAAGAAATAACAAATTTTGAACAATAAATATATTTTTTTCTAATACTTAAAATATCACAATATATCAATAAAACATCAAACAATATAAAATTATTTATAAATATATATAATTATAATTAAATTATTTAACAAGAACATTTATTTTTTTTATTAATAGGAATTGTTGACTTTTTTTTTATATTAACAATATTTAATTTAGGTTCTTGTTGAATATTATTTTCTTCTTTTATTTCTTTAATTTCCCCATTTTTAGTAATTACAATTTTACTCTTATCTCCTTCATTTTCATTAATTAGTTCTTCAACTAAATCATTATTTTCTTTTCTTATATCATTAAAAAAACTTAACTGAGAAATAGAAGAATAAAACATATTAGAAATATTATGATTAGTTTTAGCAGAAGTTTCAAAAAAAATTAAATTATTCTTTTTAGCAAAATCACAACCATTTTCATAAGTAATTTTTCTTTCTAAATCACTTTTATTACCAATTAAAATCATTTTTGGATTATTACAATTATTTTTAACAAAATTAATCCAATTTTCAACATCATTTAAACTACTTTCTTTATTAATATCATAAACAATAAAAATTAAAGAAGCACCTCTTAAATAAGCAGGAATTAAAGATTTATATCTTTCTTGTCCTGCAGTATCCCAAATTTGACATTTAAATATTGTTTCTTTATATCCTATATTTTTAGTATAATAATCAATTCCTATTGTTGATTCGTAATTATCTTTAAATGAATCATCTAATATTCTTTTTATTATACTTGTTTTTCCTACTGAGTAATTTCCTATAAAAACTAATTTTTGACGAATTGCCATCATTGTTGTTGTTAATTCTTCTGTAAGCATTTTTAAATTTTTTTTTTTGTTTTTAAAATTAATATTTTTTTTTATTTTTTATAATTTGTTATTTAGTATTATTTATTAATTTGATTTTTTTCTGAATTTGAAATTAAATAAAACTCTGGAAATTCATATATATCATTTCCTTTTAATAAATCTTTTAATAATATATTTGTGTTACATTTTTCATAATAATATTTATTATAATGTAATAATTTTTGTTTTTCTTCTAATGAAAGTTGGTTTATATTCTTTTTTATATAAATTTCATATTTATTTAACAAATTATTATTTGTTTCATTTAGTATTTTTAATATTTCACCATTTGAAATTTCTGTTTTATGTTCATATAAATATTTTAATATTGTATCTAGTGAATTTTCTTCATCATCAAATTCAATTTTTGAAAATATATGATTAATATTTAAATCTAAAAATATTAATTTTATTGTCCAAAAAATTTTTTTTGATTGTGGATCATAATATGATTTATTTAATTTATTACATGACATAATTAAAGGACATTTATAATAATTTATTTCTCTAAATTTTTTTAAAATTCTTTTAAAATTTTTATTCATTTTATTCTGTTTTTTTGAATATAAATCTTCAGTTAAATTAAAAATTTTTCTATTTGTTGAATTTACATCATTAATTGTATTTGATAAAAATTTCATATCTCTAAAAAATACTTTTTCATTATAATCATTTTGATTATAAACTTTTTTAAATTTATCCCTTTGTCCATCACAACCAAATCTTTTTTTATGAGATTTTACACATTGAACTGAACAAGTTTTATAAAAACATTTTGGACAAGTATATTTATATTCATTTAATTTACAAATTTGACATTTTTCTTTTTGTGGTTTTTCATTTATTTCTCCTTCTTCAAAATTAGAAATTTCAATTTTTTTTCCTAAAAGTGACATTTCTTTAGAAATAAGATAATATTTTCATTAATTATAAAATAAAACAAAATTTAAGAAATTAAATATAATTATTCAATTTACTATTTTAAATTTCATTACATTTATAATTTATATTTAAAATTATATATCAAAAAAGAAATGATTTATTTACATTATTGTAAAGTAATAAAATGAAAATCTTGATTATCATCATATTCACTTATTTCTTCAATTTGTTCACTTAATAAAAATGCTTGAGTAGTTTTTGAAAATTTTGGTTCTTTATTAATATTATTAAATTTATATTGAATTAATTCTTTAATTTCTTTTGGAACATAATGATACATTAATTTAAATTTAATGAATATTTTATTAATTAATAATAACAATTTTTTAAATGAATAAAATTGATTAAATGCAGCATCTTGAAATAAATATTTTGTAATTCCTCTTTGAAAAATTCTTATATTAATATAATTTAAATTTTTAAAAAAATTTTCAGTATAATTGACTCTATAAGGAAGAAGTAATAATGTTCTATCAATATCAATATATCCTTCAATATCTACAATTTTACTTATTAAAGTTTTCATTGTTTCTTTTGCATTTAATTGTTCATTATATGTGAGTGAATAAATAGTTAAACTATTATTATTTTTTTGTGGACTTAATGAACCAGAACTTATTGGACTTGATTCATGCATTATATTATTTCTCTTTTTTTCTATTAATCTTAATTTTAAATATAATTCTTGTATTGGAATTATTCTTTTCTTTTTTTTAAATTTAAAATTAATTAATATTTTTCTTAATGCTAAAATATATTCTTTTGCAATTTTTTGTTTTTTTAATTTTTCATCATTAACTACCGGTTCTTTATAAACTAAAGTCCAATAAATATATAAATCTTCAAAAAAATAATAAATTAAAGAGAAAGGTCTTTTGATAAATATAAATATTTTAAAAAAGAAATTATCATTATTTGATTCATAAAAACATGTATAACAAATTGATTTGATTAAAACAAAAGGATAAACAATAATTCCAACTAAAAACAATAAAAGAAAATTAAGAAAAGCAAGTGAAAAATAGCATATTTTTGAAAAGAGATAATTTAATTCAATAACTTTTTCATCTTCATAATATCTTCCATAAATAACTAAAATAAAAATAAATAATAAAGATATTAAATTTAAAGGAGCAGGTAATAAAATAATTAATCCATATTTTTCATCCCATCTCATTCTTTCATGTGATACAATTAATACACTCATATTTTCAGCAATAGATTTTTGTTGACATGATTCAAATAAATTATTAATTATACACACAATTAAATTAAATAACATTATATTTGAAATTACAGTATATCCCATTAATACTATATAACCAAAAATTTTAATTTCTGTAAAACTATCAAATTCAATTTGTCCAAAAGCAGAATTAAATAAAGCAATAAAACTTTTATAAATATATTCATAATCTGGATTTGTATTTTGAAAAAAAAGAGTGAAACATTGAGCAAATAAAAAAGTAATACAAAATACAATTAATAAAAAAGCAAAAACATGCCAAATAATTTGAAATATAATTCTAAAAAAACTACCAAAAATATTAGTTAATAAAACTGTATTTACAAATCTAATCCAAGATGTTGTTATTATTATTGAATATAATATTCCAGTTATTAAATTATAATTTTCCCTTTCTTCATCTTCATAATTATTATAAATTAACTTACCTAAATTAATAATGTTTAAAAAAATAGAAGTAGCAAAAATAAAATTAGTAATAACATCAATTTTATTTAATCTCAATCTTCTTCTTGTTATATAATGATAGTAAACATATAAACCAGAATTAATTAAACTTGAATAAGCCATTGTATGAGAAAAAAATAATAATTTAATATATGATTTTTCACTCTCATCTAAATCATTAACATAAAAATAAATAATAGTTTGATATAATAAAGTACTAATTACAATTGAAAAAGAATTAATAGTAAATCTATTTGAACAATTATTAATAAAAGCATAAAATTGAAAAGAAAAAAATGAATTTTTAGATAAATAATTAGTATCAATTATATTTCTATAATGTTCAAATGACATATTTGCTTTTAAAATTCTAGTTAATCTAAAAAATCTAAAAATCCTTTCTTCTTGTCCATTTCCATACCACATTTTTCCAACAATATCCCCAAGTCCAATATCACTTAATAATAAATTAAAATTATTTTCTGCATAAATTTCTAAAGCATTTCTTCCAATATAATCTTTTTGTTCTCTTAAAAAATAATTTAATAAATCTTCATCTTTCATTGATGATTGCATACATTCACCTAATTTTAATAATTCTTCAGCAACAGTACAAGTTTTATTATATATTTTTTGACTAATATTTCCTATTTTTTTTAAATATTCTGCAGAAAGAGCAATACTTAATAAAGGATAAGGACATTTTAAAATTGCATCATCTGTTGTTGTAAAAACTAATAAATTTTTGCATGTTTTTTCAACATAATCTAAAATAATATTTGATATTTTAATTGATGATAATAATGATATTGAATCAAAGAGATATTCTCCATAACGTAAATGTTCAATTAGTATTAATTGAACATTTATTTTTGGTAAATTAAATTTTGATAAATTTGTAAATTTAATTTCATCTAATTCTAAATTTGAATCTCTTTGAGAATGAAATAGATTTATATATTTTGATAATTTTTTTTTTCTATGTTTAATATTTAAAGATAATCCCTTTTTAATATGGGGACTTTTATGATTATAATTTTTTTGAATTTTTGTTGGTGAACTTATTTTATTTATATATTTTGTTATATTACTTTTATATATTTTTGATGTTAAAGTAACTGCTTTTGATATAGGATTTATTATATCTGATTTATTAATAGTTAAAAGTATAGATTTATCACTTATATTTTCAGTATTATGAATATTATTTATATTTTTAATAATATTTCTTTCTTTATCATTTGTTGCTTTAGGAGAATTTGATATTTTTAATTTTTGATTTTGTTCAACTGTTGTTTTAAAATTTGATTTATCATTTACTATTCCTTCACATTCAAAATTATTTAAAATATTTGACAAAGTATTATTATTTATTAATAAATGATTTGAATCATCCATATTAGTAATGCCATTATCATTTGGATATTCTAACTTTTTTAAAAATTGAGGATTTGGTTCAGGAGCAATTATATTTAAAATATATGAAGTTTTAATAGAAGGAGTAATTGATGGATTTCCTACATTTTGTTGTTTAATTTCTTCTTTTAAAAAATATATTAAATCATCACCATCATTTTTACTTCCTTTAGTATATAAATATTTCATTATTTGTTCATTTTTTATTTTATTTTGTTGTTTATACATTATATACATATAATTTTCTGATTCAGGGGGAGGTGTATTTAAAAAATTTCTACATTTTTTATATTTTAATAAATATCTTGCAAATCTAAAATATTTTCTCATTAAAGCTGCTAACATATATGATTCTGTAGCATTTGAATTATTTAAAGCTTTATCAATTATTTCTATTGATATATCTTGATCATAGTCTAAACATAAATTATATATTTCTAAAGGAATTTTTTTATTTTTTGTTTTTAAATAATATTCTTTTATACAATATAATGTTAATTCTTTTAAATCATATAATAAAAAAATTGTAACTAAATCTTTAAAACTTAATACCAAAGGCAATTTACATCTTTTTTTAATTTCTCTTTTAATGAAAGCTAAATGATTTATTTTATAAATATCTTTTTCTTTTGATTGATTTAATATAAATAAATCATTATTAACATCACTTAATTTTTTTCCATATTCAATCATAATAGTTTGAGGTATTTTCATATATTTTTCTTCATTTTTATCTTTATTTTTTTCATAATTAATCCATAATTGATATACATATTTTTTATTATTAAAACATGAAATACTTCTCCATATTCTCCCTTCACATAAATATATATTTAAAGTCGGTGAATGAGTAAAAAATTTAAGTCCATGAAATAATTTTCTTTTTGCTGTATTTGATAGAATTTTTCTTACAAATATTAATTCAGAGAAATTTAATTCTGATATATCTTTATTTATTGAAAATTCATTTATAAATTTATCTAAATCAAATTTAAAAGGTAAATTTAATTCTTCAATAAAATTCATAAAATAATAATTATATTTTTGTTTAATTACTCTAGCTTTGTCTTTATAATCTAATAAGGCAAGAAAAAATAATTCAATTTCATAATTAATTTCACATTTATCAATATCATCTTTTTTATTACTATTTTTAAATTTCTTTTTATTTATACTTGATATTGAATGGAAAGAACTAACAGAATCAATTTTATTTTCATCAATAACCATCATTTTAATAGTATCTGCTATAGTATTTAGAAAACTTAAATTTTGAAACACTCCTTCATTTTTTTGAATACTAAAATTACTAATTGGATATATTAAAGAAATACTATTTTCTTCAAATTTTGCTGTTTTATTTAAAATATCTTTATTAACTCCTTTTAAATCATTAAAAGTATTTTTTTTTAATTTATTATTTTCTAATATTTGATTTTCTTTTGCTACTAATAATATTGAAAGTAATATATTATTTCTAGCATGAATTAAATTTTTTTTTTCTATATTTGACATTTTATTAAATGACATAATACCAATATAATCAAAAATATTGAATTCAGGAAATTCTTTTATCATTAAAACTATATCAATATAACTTCCATTTAAATAAAATTTATATTTATTTTTAAAATTGAATATTCTTGTATAATCATGAAAATTTCTAAAAAATTTAGTTTGGATAATTGATATATCTTCTGATAATCTTTCCATATCTTTTGCAGAAGTTATTTTTTTATTATGGATAAATTGTTTTTTTTTAATTGAATTGTAAGTATAATTTGATGAACGTTTTGAATTATATAAATTTGTAGGTGAATGAATATTACTTTCAATAATTTCATTTTGATAATTATTCATTTTATTTTTTTTAAGCTAATAATATTTAGATAAAGTTAAATTATAAAATATTTTATTTTTACTATAAAATATGATATACTATTTTATTTTTAATTGTCTGTTATTTTTAAATTGATTAATTAATATAATTATCATTTTCTTTTGTTTTACTCATATCAATAAGTGAAACTGATAAATCTTCATTTACAATATCATTATTAGATTTATTCAAAAATTTACAAACAACCATTAAAATAAAATCAATAATAGATGATATAAATAATTCAATTGCTATTTTCATTTTTACTTTTTTTTGTATCTCATCAGGTTTAATTTCAGAATCTTCTAATCTTATATTTTTTGAAAATTTTTCTCCTAATTTATCTATTAATTCATGATTGTTAAACAATGAAAGAATTCCTAATATTAAATATAACAACCCTCCTATTAAAAATATAAGTTCTAACATTCCATATAAAATTTTTTTTATTTCCATTTAAATATATACTTAATAAAATATTTTAATAAATTTAATATTTTATCTAAATAATTACCTTATTTTTTTAATTATAATATCTTATATATATAATATAAATTTTTTATATTTATAATAATTTTTAAAAAAAGAGAAAAAAATTTAAAACAAATTTATTAATTTTAATTAAAGGATATTATAATATAATATAAATATAATGATAAATATATTTTTTTGAAAACTCAAGTTTAATTAAGAAAAAATAATATTTCAATTATAATAATCCTAATCCTTTAGCATCTACATTAATTTTTAATATATCTTTCGTTTTATTACTGGAAAAATCATTAGGAATACTTTTATTATTTGTTCCATTTATATAATTGTTTTCTGATGGTTTATTCTTTTCTTCAGAAGAATGAGAATCATCATATAACATATTTTTTAATAATACAGTTGCTTCAATAAATGCAGGTACTATATATATACATACATATTCAATTTCTCTGTCAATCATTAAATAAAGATTTCTCATATTAAATAATTTTCTATTTATTTCATCAGTTATAGGATATAATCTTTTTAAATAAGATTTTTTTCTTTTATTAATACAAGTATTAATAATAAATAAATATAAGATAACTAATAATACTGATAATGTTAAAAAAATCATTCCAAACATTGAATTTTTTATAACAAAAAAAAAAATTAATGATGAAATAAATACTAAAATTGAGAATATTATCACTATTATACTTATTTTATAAAAAAATCTTAAGAGTGTAAATTTTCCTGATTCTTTCTCAATTAAATCCATTATTATATTTACATCTTCTTGTTCTAATTTATTAAAAAGTATATCAGGATTAAATTTCCTTTTTATTTTTCCACTACATTTTGAAATATGAAATAACACTCTTGACCATTGTATAGGTCTTTTTTGTGGAATAATATTAATTGAATTCATATAAAACAATTAAATTTAAATTTATACATATTCAAAATATTTTTTTTAAATTTATTGTAAAAACATTAAACAAAAATAAATTTATTTATATTAAAATCTAATTTAGAAAAATAACTTTAAAAAAGAAACATTTATTATTTAACAATATTGTTATATTTTCTAAAAATTAATTAAAAATAATTATATTTTAATTTTTATTTTTTTAAATTCTATTTCATAAAAATAATTTTAAATTATTATACAGAATTTTTGAAAAATAACTTCTCTCTAATTGATAAAAATTTATAAAGGAAAAAAAAGCATAAGATTTATATTATGAATAACTACTCTAAAAAAATAAATAATATAAATGAAATGATGATAATGATGATATAATATATTTATATTTTTTAATTAATTTTAAATTTTGAAAACTAATAAATGAAATTGAAAAATGAAAAAAATAATTTATTTTTTTAAAAAAATATATTAAAATTATAATTTAAATATTTTAAAAATTCATAAAAATTGTTTTATTTTTAAATTCATTTTATTAATCAGCGAATGAAAAATTTGAAGAAATGAATTATGTCTTCATTTGAAAAATTATAAAAACATCTTTTTTTAATTTTTAATTAGTAACTTTCTTTAAAATATATACTTTTTCTTCCAAACAAAAGGAACATGTACAAAATTTTAAAGATAAAATAAATTAATTTGAATAATATTATCTCTAACTTTTATGTCCATTTTTTCCACACATAAAATAAATTTCATCTTCATTTAATTTTATTATAGCAGCATCATAAAATTTCAATTAATCCATTTTTAATATTTTGAAAATCCTCCCATTTTGTAAAAAGATTTTTTAAATCTAATCTTTGAAAAATATCAGTTGGTTCATTTAATTTTTAAAAAAGAATAAAAATAATGTTTATAAATATATAAAACAGGATATTGTTAAAATGAATTAATACAGATAAATAATACTAAACTTAAATGAGATACATATAATTTTCTTAATTTTGGACTTCTAATTATATTTTTTTAAAAAAATGTACATAAAACAATAAATTTTTACATTATTTCTTCCAAAATATATAATTTTTTATTAAAAACGTTCACATTAAATAAAAATTATATAAAATCTAAAAATGGAAACCCCAGAACGTTGGATAGATCCTTTACCATCTTTAAAAGACAAACTAACATTTAGAACAGGTCTTTATGTAAACAATTCTCTCTGTAACAAAAAAGTAGAATTTGTAACAAAAAATGGAGATAGAAAAATAAATTGGTACATGTGTGGTCCAACAGTATATGATGCAGCACATTTAGGTCATGCAAGAACATATTTAACATTTGATATTCTCAGAAGAATATTTCAATCATATTTTAATTACGATGTAAATTTATGTATGAATATAACTGATATTGATGATAAAATAATTCAAAGATCAAATGAACAAAAAATAGAATTTACTAAATTTGCTCGTTTTTGGGAAGATGAATTTTTTAAAGATATGAAAAATTTAAATATTCAATATCCAAATTACATTACTAGAGTAAGTGAATATATTCCAGAAATAATAGAATTTATTAAAAAAATAAAAGAAAGAGGTTACGCTTATGAAAAAAATGGAAGTGTATATTTTGATATTGATTCATATAAAAAAAATAATCATTTTTATGCTAAATTAGTCCCACAAGATAAAAATCAAAATTTAGAAGATTTACAAGAAGCAGAAGGTATTTTATCAAAAGATAATACAGAAGAAAAAAAAAATAAAGGTGATTTTGCCTTATGGAAAGCAAGTAAAGAAAATGAACCTTTCTGGGAAAGTCCATGGGGAAAAGGAAGACCAGGATGGCATATTGAATGTTCTTGTATGAGTTATAATACTTTTGGTGAAGATTTAGATATTCATTCAGGAGGAATTGATTTAAGATTTCCTCATCATGATAATGAAATTGCTCAAACTGAAGCACATAATGAAAGTAAACAATGGATTAATTATTTTTTACATACTGGACATTTAAAAATTGATGGTTTGAAAATGAG
>JAEEGL010423249.1_pt1 | contig 16123 bp, 10 predicted proteins | sample 9134231 | NCBI WGS metagenome assembly JAEEGL01 (sample SAMN16246548, study PRJNA631951) | gut metagenome | biome: gut microbiome; feature: rumen; material: fiber-attached | host: Bos | place: Iran: Karaj | collected 2018-10
CAACATAAGGGATATATTTTTCATTGGTCTCATCATCAAAATAATCCATGGGTTCACCGGATGTATTCTGATGCTGGGTAAGATCATAATCAGTTCTTGAAGCGATACCCCACAGCTCACCCCAGTCGGTGAAAGGGAATGCATACTCGATGTCAGTTGTATGATCGCTGTAGAATGAAAGTTCCTCGGGATCATGATCACGGAGTCTTAAGTTCTCTTCTTTTATACCGAGACTGAGGAGCCACTTATAACAGAAACTTCTCCAGTATTCGAACCACTCCGTCTGAGTCCCGGGCTTGCAGAAGAACTCAAGCTCCATCTGTTCGAATTCCCTTGTTCTGAACGTGAAGTTACCGGGAGTTATCTCGTTTCTGAAAGATTTACCTATCTGGCCAATACCGAAGGGAACCTTTTTACGTGAAGTTCTCTGAACGTTCTTGAAATTAACGAAGATACCCTGTGCTGTCTCGGGTCTTAAATATACTACAGCTTTTGCATCTTCGGTAACACCCTGGAAGGTCTTGAACATGAGGTTAAACTGTCTGATACCGGTAAAGTTATGCTTTCCGCACGAAGGACAGGGAACATTGTTGTCCTCAATGAACTTCTCCATCTGCTCGTTTGACCAGCCATCAACCGACGACTCGAGCGTGATACCGTTCTCTGAAGCAAACTGTTCTATGACCTGATCAGCTCTGAAACGCTCATGACAGTCTTTACAGTCCATAAGAGGATCCGAAAAGCTTCCGAGGTGTCCTGATGCGATCCATGTCTGAGGATTCATCAATATGGCACAGTCCACTCCGACATTATAGGGATTCTCCTGAATGAACTTCTGCCACCAGGCTTTTTTAACATTATTCTTAAGCTCAACTCCGAGATTACCGTAATCCCATGTGTTCGCAAGTCCGCCATAGATCTCGGAACCGGGATAAACAAAACCCCTTGCCTTTGCCAGAGCTACTATCTTGTCCATAGATTTTTCCATTATCGTTTTCTCCTAAACTTATTTGTAGATTATATAGAGCGGACCGGTGGACATTTCCTTTTTTCTGACTGTCCTTCCCTTGTCCGAAACAGTTACGTTATCTGAGATATATAAGGCATCCGAAGGCAGGTGGATATTCCCCGGATAATCGACTATAAGGATCGTATGATCCGTCATTGATTTGATATCGACTCCCGCTATGGTCTTTGTCGGATCTTCTGCATCGGTAAGAATTACATCAAGATTGTATCCTTTAAGGATCGCATCCGGACTGTTTCCGACAAAAAGCCGTTCATTGTTGAATGAAGAATAATCATCCGATGAAACAAAAGTCATAACAAGCTTCACGCTGTTATCTATAAGTGTGGCATTTTCATAACTGATCGCATCGGGACTGATCTTATTATACTTATCGACTTCAGTCTTTATCATCGCATTCAGTTCATTGACATCATAATAGTTCTGGCTGAAATCCTCGCGGATATCAGACACTATACTTCCGTCTTTTCTGATCGTTAAATTGCTCTCGGTATCTTCCGGAACTGAACTGCCGCATGCAGTGAGCAGAAGTACAACTACGGGAAGAATTAATAATAATTTTTTCATAACTGTATAATTATATCCAAAGCAAAGCGTCTTTTCAACTTATAAATCATTAAGTATCTCAAGGCTCTTAAGCGGTCTGTCGATGAATCTTTTCTGAAGCATATCGCTTATAAATATCAGTTCACCGAGTACTTTGTCCGACACAGCAAAGGTATATAGCTTATTTAAAGGGCTGTTCTCAATGTGTTTAAGTGTATAAAGTGTCGATTCATCATATGATGACCCGTCGGTTCTGGGCGGAACTCCCGGATATTCTCCGTTATACATGATCGCCTTTAATTCCATCACACACTTTATGAGTTTAAGTTCTATCGTACCCTTCTGGATCGCTCTTAAAGACTGGTACAAAAGGCCAAGCATCTGCCTTTCATCATTGTTTTCAAGAGTGTAATAATCCGCCAGTTCGAGAAAATACATCCCGTAACAGGCGGCAGAATAATCATTGCGAAGTTCCTCGAAATAATTGGTTATGGAAGCTTCGTTTATCGAGTAGGCGCTCCGTCCTTCATAGAGCATGAACGTGCCGAAATTCAGCGGGTTGGTGGCACTTAAAAATCTGTTGCCGGGTTTTCTTGCCCCCTTGGCAAAACATGAAATCTTGCCTCTTTCGGCAGTCAGTATGACGACACGCCTGTCATATTCTCCGTGAGGCTCCGATCTAAGGATCAGCCCCGTAACATTCAATAGGTCCTGCATATGCTCAGCCGTCCAGATCCTCTTTGGAATAACCGTAGTTCTTCATCAGTATATCCGAATCTCTCCAGTCCTTTCTGACCTTTACCCAGAGTTTCAGATTTACCCTGCCTTCAAGGAGCTGCTCGATCTCATATCTGGCAGCTGTCCCTATCTTCTTTAACATGGCGCCGTTCTTTCCTATGATGATCCCCTTATGGGACTCTCTCTCGCATACGATATCAGCTTCAATGTCCGTTATCCCTGGTCGCGACTCCATCTTTTCTATGGTGACAGCGATACCGTGAGGGATCTCATCCTGAAGACAGCGCAGAGCCTTTTCTCTTATGAGTTCCGATGTGATCTGCCTTATAGGCTGATCGGTCACCGTATCCTCATCATAATACATCTGTCCGTAAGGCAGATATTTTATGATGCATTTTATAAGCTCATCAATATTGTCATCCTTAACCGCACTGACCGGAACGATCTCATCAAAATCGGCCGCCGCATCATAGGTTGTGATGGCTTCCATGAGCTTTTCTCTCGGAACGGAATCGATCTTATTAACAACCAGGATCTTCGGAGTGTTGCTCTCTTTGAGGATGCTGATAATGTGTTGTTCTCCCGCACCTATATAATCTGTGGGTTCAACAACAAAAAGTATAACATCCGAATCGTTAAGCGCACTTTTGGCGGCATTTACCATGTATTCACCCAGCTTGTTTTTTGTTTTGTGAATACCGGGAGTGTCCAGAAATACTATCTGCGCCTCATCAGTCGTATATACTGTCCTGATCCTGTTTCTTGTTGTCTGCGGTTTGTCGGAGGTTATTGCGATCTTCTGTCCGATGATACGGTTCATCAGTGTAGATTTACCTACATTCGGTCTGCCTATCATCGAAACAAATCCGGCTTTAAAATCTTCTTTCATATTCAGATCAGCTGTTCCATGTTCATGAACATATCTTTATTCTCTTCGATTGCCTCGGCGTTACCGACAACACAAAGGTTATCATCCGAAACAAATGCGCTTATATAATCTGAAAGGCTGCGTATTATATCATTATCGACCTCAAGAAGTTCCCTTCTCTCCTTTATGATATCTTCGTTACTTATACCTGAAAGATACGTTCCGAGTGAATAACTGCCCTTGCCTGAAGGAGTAAGAGGTGCATCAAGATCCGCAAGAGCTCCTATGATGTACTGAAGCACCTGACGGTCATCTAATTCAATATTTCTGATATAATCTGCGGCTCCCTTAAATACATCGACAGTCCCCTTAAGATTCGGGTCTCTGTATGATACAAAATAGCTGTCTCCGTTCTTCTTAAAGGCGCTCATGCAGCCATAGGCACCACCAAGGACTCTGACTTTATTCCAGAGATAATCATACCCCATCATCACTTTGAGTACTTTTAATGCGCCTGTATATTCAAGGCCCTTATTCCTGTAGTTCCCTGCAAGAGCCACGAACTGAACCTGACCGGCAAGTTTCAATCCCTCATTCTTCTTAACCGGCTCAAATGAAAGAACCGATTCTTTAAGAGCTATATCCGAAGAAAGTTCGGATGACAGTTTCGATACTTCTTCCTCATATCCCAAATAGTCTTCTTCGGTTCCGGTAAAGTCTGCCATCATATTATCCGGGCGGAACACATAAGAACTTACCTCATACAGTTTCTTAATGAGGTCTTCTTTTCTGTCTTCAAAATTGTCCGTCAGATCACAGATGAATCTGTAATAGCTGCTTCCGCTTATCTTATCGAATATCCATGCATCTTTGGAAAAATAACTTGACGCTCTGATGGATGCCACAACATGTCCGGCGCTCTGCATCGCGGACTGAAGTTTCATCTTTGCTTCATTCAGGATCTCAAGCAGACGTTTTGAGTCCGTATAATCCGAATCAGCTATTATCTCCTTTAACAGTTTAAAGGTCTGTGACCTTTCATCCCTGAGATATTTGGCTCTTATAAGGATATAGCTGCTTATATCATCAGTCCTGTAGTCGGTGTAATTTGCAAACGAAGGTCTTATACCGCCTGTGTGGATATTTATCTCATTGAAAAGATCGTCATATTCATGTTCTTTGGTATCGACAAGGCCCAATAGCCCTGACAGAAGTCCTGCATAAGGATAAAGATCCTCCGGCACATACTTAAGACTGAACAAAAGCGCCGAATAGCTGATACCGTTTGTAAACACATCGTGGAATAAAACAGGGATATCTCCGGCTTTTCTTTCTTCGTTTACAGGAAATGAAGGTTCCTTCTTAAGGTCCCCGCGCTCCAGCATAGGGATCTTTTTAAGGTCCTCAGGTGAATCTGGGGTCTCCTGATATTTCTTAAGCGCGATGTTTTCGTCAACTATCTTCTGAAGTTCTTCAGATGAAAGACTGCCCTTTATTTTTGAAAGTTTTTCCTTAAGAGCATCCTCTTTCATTTTGGTAAGACCTTCTTTGGGTGTTACCGTCATGATCATTTTATGGTTATTTTCAATAAAGTATTTTCTTACAAGATCTTCAAACAGTCCTTCCGAAATACCTTTTCTCAGTTTCGCAAAAGTATCATTCTCCTCAATATGCATGAAGGGTGCGTTCTTATCGTAAAGCCAGCTGTCAAGAGCCTGGAGTCCCAGCATCAGGCCTCTGGGATAAGAACCGAAATCAGCTTCTCTGTATCTGAATTCAAATATATTAAGGGCGGCTTTCAGAGCTTTTTCGGGAAGTTTTTCGGAAGCCTTTTTAATTTCTTCCTCGATTATCCTCTTGAAATCATCCCTGCGATCCGGCGTTGTTCCCTTTGCTGTTATTGCAAAATAAGGCTGGTATATTCCGGTTTCTACGCTGCTGTATACCTCATCTCCGATACCGTTATCATAAAGTGCTTTCTTTATAAGCGCTCCGGGGGCACTTACAAGAACGTAATCGAGAACATCAAGTGCGATATAAAGTTCCTTGTCAAGGCTTGTTCCGGCTGAAAGACCATATGTAAGGTAAGTACCTTCTTCCGAATCTCCCTCAAGGACAGAATATTCTTTACTGATCTCCTTCACAGATGCAAAAGGCTGCGCAGGGATTATATCGGAATCAACATCAAGGTGATCATACGAACTTAAATATTCCCTGTCTATAAAATCAAGATAAACCTCTGCATCCAGTTTGCCGTAAAGATAAATAAAACTGTTAGACGGATGATAGTATTTCGAATGGAATTCAAGAAACTGCTCATATGTCAGTTCAGGGATAAAATCGGGGTCTCCTCCCGATTCGATCCCGTATGTCGAGTCAGGATAAAGACTGTTCATTATCTCTCTTTCAACTATATCATCGGGAGAAGAAAAGACACCCTTCATCTCGTTATATACGACACCGTTAAGTTTCAGTTCATCATCAGTGCTTTCAAGTTCATAGTGCCAGCCTTCCTGACGGAATATCTTTTCATTTGTGTATATATTCGGATTAAAGACCGCGTCAAGATACACATCTATAAGGTTCCTGAAATCCTTATCATTACAGCTGGCAACTGGATATACGGTTTTATCCGGATATGTCATTGCATTAAGGAAAGTGTTTAAAGATCCTTTGGCAAGTTCGACAAAAGGATCCTTTATCGGAAACTTCTTTGATCCGCAGAGCACCGAATGCTCTAGTATGTGTGCCACTCCCGTCGAATCCTTGGGCGGCGTCTTAAAACCGATATAAAAGACCTTGTTATCGTCATCATTAAGAAGCAGCGTAACACAGGCCCCGGTTTTTTTGTGCATCAGGATATAGCCGTCCGAATTAAGATCAGATATCCATCTGTGTTCAATTATTTCGTAATTGTTAAACATTAAACTGTAAATGACATGAGTGCGAGCTTGGAAAATGCTATCTCGCCAATGACCATGCCTTCTCCTTTCTTAGTCTCTATATCCGTCTGGGCCAGTTCTTTAAGAGACAATACCTTCTCGATGTAGCCCGAAGTCTTTTTCCCTATGAGCCCCTTTTTCTGTCCTATAACAAGAACTTTGACTTTCACTTTTAACTGTTCAAAAACAGAATATACATTGCTTCCGGGTTTCATATGATAAAACTCGCTTTCAAGTGAGTTCGTTATATCGGAGTCCTTGAGGATGTAATGACTGATGATAGCCTTGAGCTTAAAGTTGACTTCATCGTTAGCAAGAAGCTCTTCATATGTATATCTTGCTCCGAGATAGATATTCCCCACATCGGACATGACATACTTATACGGCTCATATGACGTTTTTTTCCCGTTCATATCATCAAGCATCTTCATCTTTGTATTCGATATCCTCTATCTTATTGGCACTTAATCTTATAGCTTCCTTTATCTTTTTAAGGCTGATGCCCTTCTCTTCTGAAAGTTCATCCACAGTGACTTTTCTTCCGTATTCCTTTGCGAGTTCCCTTGCCGCATCAGCAACATCATTGACTTTATCCGCAAGCTTCGAATCAGCCCTGAATGCTCCTTCGGTTTCCGCGATCAGCTCCTCCATAGCATCCATGACAAGCTTCATCAGCATTCCCTCGATCTCTTCGGGCTTTTCAAGTGCTCCGAGCATGTTAAGACCTTCTGCCAGAGCGAGGTTGCCTTCACCTATAAGGTCCTCGACCGGAACACCCTGTGTTGAATAAAGCTTTGAGATACCCGTCACCTTGGGAAGATAATAAAGGAGCAGCTGCTGCTTAGCATTTTCGTCTCCTGCCATCGCTTCTATGGAATAAGCTTCTTTTTCGGATTCGGATATCGTCTGAAGATTACTCAGTTCCCTGTCATACTCCTTCAGGATATCTCTCTCTTCCGAACCCAGATATTCATCCTCGGACAAGGGTTCGCCGATCCCGATGTTATTTTTCTTAAGATAGTCAAAAACCATCGAAAACTGTTCCTTAGAAAGGTCAAGTTCTTCGAAGGCTTCTCTGACATCTTCTTCCTTTATGAACCCGCCGTTTGATCTGGCGGAAAATTTAATATCCTCAAGTATCTCGGTGAATCTTAATTCATCGTTGACCATGTGATCACCTCTACTCTATATGTTTATGCGTGAAAATGTGATTCTCGCAATACTCGTAGTTGCCGTTGCACTTTGAGCAGAATCTGAACTGATAATCGGGATTTGAAACTTCGGTGGCTCCGCATATCGCACATTTATGTCTCGTGATCGTTTCACTTCTGGGTTTCATAACAGGCGAAGATGCCGGTCTTGGATTACTCTGAGTAACTTTCCGTCGCACTGTCCTTACCATCCTGTTAGCGATATATTTTCGGGAAGTAAAGAAGAAGATCACAAAGTTAAGCAGTGATGCAGCGATCGCGATACACATCGACAGATATGCATCTCCTGCCTTTGCATATGTAAAGAAAGAATAAACGATTATCGCGCCATATATGATGCCGAGATACTTTACCCTGATCGGTATCAAGAACAAAAGTAATACCTGCGCATCCGGGAATGTAGCGGCATAAGCAAGAAAGATCGACATATTCACATAGTGTGTGGTAAACATGAGCGAAAAAACCGCCACTCCGACGGCCGATGCATCCCAGAAAAGATCCGTTCCGTTAATGCATGTGATCGCATAAAAGATAAATGCACCGATTATTGTAAAGAAATAACCTGATAACAGATATACGTTATACCGGTATGTCCCCCAGACTATCTCGAGGGACGTACCGATAGAATAGTAAAAATACAGAATTATAAGAGTAAAGAAATCAAAACTGTCGGGCGGTACCAGGATCCATGAGACCAGACGCCAGATCTGATAATGGTGGATGATCTCAAACGGATTCAGATACATATATTCAAGCAGGCCCGGTGAGAGCAGTTGGATCATATAACCTATCGCATAGCAAATGATCATGACAAGCGAAAGATTTTTTATCGCATATTTACCGAATCTGGCCTCAAACCTGCTTCCCATATATTATCTCAATACCTCAGCCCAGTCTTTGATACCAATGACTTTCTTGGCCCAGTCCATTACCTCGGCTTCCTTGTCGGTTCCAAGAGCATTCCATACCTCTATGGATTTACCCTGAAGTGTGGGGAAGAATCCGTTAACATCGTACTCAAGATACATAAACTGTGTGATGAAAGGATTTCTTTCAAATGCAGCCCATGCAGCAGCAAGACCTGCGGCCTGTGCTTCCACTCCGCCGTTTGAACCCATACCTATCTCACTTATAATGACATCTCTGACCTGTCCGCCCCTGTTAAGGAATGCGGGCTGCTGAAGCATATCTGTAACGATCGAAAGGTTCTGGAATGTAAGAACCTGGTTGCTTGCAACCTGAGCTGTAAACTTCTTGCCGTTTGCCACGCCTGACATATCCCAGAATTTAGGATAGTACAGAGGGTTGGGATAGGGATGGATCGCCATATCCCAGTCAAGGTTGCCGTTTGTTCTAATAAGATCGTTGAACTTGAGCATGAAATCATATCCGTCGATATATTCATAACTGTTCGCATTCTTATTCCATACCTGGTCTATGCTGACATAAACCCTTGCATTGGGATTAACTGACTTGATGGCTGTATAGCATACTCTGAATACCTGCACGTACTTTCTCATGTAGGTATCCCAGTCGGTGTATGCCATGTAGTTCCAGCATCTTTCGTTAACTTCGTTTCCTATTACGTAGTCCTGTATATTTGAGTTGGTGGCGTAGTTGACCATGTCAGCGATGAGTCCGTTAACACCGGCTTCATCATTGGCATTTAACATGTACTGGTTGATAGGGTTAGCCTTTATCGGATGTGAATCGGGGCTCTTTGCTGTAGGATCCGCACAGGGCGAATTGATATTATCAACATAGAAAACTCCGTGAAGAACGTTGTAATACGGATTATCTGCACCTGTACCGTTTAAGTTGATACTTGCAACATTTCCTTCCTGGAAACACTTGACCGGACGGGCAACACGGGGCTTTGATCTCTTGGCTACAGCTTCGGGATTCTGGATATACTGGCTGTTGTTTACCATAGTCCATACTCCGCCTCTGTTGGCACAGAAGACGAATTTATTGTAGAGCCTTGAAGCTCCGGCAGTATGGTTCAACGGTATCGTTGCTACCGGATTGGTACTCGTTGCTATCGTTGCAACAGGTGTTGCCCCATCCGGAACAGCATACTCATAAGTCTTCAGTTCGAACAGATAAAGATTGCCGTCATCTGATACTGGAGCTGACGGAAAAGTAGCCGAAACTACAACATTACTTCCGATGATCACGGCTGCTGATGTACTGGTTGCTATCGTGGCCGAATCCGTCGTACTGGCAGTAAAAGCCTTAACGGGGCATATGGCAAGGACAGCAGCTGCAAGTACTCCTGCGCACAGACCAACTAACGATTTTTTCATAATTTCCACCTCTCAACAAATCAATAAAAATCTCAAATTTCCGACAAGAATTGCGCAATGACCTGGGTCATCACACAAGACGTCAATATATTTTATCATAGTTTGTCAAAAAGTCATAACCAAAAAATCTTAAACATTCGAAAAATAATTATAAAATTTTCACAAAAGTCTTCTGTTCATTGGAAAAATGGTCTCAACTATGTTATCATCTTAATTTGCACGGCAACGTGTGACTCAGGGAAAAATTTTTATGTCAGAAATGGAATATACTCTCGGGATCGATATCGGTTCCACAACCATCAAAATAGCAATACTGAATAAAGAAAACGAGATCCTGTTCTCCGATTACAAAAGACATTATGCGAATATCAGGGAAACACTCTATTCGCTCCTATCTGATGCGAAGGACAGACTCGGAAACATCAAAGTTCATGCAATGATCACAGGATCAGGCGGACTTACGCTTGCAAATCATCTTCAGATCCCCTTTGTTCAGGAGGTGATAAGCGTAGCTACCGCTTTAAGACTGCTGGCTCCGAAAACGGATGTAGCCATAGAACTTGGCGGTGAAGATGCCAAGATCATATATTTCGAGGACGGAAACGTTGAACAGCGAATGAACGGTATCTGTGCAGGCGGTACAGGTTCCTTCATTGACCAGATGGCATCTTTGCTCCAGACTGATGCAACCGGATTAAACGAGTATGCCAAAAACTATCAGTCTTTGTACACGATAGCTGCAAGATGCGGTGTTTTTGCCAAATCAGACATACAGCCGCTCATAAATGAAGGTGCAACACGTGAAGACCTTTCAGCCTCTATCTTCCAGGCGGTTGTCAATCAGACGATCTCGGGACTTGCCTGCGGAAAGCCGATAAGAGGCCATGTTGCTTTTCTTGGAGGACCGCTCTTCTTCCTTTCCGAGCTGAAAGAAGCATTTATCAGGACACTTAAACTCGATGACGAGCACATCATAAAGACTGAGCACTCTCATCTTTTTGCCGCAATGGGGTCAGCCCTCAATGCCAAAGAAGATTCTTTCTATATGCTCAATGACCTCACGGACAAACTCTCATCCGACATCAAAATGGAATTTGAGGTTGCCAGAATGGAACCGCTTTTCAAGGATAAGGAAGAATTTGAAGAATTCAGCGAACGCCATGAAAAAGCAAAGGTTGCAAAAGGTGATCTTAAAACATACCGCGGAAACGCATACCTTGGAATAGATGCAGGTTCCACAACTACCAAGATCGCATTGGTCGGTGAGGATGGTCAGCTTCTTTATTCTTTCTATTCAAATAATGACGGAAGCCCTCTTAAGACCGCTATACGTTCGATAAAGGAGATACGTGAGCTGTTACCTCCTTCGGTCAAAGTTGTCCGATCATGCTCTACCGGTTATGGTGAGGCTCTGTTAAAGGCTGCTTTCCTTCTTGATGACGGTGAGGTTGAAACAGTTGCTCACTACTATGCTGCCGCATTTTTCGATCCCGCGGTCGACTGCATTCTGGACATCGGCGGCCAGGATATGAAATGTATAAGGATCAAAAACCGTACGGTAGATTCCGTTATGCTTAATGAAGCATGCTCTTCGGGATGCGGTTCTTTCATAGAGACATTTGCAAGATCGCTTAATTATTCCGTAGAGGACTTTGCAAAGGATGCATTATTTGCCGAGCATCCGATAGATCTCGGTACGCGCTGTACCGTATTTATGAACTCAAAGGTCAAGCAGGCGCAGAAGGAAGGTGCTTCGGTTCCCGATATCTCAGCCGGTCTTGCCTATTCCGTTATCAAGAATGCATTATTCAAGGTCATAAAGGTTTCCGATGCATCACAGCTTGGAAGCAACATCGTTGTTCAGGGAGGAACTTTCTACAACAACGCTGTATTACGTTCTTTTGAAAAGATCGCCGGCTGCAATGCCGTTAGACCTGATATCGCAGGTATCATGGGTGCTTTCGGTGCTGCGCTTGTTGCGCGCGAACGATATACCGAAGGCTATGAGACCACGATGCTCTCATTTGACGATATCATAGATCTTCAGTTTGATACCTCAATGGCCAAATGTAAGGGCTGTACCAACAGCTGCCGTCTGACCGTAAATAAGTTCTCGGGCGGACGCGTTTATATTTCCGGAAACAGATGCGAAAGAGGTCTCGGCAAGCAGAAGAACGAAAACAATGTGCCTAATCTCTTTGACTATAAATTACACCGCATCTTTGATTATGAGCCGCTTTCCGTTGAAGAGGCTAAAAGAGGGACCGTCGGAATCCCACGCGTACTTAATATGTATGAGAATTATCCGTTCTGGGCCGTGTTCTTTAAAAAACTCGGGTTCAGGATCTTATTATCTCCGCTTTCAAACCGCAGCATCTATGAACTTGGTATAGAATCGATCCCCAGCGAATCCGAATGTTATCCGGCCAAGCTTGCTCACGGACATGTTCAGTGGCTCATTAACAAAAACGTTGATTTCATCTTCTACCCTGCTCTTTTCTATGAAAGGAATGAGTTTAAGGAATCAAACAACCACTATAACTGTCCTATCGTTACTTCATATTCGGAAAATATCAAAAACAACGTTGAGGAGATAACCGGCGGCAAATGCAGGCTGGTCAATCCCTTTATGGCCTTTACCGATAAAAAGACGATAAGTGAAGCTCTTATAGGTGCATTTTCGGATATCGATCCCAAAGAGATAATCGATGCTGTTTCGGATGCATGGGATGAACTTCAAAGTGCCCGTGAGGATATGTGCAAAAAGGGCGAAGAAGTCATTGAATACCTGAATAAAACAGGCAAACGCGGGATCGTGCTTGCAGGTCGTCCATATCACATCGATCCCGAGATCAATCACGGTATCCCGGAACTTATAAACAGTTATGACTATGCGGTACTTACCGAGGATTCCGTATCTCATCTCAGGCAGCCGGATCGTCCGCTCATCGTTTCCGATCAGTGGATGTATCACTCAAGACTGTATGCTGCCGCCGAGTATGTAAAAACGGTTGATAACCTCGATCTTATACAGCTTAATTCATTCGGATGCGGTCTAGATGCCGTAACTACCGATCAGGTTGCCGATATACTCACCGGTTCGGGAAAGATCTATACCTGCCTTAAGATCGATGAAGTAAACAACCTCGGTGCTGCAAGGATAAGGATAAGATCTCTTATCAGCGCGATCAAGGTCCGCGAAAAGAACGGTACCGAACGTACGCTTAATTCAAGTGCGATCAAAAAGGTACAGTTTACCGAGGAAATGCGTCAGAACTATACCATCCTGGCTCCGCAGATGTCTCCCATCCATTTCGATATCATAGAGCCTGCCTTCAGAGCCTGCGGATATGATTTCAGAGTCCTCGGAAATGATAACCGGCGGGCCATCGATGTAGGATTAAAGTATGTTAATAACGATGCCTGCTATCCTTCTTTGTTGGTCGTAGGGCAGCTGATGGACGCACTCCTTTCGGGAGAATACGATCTTAACAGAACAGCCCTTATAATGACACAGACCGGAGGAGGATGCCGCGCGACCAACTATATCGCATTCATAAGAAGAGCTCTTGAAAAAGCCGGAATGCCTCAGATCCCGGTTATCTCGCTGAACCTCGGCGCCATAGAGACCAACCCCGGTTTCCACATAAATGCCGATCTCCTTATGCGTGCTGCATACGGATGCTGCTTCGGCGATATATTCATGAGATGCGTTTACAGGATGCGCCCCTATGAACTGACTCCCGGAAGCGTTGAGGAAGTTCATCAGAAGTGGCTTAAAGTGTGCGTTGATTTCGTTTCGGGCAAACATCTTTCCTTCCATAGATTTAAAAAGATATGTACCGAAATGATAAGGGATTTCGACAATATACCGATAAGCGATGTCAAAAAGCCCAGAGTCGGTGTTGTCGGAGAGATACTTGTTAAATTTGCTCCGGCAGCGAATAACTATCTCGTGGAACTCCTCGAAAGCGAAGGAGCCGAAGCTGTTGTTCCGGACCTGATGGACTTCATGCTCTACTGCTTCTATAACCAGATATATAAATCCGACCATCTCGGATGCTCTAAAAAAACCGCCGTGGTTTCGGAACTTGGCATCCGTGCTCTTGAATACATGCGTTCCGCTGCCTCAAAGGCATTCAGTGAATCAAAGCACTTCGTTCCTCCCGCATCGATCTATGATACGGTAAAGAACGCAAAGACCATAGTCGATATCGGAAATCAGACAGGCGAAGGCTGGTTCCTCACAGGCGAGATGATAGAGCTCATACACATGGGCGTTAACAATATCGTATGTACACAGCCATTTGCGTGTCTGCCCAATCACGTAGTCGGAAAAGGAGTTATAAAATCACTTCGCAAGCACTATCCTTTAAGTAATATAGTTGCGATCGATTACGATCCCGGTGCTTCAGAAGTCAATCAGCTTAACAGGATAAAGCTTATGCTCTCAACAGCACAGCGTAATCTTAAGATCACCGACAATACCTCAGTCGGATAGACAATCATCGTATTCGGAGGAATATAAATGGTAAAACCGGAATTAAACGAACTTAAAAAACTCTTCACTCCCAGGAAATGCTCGGTAAACAGGATCTGCGGATGCTATGTGGACGGAGAAAAAAATGTCAAAACGACATTTGCAGAAAGTTTTCTTAATCTTCCCGAGGATGAGACTTTTAAATATTTCGAGATAATGAGAAAGGCGCTTTCCGGAACAGTCGGCAAGACCGCTCTTAACATGGAATTCCCAACGGAAACCGAAAACGAAGGCGGAACTCAGGAGTTCCTTTACAGATTAAGACAGTCAAAGCTTAAAGATGATGAGCTGCTCAGCGCTTTTTACGACAAAGTTATCGAGAATTTTGAATATGTGGGTAACTATCTGATACTCCTTATCCACGACACATATGATGTTCCATATAAAACCACCGACGGAATTACCAACGAGGATGCATCTGATACGGTATATGACTATATAATGTGCGCCATCTGCCCGGTCAACCTGACCAAGAGTGCATTAAGTTATGACGCTGCTTCCAACGGTTTCCACAACAGGGTAAGGGACTGGATAGTAGAACTTCCCGAGGCCGGTTTCCTCTTCCCTGCATTTAATGACAGAGCTGCCGATATCCATCAGACCATGTACTATGTCAAGGATTCCGAGCAGCTGTATGATCTCTTCCTTGATAACGTACTCGGATGTGTCCCCACACTCACGGCCAAGGAGCAGAAGGAATCATTTAAAACGGTGATCGAACAGACACTTGATGAGGATGCCGATTTTGAAACCGTCACCGGGATCTATGATACGATCGCACAGATGGAAGCCGAGCATAAGGAACGTCAGATCGCCGAGCCGTTAAAGTTTGATAAACTTCAGGTTAAAAAGATCTTTGAAAGCTCAGGTGTCAAAGACGACAGAATGAAAGACTTCGATAAGATCTATGATGCAGCTGTAGGTGAGGACACCGAACTCTTTGCAGGAAACATACATGCAAAAAGCGCAATGGAGGTCAAGTCTCCCGACGTCGTGATAAAGGTCAATCCCGAAAGATCAGATCTTATCCGCACCGAAGTGATAAACGGACGTAAATGCCTTGTCATTGAGATAAACGATTCTGTTGAACTTAACGGACTTGAAGTAAAACTCTGAAAACGTTGAAATCTAAATAATTAAAAAATATCCCCCGCGTATGCGGGGGATTTATTATCCGAAAATTCCTGTCCTTTGTCAGATCCCTTAACTTCTGAACAGATCCCTGTACCATGTAAGAGATGAACAATATGCATCATATACAGCATCCGAATCCATATTTGAAAGAAGCATGATCCTGTCGACCTCTCCCCAGTTGGCATTCTCATACTGACGCACAAAATCAAGCACATCATAGAATTCGCCTTTGCCGTCTACAAGAGCATTCTCAATCTGTTTTGAAACCTTAACCTTCTTTAAGGCCTCCTTCATGGGCATATCAAGTATGATATCGATTACGGAGAACAGACCCATCAGGAAATACTCGGAAGCAAGTCCTGCTCTGTCAAAACATACTGCAAGATTCTCTGCAAATTTAGCACGCAACAGTGAAACTCTCGTGATCTCATTGGGTTTATCGGCACAAAGCTGATTTGTTACCGCAGTGTTGATCCACTTCTTAAGTTCCTTCTGGCCAAGCATTGCAGCAGCATGTCTTATGGATGTGATCTCTGAATTAACCGACATCTTATTAACGATCTGCAGAAGATTAAGTACCAGAGCCGTATCTCTTCCGATTATGTCAGCTGCCTTTGTAAGGTCAAAGTCTGCATCATTAACGATATTAAGAAGTTCGATATAGTTGATCTTTAACGGAGCAACTTCGGTAACGCCCTTGGTAACCGGAAGTCTGTAGAAAGCTCCCTCGTAAAGTGTATATCCTCCGTCGGCAACAAGTGAATCATAAATATCCTGAGTCTCAACATTACCTGCAACGAGTTTTACATTC
>JAEEGL010427100.1_pt1 | contig 16123 bp, 12 predicted proteins | sample 9134231 | NCBI WGS metagenome assembly JAEEGL01 (sample SAMN16246548, study PRJNA631951) | gut metagenome | biome: gut microbiome; feature: rumen; material: fiber-attached | host: Bos | place: Iran: Karaj | collected 2018-10
CCAGCTACGATACCCATCTTCTCTGAGGGGCCTCCGCTGACGGGCTGGATGACGAGCAGGGTGTCTTCCACCATATTAAACTGCACGCCGATGCCTTCGAAGTTGCCTTGCAGGGGTTCGTTGGCTGCCTTCACCTCCTTGACTGTCAGATAGCTGCTATGAGGGTCAAGCTTCTCGAGCATACCACGAATGCCATCCTCGACCAGTTTCTGCTCATCGACACTGTCGACATAGAGGTTGTTAACAGCCATTTCGGCTATCTGCAGCTTCCGCAGCGGAGCATCGGGCCCCAAGCGGACAGTCATCTGGGCAGAGGCTGACAGGAGATGCAGCGACAGAATCGCTGCACACAATATTTTTTTAGTCATAGGCTTCCTCCTCTGGGCGGTCTTCCTCAATGACAAGGTTGTCGATGATGAAGTTCTGGCGCTCCATCGTATTCTTACCCATATAGTATTCCAACAGTTTCTGTACCTGGTCGTTCTTATGGAGGGTCACCTGCTCCAAGCGGATATCAGGGCCGATGAAACCAGCAAACTCCTCAGGAGAAATCTCGCCAAGTCCCTTGAATCGGGTGATTTCAGGGTCTGGGCCTAAGTCAGCGATGGCCGTCTGACGTTCTTCGTCGCTATAGCAGTAACGGGTGACGAAGTCGCCCTTCTTGCCATCCTCGCGCATCTCCTTGTTCTTGATCTTCGTGCGCCTGTTACGCACACGGAACAAGGGGGTCTGCAGCACATAGACGTGCCCTTTCTTGACGAGTTCTGGGAAGAACTGCAGGAAGAAGGTGATGATCAAAAGACGGATATGCATACCGTCGACATCTGCATCAGTGGCTACTATCACCTTATTATATCTAAGGGTGTCGAGCCCTTCCTCGATGTCGAGTGCGGCCTGCAAGAGGTTAAACTCCTCGTTCTCATAGACCACCTTCTTGGTGAGGCCGAACGAATTGAGGGGCTTTCCACGAAGTGAGAAGACGGCCTGTGTGTTGACATCACGGCTCTTGGTGATGCTTCCGCTGGCTGAGTCACCCTCAGTGATGAAGATGCATGACTCCTCCTTACGCTCGTTCTTGACATCAGAGAGATGAATGCGACAGTCGCGTAGCTTACGATTATGCAGGTTGGCTTTCTTGGCACGTTCACGAGCCAACTTCGTCACACCAGCCATCGCCTTACGCTCGCGCTCGCTCTCTTTGATCTTAGCCTCAAGAACCTCAACGACATCCTGATGGATGTGCAGGTAGTTATCCACCTGCTGCTTGATAAAGTCGCCTACATATTTATTAATAGTCTCCCCGTCAGGAGCCATCTGCGTAGAACCCAGCTTGATCTTCGTCTGGCTCTCGAAGACGGGTTCCTCGACATTGATGGCAATAGCGGCCACCATACCCGTCCGGATGTCGCCATACTCATATTTGCCAAAGAACTCCTTGATGGTCTTGGCAATATGTTCCTTGAAGGCACTCTGGTGCGTGCCGCCCTGAGTAGTGTTCTGTCCATTGACAAAGGAGTAGTACTCCTCGCCATATTGGTTGGCATGCGTAAAGGCCACCTCGATATCGTCGCCCTTCAGATGGATAATGGGGTACAGCGAGTCGTTGGTCATGCGGTCTTTCAGCAGATCTTCCAGTCCATGACGCGAGAGAATACGACGACCATTGTACATGATGGCCAGACCCGTGTTCAGATAGGTGTAGTTGCGCAACATGTTCTCCACAATGTCGTCCTGGAACTTATAGTCCTTGAACAGCGTGTTGTCGGGTTCAAAGTATATGTACGTACCGTTCTCGTCCTGCGACTCCTCTGTCGTGTCTGATTGCAAGATGCCACGCTCAAAGACTGCATTGCGCACCTTACCTTCGCGATAGCTGGCCACCTCGAAATGGGCGCTCAAGGCATTGACAGCCTTCACACCCACGCCATTCAAACCTACCGACTTCTTGAAAGCCTTCGAGTCGTACTTACCACCTGTATTGAGTACGCTGACAGCCTCGATGAGTTTGCCCTGAGGGATGCCTCGACCATAGTCGCGAACGGAGACGCGCAGATTTTCATCGATATTGATTTCAATCCGCTCGCCAGCCTTCATCTTAAACTCGTCAATAGAGTTGTCAATGACCTCCTTCAGCAAAACATAGATACCATCCTCAGGCAGTGAGCCATCGCCCAGACGTCCGATATACATACCTGGACGGGTACGGACATGTTCCATATCCGACAAGTGGCGGATATTGTCGTCAGTGTACTGTACTTGTTCTTCGATTATATTGTTTTCTTCGTTCATAAGCTTTTCTTATAGCACCTGCGGCGCTTGTGCTGTACATGTTCCAGGTACTGCCACTGCGACTGTACCTTCTCGTTAGTCTCCATCTCCACATTGGTCTCACCCCACTTGAAGCCATACTTCTGGTAGATAGGGATGAGATCGTAGAACAGCAGAGCATTGGCTCCTTTCTGCTGATATTCGGGTAGAATGCCGATGAGCATCAGGTCGAGACACTCAGCCTTGTGGAATTTCAAGGCTTTCAGACAGTGCCACCAGCCAAAGGGCCACAGGCGTCCGTTGCGACACTTCTGCAAGGCGCGTGTCATATTGGTGATACTGATGCCCACACCTATCAACTTGTGGTCAGACGTGTTCCAGTCTTCTATCAGACAGAGCATCGACATATCAAGCATGGGGAACCACATCCTCAGGTATTCGTCAATCTGTGCCTCCGTCATCTGCGAATAGCCATAGAGATGGTCAAACGACTTGTTGACCACTTCAAGCACCTTCCGACCATACTGCTCCTTGCCAAAAACCTGGCTGCGCTTGGGATGGAACGTGTGCAGGTTATAACGCTTCTGTACCATCTGAGCCACCTTTTGGTATTTTTCTGGCATGCCATCCTTAGGCACAATGAGCTTGTATTCCACATAATCATTATCCTTTTGCCAGCCACCCATCTTTTCCATGTGCTGGGGATAGTAGGGATAGTTGTAGATAGTAGCCATCGTGCCCAACTGGTCGAAACCCTCGATCAGCATGCCCTCAGGATCCATGTCGGTAAAACCCAAGGGACCAATCATCTCCGTCATTCCCTTGGAGCGGCCCCAAGCAGCTACAGCCTCGAAGAGAGCACGCGACACCTCAATATCATCGATGAAGTCGACCCAGCTGAAGCGCACACTCTGGCGGTTCCACCGATCGTTGGCACGATGATTGATAATGCCCGCAATACGACCTACCACCTTCCCATCGCGACAGGCCAGAAAATACTCGGCCTCGCAGAACTCAAAAGCGGCATTCTTGTCCTTGCGCAGCGTATGTAGTTCGTCGCTGTACAGGTTTGGGGCATCATATTCGTTGCCCCGATACAAGTCGTAATGAAATTGGATGAAGGCATCAAGCTCCTTCCTGTTGGTTACTTTCCGAATCTCTATTGCAGACATCTTATCTCGTAGAATGTATAATAATCCATGCAAAGATAAGAAAAAAGTGGGAAACACCCAAAAATTTAACCTATTTTACGGCAAATATAGAGCTGATGGGCTCCATCTTGCCCTGTTGTGGCGAAAATATAGACGTTACCACCCTCTTTTAGTTTCAATTTCTGACGTAGCTGCTGGACGGACAACGGAAAGTTACGAATTGTAATATTAGCCTGTGTAATGCCTGCCAAAGACTGTTTCAATTCTTTCTTATTCATTGACGTGACAGCGGAAATCTGGAATCTACGACCTGGGAAATCGTTGATTTCATCGGGGCTGACAAAGAGGTGGGAATTGGCAGAAAGCTGACGAACAGGGAAACTTTGCTCCAACTGGGCAAAACAACCTGCCTTCATGATACTGGCATTGGGCTCGTAGAGATAGGTGTTGGCTGTTGGCTGTTCTCCCTGCGAGAGTGTGGCGTTCTCTCTTTGAGGGTGTGGCGTTGCAATGCGAGGGCTGTGGGTTGTGGGCTGTGAGCTGGTCACTTCGAAGATACTGTCGTTGTTGATGCAAACGAGACGCAAGGGCGCCTTTACGGACTCAAGCACCAAGAGAAGTTCCTTACACTCGTTATCCAAACTGACAATATGTACCTCGGTGACGCATTTGAGGTCGCCAACGGCTTTACGCCAGTCGAACATGGGCGAGAGTTTGAGGACGACCTTGGTGGCTTTCTTCCTCAGTGTGGGCAGCAGTTCCAGAATGTTGGGTGTGCAGTCCTTGATGTCGTAGGTACGACCACCATGCTCGTTACGACGGGCAGGATCCAGGAAAGCCACATCGACGTAGGGCATGTCTACCAAGTATGTTGCTGTGTCACAGCAATATACAGAAGTAGGGTGGTTCAGTACGTGGAAGTTGTGCTCAGCCAGCGTGCAGAGCTCGGCATTCTGCTCAATGTAGACACGCTGTTTGAACTGTTGAGACATCCAGTAGAAGTCGACACCAAAGCCTCCTGTCAAATCCACAAAGCTATCACCACTCCCAGCCAGCACGGCCTTGTAGCGGGCTGTCTGTTCGCTAGAGCACTGCTCCATATTGAGATGTGGCGGATAGAGAATGTCGTCTATCGCAGCCCATGAGGGTAACTTCTTCCTTGCAGTTTGTCTGCCTGCTATCTGTTGCAGGGCCATTGTGAGGTCTACCTCAAGATTTTTGCTACCCTGCAGTGCCAGCTGACGCACGTCGTCGTGCTGGTGCTGACGGATGAAGTCGCGCGTGTGGTGATTGATAGCGTCAGTCATGGGTTACCTTTATACACAGCATGGTCAGGTCATCGTTAGGATCGTTACCGGCACGATGCCGTTCTACCTCGGCGGCCAGCCGTTCGATGACGTCGCGACTATCGTTGAAATCGCTATTTCTGAGGAATGTGAGCATGCGATCGTTGCCAAACTGTTCTAGCTCGTTGTTCTCTGCCTCATTGAGGCCATCAGTATAGAGGAAGAGGGGGCGATTCGTGATGCTATCAATTTCCTCGCCCGCAAACTGCAGACCAGGCCACAAGCCAATAGGTGCATTCGACTCCATCTCCAGGAAGTCGCCACGATGGTCGCCACCTCCGATGACAGGGGGATTATGACCTGCATTACAGAAGGTAAGATGGCCTGTCTTCAGATTGACGAGTCCTAAGAAGAAGGTGACGAACATACCACTGACATTATCCTCGCCCGACAGCGCATCATTCATCTGTGTACAGATGTCTGCAGGCATCATACCCTGTGAGGCCAGCGTGCGGAACAGGCGCGTAGCCTGAGCCATAAACAGCGAGGCAGGAACGCTCTTGCCACTGACGTCGCCCACACAAAAATATAGGTTGTCGCCTTGCAGGATATAACCATAGAGGTCGCCACCTACCTCCTTGGCAGGCATCATCGAGCCATACATGTCGAGGCCTTTGAGTTGTGGGAATTCGTGGGGTACCATCGACATCTGGATGTCGCGAGCAATACGCAACTCACTCTGGATGCGCTCTTTGACAGCTGTTGTCTCTTCCAACTGGTCGTAGGCCACCTTTAGCTCCTCATGGGCTACCTCCAGACGTTTGGCAGCACGATGGCGGAAGAAGATGAAGATGGCGAGAGCCAGCACGATGATGGCGAAGAAGACGGCTGCTGCACCATAGCGTTGCTTAGAGAGTGCAACTTCCTGTTCAGCAATCTGGCGGTCCTTCTCCTGTGTCTCGTAGATGGTGGCCAACTCTGCGGCATCGTCTTGTTTCTGCCAGACGATGGCTGAGTCGAGGTAGTCGAAGATGCGCAGGCCTACTGCCAAGGCACTGTCTTTATAGCCTGCACCAGCATTGGCACGGTATTTGGGGAAGAGATACTGCTGGATGATGTCAAGTGAGGGCTTTCCTACCCGCTGGCGTATCTGCTCCTCGATGTCAGCATAGGCCTCGGTAGCCTCTGCATAGCGATGGGCAGCCATCAGAAACTCACCAGGGGCGTGTTCCCTTCCACTTTGATAGCTCTCTGATGAGCGATATATCTCGAACATCTTATTGGCTTCCTCCTTCTGGCCTAATCCCAACAGTGTACGCGACTTGAAGCTGCAACGGCGGGCGTATTGGTCGTCATAGTATTGTTCCCTGCACAACGGACTGGCCTTATACATGGCCAACATGGAATCCAAGTGATTGAGCCAGTAGTCAGCATCATGGTAGCGCTGCGCATCCAAATAGAAAAGAATGGTATTGTTGGTACATGCCAACGTGTTCTCGTAACTCAGGAAGGTGGTATCAGTGGCAATACCCTTCCGGAAATAGGTCGTCGACTCTTCAAAACTCTTGGCTGCGTCGTCGTAACGGCGCATCTTCAGCTGGCATATACCAATGTCAACCAATTGTACACCAATCAGTCGGGGCATCACTAGGTCCGACTGCTTCATCCTGTTCAGCGTCTTAATAGACTGTCTGAGGGCAGCCTCAAAGTTGTGGTTTACCTGATAAAGATTGGCCAGCATGGCCGATGCAAGGAAAAAGACACGTTCTTCTGTACGACTGCGAATCTCGGCATTGACAGCCTTTTTCCAATATTGCTCACTCTGCCTACCCTGTCTGAGGAAATTGTAAACAGAGCCTCGCTCGTAGTTGGCGCGTATCTCACCCATCAGGCCGACCTTCTCGATACTATCAATCAGGGCCAGCTTTACCTTATAGTCTTGACGCGCTTTCTGCTGATTGAGCAGACTGTCAACTATAAGCTTGTTGAGGGAGTCTTTGACGCTATCAGAACGGGGGGTCTTCTGATGACAGGAAGTCAGTGGGGACAGTACTCCGATAACGAGCAAAAACGCCAGAAAGGCTACGGGAAAGAGTCGGGTAAAAGGCTTGTTCATGTCGTATCTTTTCTGATTTGTGTGCAAAGATACAAAAAATTCTTAATTCTTTGCGAGCAAATCGAGAAAATCTCGATAACTTAATTCATAATTCTTAATTAATTATTACCTTTGCAGCGTATTAATACATAAAGGACATGAAAATAGCTTTAATCGGCTACGGCAAGATGGGTAAGATGATAGAGCAGATAGCCATCAGCCGTGGTCATGAGATTGTGAGTATTATCGACATCGATAATCAGCAGGACTTCGACTCGGAAGCCTTTAAGAGTGCTGATGTAGCGATTGAGTTTACAGCTCCACAGGCTGCCTATAACAACTACCTAAAGGCCTTCAAGCACGGCGTTAAGGTGGTCAGCGGTTCTACAGGATGGATGAAGGAGCATGGCGACGACGTGAAACGCATGTGTTCGGAGGAAGGACAGACGCTATTCTGGGCTTCTAACTTTTCAATAGGTGTGGCCATCTTCTCTGCCGTCAACAAATATCTGGCTAAAATCATGAACCAGTTCCCCCAGTACGACGTAGAGATGGAGGAGACGCATCATGTGCATAAGCTGGATCACCCCTCAGGCACAGCCATCACGCTGGCAGAAGGCATCCTGGAGAACATCGACCGCAAGGAGGCTTGGGCAGAGGATACCACCGACCCCAAGATGCTGCGTATCGACCACATCCGTCGTGGTGAGGTGGCTGGCATCCATACTGTGCGCTACGACTCGGAGGCAGATATCATCACCATCACCCATGATGCCCACTCGCGTCAGGGCTTTGCCTTAGGAGCTGTGCTGGCTGCAGAGTACACCAAAGAGCATCAGGGTCTGCTGACCATCAGCGATATGTTTTCTTTTTAGTTTAACGTTTAGAGTTTAGCGATTAGAGAAATCATATGGAGAAAAAGAAAAAACTGAATATGAAAGTGCAGTGGGCAAAGTTCATCGCTGTGCTGGTATGTTACTTGCTATTCCTCTACTGGGTAGAGTCATGGTGGGGCTTGCTGGTCATTCCTTTCATCTATGACGTCTACATCACCAAGAAAATCAGATGGCAGTGGTGGAAGGATGCCGAAGGTCCTGTACGCTGGGTAATGTCGTGGGTCGACGCATTAGTGTTTGCACTCGTAGCCGTCTACTTCATCAATCTGTTCTTCTTCCAGAACTACGTCATCCCATCGAGCTCGCTGGAGAAATCCCTGCTGACGGGCGACTACCTCTTCGTCTCGAAAGTATCATATGGGCCTCGCATCCCTGAGACGCCATTGACGATGCCTTTGACACAGCATACCCTGCCCTTATTCGAATGTAAGTCGTACATCGAGTGGCCCCATTGGGACTATCGTCGTGTGAAGGGCTTGGGTAAGATACACCTGAATGACATCGTGGTATTCAACTATCCCGCTGGCGATACGATTTGTTCGGATCCTCGCTATCAAGCCTACGACTTCTATCAGATGTGCTACCAGATGGGTTATCAGATTTATCCTGAGCGTCCCAATCCTGACTCGTTGACACAAGAGCAGTTGCCCCTATATTTCAATACCATCTATCAGGCTGGACGTCAGGCTATTGTGCAGAACCAACAGGAGTATGGCATGATAGACACCCGTCCTACAGATCGTCGTGAAAACTATGTAAAGCGCTGTGTCGGTCTGCCTGGTCAGACGTTGCAGATCAAGGATCGTGTCATCTATATTGACGGTAAGGCCAACAAGGAGCCCGACAACGTGCAGTATACCTATCACGTGAAGCTGAAGCAGCGCTTGGACGACGACACCATGAAGGAACTGGGCATCACGATGGAAGACCTGACCAGTCTGAATACGCAGGGCTACATGCCGCTGACCAACTTCGCAGCACAGGAACTTAAGAGACGTGAGATCGCTGAGAAAGTGGAACTGAATACAGAGGCCAGTGACCTAGATACCTACCCGCTGAACGGCAACCTGCACTGGACGCGTGACAACTACGGTCCCATTTGGATTCCCGCCAAGGGCAAGAGCATCGACCTGACACTGAAGAACCTGCCCATCTACGAACGTCCTATCCGCACCTACGAAGGTAATAAGCTGGAGGTCAAGGATGGTAAGATATACATCAACGACAAGGAGACGACGAAGTACACCTTCCAGATGGACTACTACTGGATGCAGGGTGACAATCGCCACAACTCGCTCGACTCCCGCTATTGGGGCTTCGTACCTGAAGACCACATTGTGGGCAAGCCCATCTTCATCTGGTGGAGTTCAGACCCTGACCGTAGTGGTTTCGGTGGCATCCGCTGGAATCGGCTATTCCGTTTTGTCGACAACATTAAATAGTTTAGAACTTAGAGAGGATGGCTAAATGGCTAAAGTACGTGATATCGTTCGCATCAGCATTCGCACTGATGCTAATAGTACGTACCTTAGTCGTTTCGACACACAGCGTCAATGGTAATGGGTTGTCGCCACTCTTCAGGAACGGCGATTGTCTGCTCATCAATCGCTGTAGCTATGGGATGCGTATTGAAGGTAAAGGACTGCTACCCTACAGTCGACTGATGCGCCAACCTGTTGAAAAGGGCGACATCGTAGCCTTTACGATTCCTGAAAATGCTCCATCAGGCTTGATGATAGCACGTTGTACTGCCACGCCTGGCGACACTATCCTCACACAGAATGGACCATTGCTGGTGCCAGGACTCGTCAACTGCGCCAAAAGCGACTATTACTGGCTGGAGGCCATCAACCCCAATAACCCTGCAGACTCTCGACATTTGGGATTTATCCCCGAGCGTAATATCATTGGACGTGTTGTCACGGTATTGTATAATCGCAAAAACATCCGACTGCAATGACAACAGCTCTGCTTCAGACTACCTATTTCGGTCCCATACAGTGGTATCAGAAACTTTGCAGCTTTGACCGTTGTCTCGTTGAGCAACATGACTCCTACCAGAAACAGACCTACCGCAATCGCTGTATCATTGCTACAGCTAACGGACAGCAGGCACTGACAGTACCTGTTGAGCATACTGACGAAAAGACGTTGGTAAAAGACCTGCGCATCAGCGACCACAACCAGTGGCGACGCATCCATTGGAATGCGCTGCAGAGCGCCTATAGCGAGAGTCCTTTTTTTGACTATTACGCTGACGACATCCGTCCTTTCTTCGAAAAGAAATACACCTTCTTGGTCGAATTCAATGAGGAGATTCGACAAACAATATGCCAGCTCATCGATATCCATCCAGAGGTGGAATACAGTAAGGAATATGTACAAGAGCACCCTAACGACTACCGTAACGTTATCAATGCCAAACACCCTCAGCCAGACCCCGACTTCAAGTCAAAGGAATATTGGCAGGTCTTCAGTCGCAAACATGGTTTCCAACCCAATCTGAGCATCCTTGACCTGCTGTTCTGCATGGGACCAGAATCTATTTTTTATTTAAACATAAAACCATTAAACAATTAAACAGTTATGAAAAAAATCAGTTTGAAAGTGGCAGTATGCCTCCTCGCAGGAAGTTTCCTGTTCAGTTCATGTTTCGTTGGCCAATACGGTCTATGGAATAAGTATATTAGCTGGCAGAATCACATGACAGACAACAAGTATGTCAATGCCATTGCTGGCCTTATCCTCGTTCCCATCGCAGGTACACTTTGCACGTTGGCCGATGTCTTGGTGCTGAACAGCATCGAGTTCTGGTCTGGTAACAACCCTGTTGCAGCCAATAACATCGGCAAGACCCAGCAGGTAATGGGTCAGGATGGTCGTTACTATGCAGTAACCACCCTGAAGAATGGTTATGAAATCAAAGCTCCTACTGGCGAGATTACCTACTTCATCCACAACGCAGAGAACGACTCATGGTCAATGGAGCAGGATGGCGTTCAGAAGGAAATCTTCCGCTTCAACAGCGATGGTACCATCCAGGCTAGAATCAATGGCGAGACCAAGAACTTCACCCTCAACGAGGCTGGCGTTGCCGAGGCTCGCATGGCAGCCAACGATGGTTTGTTCTTCGCTATGAACTAAACAACATCATCATAGCAAAAAGGGGGATGTGCCTATAGATTGACACATCCCCCTCATTATTTGGGATAGACCTAATTAATATCTGATAACCAGCACGCGTGTAACGCTCCAGAACTGAGCCGGATCGGTAATAATCAACTCTGAGGAATCGTCACCAGTCTTCGTAATCTTATACGAATCGGCAGGCATCTGAGTCAGCACCTCTGCTTCGTCGTCAGGAATAGTGAACTTCGTAGATTTGCGGATGTCAATCTTCTGGAACAACTTCTTATCTACATTCGAAGCGTCGAACTTCAGCTTCTTAAACAAGGTACCGCCCTGAGCCAAGCCAGCAGCCTTCAACTCCTTCTTAGAGCCAATGAATACGTATGCCTCATTGAGCTGTGCGTCCTGCTTGTCGATAGAGTCAGACTTAGCTCTTGTATCCTCTACAAGATCAGCCACCTCAATATTCAGTCTCTGTACATTCTCTTTCAGCGCTGCAATGTCGAAGTTACGCTGCTCCAGTTCGGTAGTCAGATTGACAATAGCCTGATCCTTCTCCTCCAGTTGCTTCTTCAGGGCAGCTATCGTCTTCTGCATCTTACCTGCATAAGCATTGCTGTCCTTCAGCTTCTTCTCCAGAACGTCCAGACGCTCATGCTGCTGTTGCAAAATAAGTTTGTATGACTCGATATTCTGCTTGATCTGCTCCTTCTGCGAAAGAGGACTCTCGCCAGAGGTACGCAGGATTCCACCTTCCATGCCAATCACACTATCCATGCTCACATTGACAGCATCCAGGAAGAGGCTCATCTCGTCCATAGCCTCCATCTGGGCTCTCAGTTCAGAACGCAGCGAGTCAGCCTCGGGATTACTCTTAGTCTTTCCATCACAGGCTACCAGTGTACACATCAGTACAAAAAGGCCTCCAAAAACACAAATTTTCTTCATAACAACTTTATTGATTTTTAAATGTTAAACGTTATTTCGTCATTGATTTAATCTCCTTGTCGCCTGCAAAGATACGAATAAGCGGGAATTAAACAAAGAATTTCATATCTTTTTAACAACGATAAAGACATTTTTCAAACAAAAACTTTAAAAAATTTGGTTAATTCAAGGATAATAATTAAATTTGCACCGCATAATACACGCAAACAACTTCTAAAACATAATTTTTAATTTAAAACAAAATCATGATGAAAAAAAGTTTTATTTTCGGCGCAGCCCTCATGCTGGTAAGCGCTTTCGGACTTCAGTCTTGCTCTAAGGAAGACAATGCTGGTGCCTCTACTCAAGCCCCCATTTCTTACGACATTGCTAAGGGCGCTGATTTGAGCGTTCTCATTGAGAAATATGCAGTAGACGGTGTACTGGAGTTGCCTGCTGGTGGCGAGATTACTCTGAACCAGGCTATTGAATTTGATGCTCCCTTTGCTATTAAAGGTAACAAAGCAAATCCTACTAAGATTATTGCCAAAGCTGGTATTATAACCAACTCACCACTGATTATTGAGAATGTCAAAATTGATGCAACAGAAGTTACTACTCCGTTGTTTAAGATGAACACGCTTCCCACCGAGGGCCTGAATGACAAAGGTGCCTATGAGATTGAAAAAATCACTTTCTCTGGCGTTCAGGTTGAAAATCTGAGCCAGCAGTTCTTCTGGACCAACAAGCAGGCATACTACATCAAGAATTTCACTTTTGCTGATGGTAATATTAACGTCAAAGGTGCTACCAAAAAGACCATCTTCGACTTCAACGGCGGTGGCTTCTTTGAGAACCTGACTATTTCTGGTTCAGTAATTAGCGCTGATGAGAAAACCACTTGGCAGAAAGGTAGCTTTATCAGCACACAGGGTGGTAAGAAGCCAGGAGAAATCTCTTCAGCTGAAGGTGTAAAGATGACCGTTACTCTCACCAACAACACCTTAAATAACATTTGCAAAGGCCAGAATTCTTGCAATTATAGAGAGAACAATAAGGACTATCAGTTCTTTGTAGTTAAAGACAACATCGTTACCGACTGCGACAAGGAAGGTCAGTTCATTGTTGGAATTGGTACTGGCCGTATTGACTCAAAACTGGCTGCAACCAACTGGCAAGCTTCAGGCAATAAGGTTACCTTCGGAGGTAAAGATGTTGGTGCTGCTGAGAACACCAAGTCAGGCATCGAGAACGCTTGCATCGTTCCTGAGACTCCCGCTGCTGAGTAATCCACATACTTCATATCAATTCATTGCAGGCACCTGTATAGATGCCTGCAATTTTTGCCTTAAAGGACTTAAAAATAAATATCTAACTGATCATATCAATGAAAACAATTCTTTCTATCGCTTTCTGCGCCATTTGCGCTGTCGCGGCAGTAGCACAGGAGAAACTCTTCCAGAGTGCCAATGTACAATCACCGGTAGTCAATGCCGACGGCACCGTCACATTCAACCTCTTTGCTCCCAAGGCCATAAAGGTGGAAGTGACTGGTGACTTCCTGCCAACCACGAAGATAGAAGTGCCTGGCTTCGGCACCGTTGAACAGCCTGGCGTGGCGCAGCTCACAGAAGGTAAAGATGGTATTTGGAGCTATACCACCAGTAAACTAGCCCCAGAGCTCTACAGCTACACCTTTAACATTGACGGCATGACGGGCGTGAAGGACCCTGCCAATATCTATGTGAACCGTGATATCGTATCGTTCTCGAATATCTTTATCGTCAGCGAGAAACAGGGCGACAAGGGTGATATCTATCGCGTCAACGAGGTGAAACATGGCAATCTGTCCAAGGTGTGGTACGACAGTCCTACGCTGAAGATGCAGCGTCGAATGACCATCTATACACCCGCAGGTTACGATAAGGGCTCTAACTATCCCGTGCTCTATCTGATGCATGGTGCCGGAGGTGACGAGAATGCTTGGAGCGAGTTAGGCCGTGCTGCTCAGATTCTCGACAACCTGATTGCTACGGGAAAGGCTAAGCCGATGATTGTCGTGATGCCGAATGGCAATACTGACTGTCAGGCTGCTCCTGGTGAATGGTCTCGCGGCATGTATCAGCCAACGTTTATGGGCAGCGTCAACCAGAAAGCTATTGCCACTATGGATGAGAGCTTTATGGATATCGTGAAGTATGTGGAGAGTCATTATAAAGTGGCTAAGAACAAGAAGAACCGTGCCATCAGCGGACTGTCGATGGGTGGCGGCCATACCTTCGCCACATCGAAGCGCTATCCCGATACCTTCAATTATATCGGTCTCTTCTCAGCTGGCCTGCACATCTCCGGTGATCGCACGAAGTCGTTCTACCAGCTGCTGCAAGAGAATACAGAGGTGCAAAAACAGCTAGCCCGACTCTTTGCCAGCAAGCCTGCCCTCTACTGGATTGCCATCGGTAAGACTGATTTCCTTTACCAGCAAAATTCCGACCTCCGCAAATATCTCGACGAGAAGGGGTATCCCTACGAGTATCTGGAGACCGATGGAGGTCATATCTGGCGCAACTGGCGTATCTATCTGACCGAGTTTGCTCAGAAGATTTTCAAATAGAACTAGTTTTATTGCGCTACTATGAAATGGGGGGCTGTGTCTACAGAGATAAGCCCTCCATTACGTTTAGCCTCTTCAGTAAGGACACGTACGGCATTCTCGTTGTCGACGAAGTCCTTACTTTTTAGTCGTGGAGTATTATTCCACTTCACCAGGGGATTGTGCAATCCCGTCGCCTTGTCGACACGGTCGCCTGTAGCTACAAACTGGCTGACAGCCACACGTACGGTTCGGTCGGCCCATCCCTCAGCCCATTGACCATCAGCATAGATGGTGGTGCCATCCTTGACCAATGAGCGCAGTGTATAGCTCTCATCATCATTGACGGTGAGATAGCAATCAATGCCTATCATACGCGACAGCAGCATAGCTCCACTCTTAGTCATCGAATACTCCATGAGCTTGAGGAAATCGGTATAGGTCAGTTCATAGACGTAGATGAGATTGTCAAAGGGGAACATCTCATAAACATTCGATACTGTGATGTTACGCGTAGGTGCTCCATCGAGAGGGAACGATGTGCGGACACCTCCATTGTTGACAAAGCCAACCTCTGCTTGGCCTATCCGTCGCACCAGATCACTCATCCAGTTGCCCATCGTAGAAGCTCGTCCACCACTGCGTGGAAGTGCCAGACTATCGTCGATATTATTATAGTTGCGCACCAATTCGACATTGATGTGCCCAATCACTTTCTCCAACATAGGTTTGACATGCTCGACGGCGCTATCGGACAGGGCTACAATATCAGCCTCCAGATCATCAGCATTCTCACCAGGAGCAGTATGGGTGTCGCGCTTGCCATCAACCTCTATGTTACGGCAATTGACTACTTGGCTCAACGATATCTTCCCTTTAGCATCGACTTGGAACGTCAGTTCAGCATAAGAATAGGACATGCCATAGGCCTTACCCTGCAGATAAGGCAGTCCCCATGCTGTGGAGTCACACATATTCTTATGACTATGACCACCCAGCACCAGATCGATAACAGACTGCTGACCCAATGCCTCAGCAGCCTCATCGGCCTGACCATGAACCAGCAGCACCGTAGCATCACAACTGCCACTACGCTCCAGCGAATCAGCTATCGCGTTAATCCGCAAATAGTCAATAGGGATTTCATAGCCCTTATCGCCAAACTGATGGACAAACATGCTCTTGGCTTGATAGCGAGCCATTCCTATGACTCCCACCCTGACCTTTACACGATGACCATCGGTACTGGTGGCCTGCTTATCCAAAACGATATAATCGCGTGTTGTATGGGTTCGCTTACCATGACGGTAAAGATTGGCACACAGGACGGGAACAGTATTGTCACTCCGTTTACCGTCAAACTCGTAGCCAAGCAACGTTGCATCGTTGTCAACCATCGTCTCGAAACCCCAGTCGAACTCATGGTTACCCAATGCTACGGCATCGTAATCCATCTTGTCAAACGCCACATACATAGGCTGACCACGACGGATATTCGACAAGACGGTACCTTGATAGATGTCACCACCATCAAGCAACAAAAGCTTCTGGGTATCATAGTCTGCGCCTCGTCCACGTATATCGTTGGCCTTATCAGCAATATAAGCCAAGCGATAGTGGTTCGTACCCGTCGAGGTATTCACCAGTGTTCCATGAACGTCAGTCGTCTCCATAACGGGCAGTGAATAAGTGCCTTGGGGCACCACCTGGCTGCGCTGGATATGACGACTAGATGAGCAACCCGCCACGAGAAAGAGAGCTGATGCACAGCAAACAAG
>JAEEGL012939278.1_pt1 | contig 16123 bp, 12 predicted proteins | sample 9134231 | NCBI WGS metagenome assembly JAEEGL01 (sample SAMN16246548, study PRJNA631951) | gut metagenome | biome: gut microbiome; feature: rumen; material: fiber-attached | host: Bos | place: Iran: Karaj | collected 2018-10
ACCCTTATTTGGTGCGTTCTTCCGGTTTTGAGTCTGCATTCTATATATGTCATCTGATCTTCCTCAAAACGCTTTAAAACACGATAATGAGTAAATGCATATTTACCACCTGGCACTACCGCCATTTTTTTACGGTCTTTGTCGCTTCTGCCTATAGGTGCTTCCACATCACCTTCATCTTCTTTGATAATCCCATAGCATATAGCATGATAAACTCTGTTGATAGAATGGTCTTTAAGCTGGGCAGCAATATCCTGATGTGCAAGATCGTTTTTACAAATGATAACTGACCCGGTTGTATCCTTATCAATCCTATGAACAATACCTGGTCTCATTACGCCGTTGATACCTGAAAGATTGTCCTTGCAATGGAACATGATAGCATTAACAAGAGTTCCTTCATAGTGACCTGCGGCCGGATGTACAACCATATTCTTGGGCTTATTTACGACAACAACATCATTATCCTCATAGATGATGTCGAGGGGAATATCCTGAGGTACAATCTCAGGTACTTCCAAAGGCGGAATTTCCATTACGATATGGTCATTCTCAGCTACCTTCAAGCTTGCCTTGGCTTTTTTGCCGTTACAAAGAACTTTACCGTCCTCAATAAGCTTTTGGATATAAGTTCTTGATAAAGTGTCGATAAGCTCACTGATCAGCTTATCAATTCTGTAACCTTCATATTCATCTGTTACATTGAATTCGAAACTATTACTTTTTAGTTCCATCGTCAAATTCCCTAAATTTCTTTTGCTGAGCAAAGCTTAAAAAGCTAAAATCATTTTCCTTGTAATAAAACAGGAAAAGGAACAGGAAAACAAATGTTGCAACAGTTACGTAGATATCAGCTACGTTAAAAATTGGAAAATTGATAATAACAAAATATATAAAGTCTACTACGTAATCCTGCTTTACTCTGTCTATCATATTACCAGCAGCGCCACTTGCTATTAAAACAAGAAGAATATGCATGTAATCATATTTCTTATCATCTGGAAGACGAATTAGAACATAAGCAATGATCACAAGTATCATTGCAGCAACCAGAATAAAGAAGACTTTCTGATCCTGAAGCATGCCAAATGCTGCTCCACTGTTCTTAAGGAAATTGAGTTCCAAAACGCCGTTTATGATCTTGTATGCAGGCTTGTCCTGGAGATGCACAACAGCAAGGTGCTTTGTAAACTGATCGATAAATATCAAAAGTGCAACAAGAATAATATCAATAATTAGAAATGTCTTTTTCTTTTTAGAAAACTTATTCATATAAACCTCAAAAATGCTTAATCATTACTTTCAATGTAGATTATTTCATCAAGCGCTGACTTCATGTCGGCTTCAGTAACATCGGTACTGATAAATGCTTTTCCTATACCTTTTAAGAGTATAAAGCGTATCCTGTCAGAATCTGCTTTCTTATCTGATTTAGCAAGCTTAATAACTTCATCAGCATCAATATCTTCAACTGAAATTGGAAGATTGAATGGAACGAACATATCTCTTATCTCATAGTATTCTTCCATTGAGATAAATTCCTTTTTCCATGAAATGAAAGCTGCGGCAACGCATCCCAGCGCAACACATTCACCATGGAAAAGCTCGAAGTTCTTGTGCTTTTCAATTGCATGACCTAATGTGTGGCCAAAATTAAGAAGTGCTCTGTCACCTTTTTCTGTGGGATCCTTCTCTACAACAGCTTTTTTGATTTTGCAGCTGTTCATAACCATTTCCATCAAAGTCTCAGGCTCTTTATCATTTATTTCATACATGTTCTCAAGAAGCCATGTATATAAGTTAGCATCTTTGATAAGGCCATGTTTCATAACCTCAGCAAATCCTGAAGCAAACTGACGACCATCGAGACTACTCAAAGTAGAAATATTCATATATACAAGTCTTGGCATGTAGAATGCGCCAACCATATTCTTGTAACCTTCAAGGTCTACACCTGTTTTGCCACCGATACTTGAATCTGTCTGAGAAAGAAGTGTCGTAGGAATCTGAACATAAGCAATGCCTCTTAGGTAAGTTGCTGCAGTAAAGCCTGTCATATCCCCGACAACACCACCGCCAAGAGCAACTAACAGGTCATGTCTGTCAAAATGGTTCTCAATTAAGAACTTATAGATTTTCTCAATCTGAGAAAGATTTTTATTGGCCTCACCTGCCGGGATGTCATAAATGAATACTTTATCAGAAACACTCTTTAGAGCTTCTGCAACTGAATCTGCATAAAGCGGCTTTACATTTGAATCTGTTACGATAGCAATTTTTCTATCCTTAAATCCAAGTCCTTCTATCTCAGAACCAAGCTCGTTAAAGTCATATCCAAAGACTATATCGTAGCATGGTTTATTCTCATAGTTTATGGTTATTCTGTCACTCATGTCCGGTCTCCTATTGTAAATTGTAATGAAAAAAGGCTGCTGACCATTAATCATAACGTCAACAGCCTAACTTATTTTATAATCAATCAATCTGCTGTGGGCCTTCAGCAATACTACTGCCAAATGCTCCATTTAACATGGATTGGAAATCACCTGAAATATCAACTGAAGCAGGTGTGATAATGAAAATATATCTTGAAATCTTCTGAAGATTGCCGGAAATAGCAAATGTTGAACCTGATGTAAAATCTATAATTCTCTGAGCGATATCTACATCAAGACCTTCAAGATTAAGGACAACCGTTCTGTTAGCAAGAAGAGTTTCTGTTATCTCACGAGCATCCTCTACAGAAGTAGGTTTGATAACACATACTTCCATACCTGCTCCTGGAATAGATTTCTTGCTTCTTGCAGGTACAACCTTTGGAGCTGCCTTCTTGGCTTTATCATCAGGTGAATCATAAGCCTCTTCTTTGGCAACAGCACTGGAGTTATTTATAGATTCAATCTTACTGGGCGCGCTAAAATCGTCCTCATCATAATATGTGCTGTCATCATCCCCATTTAATCTGATTGCTTCCAAAAATTTATCCATTACTCCCATATCGATTACTCCTCAAAAAAATCATATTTACCCAACAAAACCACCTATTATATTAACGTAATATTACATAATCTGTCAAATATTTCGACTAAATTTAACTAAAATTAATTACTGTTTTCTGTTGCTGTTTCGGACTCATCAGATGCGACTTCTTCATCTGAATTTACTTCAACTGAATCCTCAGAAAAATCAGTATTTTCGGAAGATTCATCGACTGATTCGTCGACGTATTCTTCTTCACTATCATAAGAGTCATAGTCATTGCTGGTATAATCTGTTACATTATCCGTAATGTCCGTATCTGATTCCTTATTTTTATCAACGGCCTTAGAATCGAGAACAATGTAATCATAAACTGAAAGACCATAGGTAGTGTTGGAGCGAACAATAGAATATTCCTCATTTTGATAAAGAATACGTATCTGCCTGAAATCGGGATAACCTTTGTTGATATTATAAACACCGATTAGTGTGTCCTTCTTACCTACAGCAAACCTTTCCGTAGAATCAGGCTTGATAAGCGTATCCTGAGGCCTTAGCTCTTCTTCATCTACATAGTATTCTGTTTCTGTCTCGTTATATAAAGAAATCTTTATAAATTCCGAGGTTTCATTACCCTGTTCATCATATCTGTTCCTAAGAACACCTGTAGAATTGTCATTATTCTTGATCACATATTCCTTGGGAATAAGATAAAAGCTTTTGTTAACTATTGAAGAATTGGGAATTTTAAGTCCTCTTTGCTCTTCTGTGATAAGCTCAATGTCAAGGAATCTGTCTCTGCAGAAGGTTATCATAGAGTTAGTAAAAGTAATTACCACAAAGGTATCACCATCTGCATTTGTGAAGCTTGTAACCTTGCCCCAGGATTCATCCTGGTTTTTGATAAATCTTACCTTTACATAGCCAAGTTCAGATAGCTCCCTAACCTTGTCCTGATCGTTTTCATGGATAACAACAGACCAGTCCTCACTTTTACAAATTTTGTAAATGGGATCACCGACTTTAACAAGGCTGTTATTGATAAGCTGATTTTTCTCGTAGTTAGTGATGTCATACATATCAGCTGTTATATCATGGACAATTCGATCTTCAAAACCATCGATTGAATAGACAACAATACCTGTGTCCGGTGCATACTTATAATTGATTGCAGCAAGTGTAGAACTGTTGGAATTGAGAGACTGAATATTTTGCAAAATACTGTTATTGGAGAGCTTTTGAACTGTTCCATCAAGGCTGGTCTTGAAATCGTAAACCGTATAAAAATTCTGTTCATCAAAGGATGATTTGAAATTAACAATAGAAGAACGAAGCTCTAATAGATCATCTTCACTAAGTGAAACCTCATCTGATCCCTGAGATTTAAGATATTCGAGAAGCTCACCTGACTCATCGATTGTATATACAAGATTGCCGACAGCAACTCTGCTACCCTCTGTGGCAAAATAGTTTACGTAACCTGCGGTATCACTTGTTATTACTTTTTCATCTCTAATACAAATAGCATCATATATATTGTTAGTAGAAAGAGAACCCTCCATAACCTCATATCCGACAATATGATCTTTTCTCAAATACGTAATAACACTTACAACAATATAAAATGCAATTACGCCAAAAAATATCATACCTATATTAAGATTATTGATATTACTTGGATATTTAGTTACCTTTCTGTGTTTGTTTGATGCCATCTAAAACAACAACCTCTTCAAAAGATAAGCCGCGGCATTCCGCGGCTTTATCTGTATTTTCAAATTATTTAATTTTGTAGATTAAAGTGAAATCACAATCTTGGATTTAACACTCTCAGGAACTTCTGACTCATCCATTGAAAGACTGAGTACGAAATCAATATTGAATTTCTCACTTAATTTTTCAAGCTTCTCGATAGTTCCGGTAATGTCCTGGCCCTCAAGGCATGAAATATTAAGAAAACTATCAAAATACATCTGCTGGAGATCATGATCCTGGGAGATAATTCCGCTGACAAATCCGATGAATTCATCAGGATTTGAAATCATAAAGTCTGAAACGACGATCAAACGAATCTTGTTGTTAAGTTCATACATGTGCTTGGTATTCTTATCCAAAAAAGCAATGCTGCCAAGAACATTTTTTACTTCGCTATTAACCCTATCCAATAAGCATTTTGTCTTTCCTTTTCCCTTTTTCCCAACAATTAATTGAACCATTGGCATACCCTCCTGCAAGTAAGACTTTTAATGTATTAATTATAAGTTACAAATAATTAAAAGACAACCTTAATTCATAATTTCCTTCAACAATTCTGCCATATCAGAATAAAGAGTTCCGGAATCGATATCTCGCATAACTACAGCGATATATGGGTTTGCAGTAGTATCTTTTGCAAGCAAAATAAGGCAGTGACCTGCTGCGTTTGTTGTACCTGTCTTACCACCGATAACAGTCACTCCCGAAGGCGCTAACTTATTGCCATTTAGGAAACCGTTTGTAGTAGAAATCGATACTTCCTTGGAAGTTCCCTTGGAATCAAGATATGTTGTAGCATATTCATGCATATTGATGATCTCGGTAAAAGTATCGTACTGCATAGCTGCATTAAACATGAGATACATGTCATAGGCAGTTACGTAATGCTCGTCAGAAGTAAGACCATGAGGATTCTCAAAATGAGAATTTGTAGCTCCGATCGCTTTTGCTTCATTGTTCATAAGCTCTACAAATTCACCAATTGAACCGGAGATATTTGACGCTATAAGATTGGCAACGTCGTTTGCTGAATAAATGAGAAGAATGTGGAGAGCCTGATCTAAAGTCATTCTGTCGCCTTCTTTAAGTCCTATCTTCTGCGCTCCGCTCTCATTGACATAAACGTCTGAACCTGCAACAAGAACCTGCTCGAGACTGCCATATTTAAGAGCGCAATATGCAGTCATAACTTTTGTAAGACTTGCAGGCATTATTCTCTCATTAACATTCTGTGCAAAAAGTGTCTCTTTTGAATTAATATCAAAAAGGCCAGCACTAGCAATATCCGATATAGTATCACCGGAATTATTGATATCAGTGTTGACCACACACAGATCTGATGCATAAGTTGGATAATAGTAATTAAGCCTGCTATCTGCAGAATAAGATCCTACTGAATAATGAGCTGAATAACCAAGTCCTGAGCATCCTGTAAGCATAAATATGATTGTAAAAGAAAAAGCTAATGCTCTTAATAATTTACTTGTACATCTCACGCCACTCAAGATCCCCTCTGTCAAGTGATTTAATAAGCAGCTCAGCGGAAGCAAGATTTGTTGCTACCGGAATATTGTGCATGTCGCAAAGAGTCATAACATCGTTGACACTTGGCTCATGAGATTTAACTGTAAGTGGATCTCTTAAAAAGATCACAAGGTCAATCTCGTTATGTTCGATAGCAGCGCCAAGCTGCTGAGCACCACCAAGATGGCCTGCAAGATATTTGTGAACTGAAAGATTAGTAACCTCTTCTATAAGACGTCCGGTTGTACCGGTCGCAAAAAGATCATTCTTGCTTAAGATTCCTCTGTAAGCAATGCAAAAATTCTGCATAAGCTTCTTTTTTGCGTCGTGTGCTATAAGTGCAATATTCATGTAACTTATACCCTCCCCAATATATACTTATTACTTTGTAATCTGACATTTAAAACAAATCCGATACCAATAAAAGAACTAAGAAGTGAAGTAAGACCGTAGCTTACAAAAGGTAACGGAATTCCGGTATTAGGCATAACGCCTGTTGCAACCCCTATATTGATAAATCCCTGGAAGCCTACCCAGGCACCAACACCTGCGGCAATAACTTCGCCGGCTTTATCTTTAGCTCTTATCGAAATCATAAAGCATTCTGCAGCTATTGCAAAAATCAAAACAACTACAATACAAGCACCTACAAATCCAAACTCTTCACCAATAACAGTAAAAATAAAGTCTGTAGGTGATTCGGAAATAAATCCACCATTTAGAACAGAGCTGATCTCATTCGTATTATAGCCTTTTCCGTATAACTGACCTGAACCTATGGCCATCATGGAATTAAGCGTCTGATAAGCATCAGAATTGGCGTAATCCTCCGGATGAAGCCAGGCAAGAATACGTCTCTGCTGATATTCATGAAGAAGATTGCTCTCACCTTGAACTGCATTGTAGATAATAAACAAAGCAGACGGAATAGATACTGCCAAAACAGAAAATACAATCTTTAGGTTAATTCCGGCAACAAACAGCATAGTCGAAAAAATCATCATTACCATGATACATGTGGAAAGATCAGGCTGACCTGCAATAAGTCCCAGAGGCAAAGCCAAAAGAATAAGACATATTATCACAAAGCCCAAAGATTTAATTCTGTCCCTATATTTCATGATAAACTGCGCATAAAATAAAATCAATAAAATTTTAGCCGCTTCAGAAGGCTGAAAAGCGATACCAAAAAGGTTTATCCACCTTTGGGCTCCGTTTACACTCTTTCCAAGTGGTGATAAGACGAGAGCCAAAAGAACGATATTTAATATATAAAAAACAACATATAATTTAATAATAAAGCAATAATCCAATAAAGATATAAAGATCATCATGACAACGCCCATAATTAGACCGGCTATCTGCTTTTTGCCTGAATCGGGCTCTGCTGAATTAATTGCCATTATTCCAAATATTGTCAGCCCTATTACCATGAGTACAAGGGCAAAATCATAATCAATTATTTTATACTTTTTAAGCATATCTTCTCCATATCAGTCAGCATTTGTTGCGCCGTCCTGAAGTGTCTGAGCTGTTCCGGAAATAATGTCATCTTCATCGCGAAGATCAAAGTAGTAAGCAAGAGCTTCTTTTGTGATCTGAGCAGCATAACTTGAAGTGTAACCGTTAGCAATTCTTGTTGCAATTGCAATCTCCGGCTTTTCATAAGGAGCATAGCATACAAAAAGTGAATGGTTAGGCTTACTCTTTGATTCCTGAGCTGTTCCTGTCTTACCAGCTACTGCAACGCCAAGGTTTGCATAATAGCTCTTATCCTGTACCACCTGTCTCATGCCGAGGTGAATAGCATTCCAATATGACTGAGGCATATCAATAACATTTCTTACCTCTGCGCCATACTCCTCAAGAAGGTTTCCATTTGAATCTGTTGCTTTGTCTAAAAGAGTCAGATTATAGCAGGTTCCGCTATTGGCAACAGTTGTTATGTATCTTGCAAGGCCAACTGTAGTATATGAGTTAGTACCCTGACCGATTGCAGAACGAACAGAGTCCATATCTGAAACCTGAGGCTCTGATTCAACTATCTCAATACCGGATTTTTCAGTTAGGCCATACATATCGGCATAAGTTGCAAGCTTCTCCAAGCCCACATCAGATTTATATGTATCTCCCACAAGGCCTAATCTGAAACCAACCTCGTAAAAAAAACAGTTACAGGAATTTCTGATACCTCCTGTTACATTAAGGCTTCCATGACCTCTTGGATATATCCAGCATCTAGGATGAATATCAAGCTTATCATAAATACCGCCGCAGTATATGGTTGAATCTGTTGTGATGACACCTTCCATCAGTCCTGCTGTAGATGAAACCATCTTAAAGGTTGATCCCGGAGCGGTTTTCTGCTGCGTTGCATAGTTGTATAAAGGATTAGAGTTGTCACTACGAAGCTTTGCGTAATATTCAGCATCTACTCCGTTTGCCATCTTGTTGTTGTCATATCCAGGATAAGAAACAAGTGCAAGTACATCTCCGGTCTTAACATCTGTGATTACCATTGAACCTGTACAAGGATCAAGAGCAAGCTGAGCAGGTGTAATATCAAGGTTAGAGATTCTGTTGAGCATAAATGTATAAGAACTCTCTCCGCCTCTTTCCCAGAGAGAAAGTTCCTCATCATCCAAAGTAACTTTTCCCTGCTCTAAGAGGATATTACATACCTGACTTCCTGAGATGTAACCGTCTAAAAGAAGATACTTATAAAGGCGAGTCTTAAAATCTGCATCAGTAGAAAGTTTTTTCATTATATGAGTGACAACATGCTTGAAGATCTCTTCTGAATCCGCATACTGGTTGTCAAGACTAAGCTTTGATACATCAACCCAGTTCATGGAAATTGCATATTTAAGGTACTCTGTAAGTGAAATTGTCTCATCTGTAGTCCAGGCGATATACATTTTATCGTCTCGAACAACTTTTGAAGAATCAAGGATTCCATCACTGTACAGATCAGCTGCAATATGGCTCATATACCACTGATATTCTTTTGTGAGCTTGTCATAGCTTGTCATTTTGGAAGTGAGTTCTGTTTCAAGCTCACTAATGGTACCTTCATATTTTGTCAAAAAAGCATCATAAACAGCCACTTCATTGTCCAAAGCATCATTTGAACTGAAATGGTTTATATCAACAACATTGTTGTCGAAAATTGCATAATAAACGTCATAAATAGGAATAACAATATTACTTGAACTTGAAGTCTCTGTGTATGTATAAGTCTTGATATTCTGGATTTTAGACGCAAGAATACCTGCAAGTGACTGTTCAATGATATTGTAGCAGGCTTCAGTCAGATCCTTATCAATAGTCAGGTAAACATCGTTTCCTGCAACAGAATCTACGTAGTTACTGCTCTCGATTACTTTACCTGTATTATCTACGTATACAGTTTCTGAACCCTTTATTCCCTGAAGCTGATATTCCATAGCCTGCTCAATACCTGATTTACCAACGGTATCGTTGATGCCATAGCTTGAATTTGAAAGCTGTAACTGAGCCAGTTCATCTTCTGAAACCTTACCTGTATATCCAAGAATCTGGGAAAAGTAGACAGAATCTACGTATTTTCTCGCTGTGCTCTCTTCAATAGATACACCATCAAGAAGATAAGCGTTTTCCATAACATCTGCTACGGTCTCATCGCTTACATCAGAGGCAATTGTGGTATCAATATACTTCTGATAACTCTTGGAATTCATGTTGAATCTGACAGTAAGTACCTTTAGCGCTCTCTCATTTGTATAACCAAGTCTTGGTACAAATGTTGAAGAATTCTCTTTATCAAGATAATCACCAATTCCAAAGGATTTGCAGAGATCATCTACAACCTCAACAGGTGTTTTAATCTTCTCCTCATATTTAAGGCTGTTGATGGAATTCCTGCCATAGACATCCGCTAGAAATCTTAAGAGCTGATTGCCCTCTACAGTAAATTCAAAGTCATTATCCTCGTTAATAATGATCTTGAAATCCTGATCCACACTGTCTCCATTAGACTCAATAATATCAATGACTTTATTTAATGTATCATTGATAGACTTATTCTTGCCTTTTCCTGACTTGTATACGTCTTCGATGGTAACTGAATTAGCAAGCTCATTGTAAGCAAGAAGATTACCGTTTCTATCATAAATATTTCCACGAGCAGCAGCGATACTCTTCTCTTTCTTGATTCTGAGCTTAAAGCTGTCGAGGTAATACTCTCCGTTTATGATCTGGAGTGAAAAGAGTCTGTAGATCATGAGCGCAGCAAGACAAAAGAGCACTGCTGTTACAACAACTGCCCTTGATGTTATGAATTTAATTATTGCTTCTTTGACATCATTAAACAAACTTCTTGGCGCTCCTTTGTTCCTTGTCGTCAATCATGACATTGATACGTAAAATAAGCGGATAATAGAAAATAGCAACAAGTGCTGTATACACAACCTCAGGGATTATTACGTTCATCATGTAATAACCGATATCGAATCTTGTCCTGAATAAAAACATCAGCACATAGCATACAAAACCATACAAGAAATCAGATATTGTTATAAATGTAATCGGGATGGCGATATTCTGCGAGAAAAAGACTTCATGAAACTTGCCTATGATAAAACCGATGTACATATAAATTAGTGCATAAAAGCCAATGTAAGTTCCAAAGAAAATATCGATTACAAGACCACTTAAGAAACCGGAAAGAAGTCCTGCCTTATCTCCTTTTATAAAAGCTGTTGAAGCCACAAAAATCATAAGGAGATTTGGCGAAATCCCACCAAAATCCAATGCTCTGAAAACCGTTGTCTGAAGTATAAAGGAGACAAGGATAAGTATAAAATTAACCAATGCTCTCAGAAAATTCATTATTATACCTGTGCATCAATCAAAATTCTTTTTAAGTTCAAGTATTACCAAAACAACATTCATGTGCTCAAAATCAACAGCAGGCGTGATAGTTCCTGACTTTGTAAGGTTATTTGAGTCATCGTCAATTGTTGAAATATAGCCGATAAGGATTCCCGGTAAGAACTTATCGCTGATATTTGATGTGACAACTTTATCTCCGATTTTTACCTTATCAACACTGTCTACAAGTTTGGAAAAGCTGATAAAACCTTGATTGTAGAGCTCAAGATTACCGGAAACAATAAGATTATCAGATGATGAAAGTACCATTCCGCTAACAGAAGCATTATCGGCTATAATAGCCTGAACCTTAGCCCAGTCAGGACCAACGTCAATGATTCGTCCTACTAGCGCTCCATCCGCAATAACATTCATATCAATAGCCAGTCCATCATCAGAACCCTTATCAATAACAAAGGAATGATACCAATTTCCTGCATCTTTACCGATTATCCTTGCACCAACTTTTTCATAGTTTGCATAGGCGTCATCGAGCTGGTAGAGATTTCGAAGCTCTGTAAGTTCATATTTGTCCTGTTCTAAAGTGGTATTGGCTACAGTAAGCTCGTCAATCTGCTTCTTGAGTCGTTCATTCTCCTCTAAAAGCTGAGTTATGGATGAAAGTCTCTCCGCAGTATCCTTCATATATGTGCCTACAGTAGTGATACCCTTCTGAAATGGCACAACAAAAATACCGGCAAATGAATTTAGCGGTCCGGTAAAAATGTTTGTGTTAAATGTTATTATGATCATCGCAGTGCACAGCACTGTTAAAATAAAGAGGAGATATTTACTTGGTAAAGCAAATTCTTCTCCTCTTGGTTTAATGATGGGACTCATTATTTATCCTCTTCAATTCCATATGCAAGAGCCTTATACTGGTCCTCTTTAATGATCTTGGCAAGACCAAGTGCGCCTGAACCAACAGGATTCTCAGCGATATTTACATTGAGACCTACACCATTACTGAGTCTCTGTGCAAGGTGTGTAACCTGTGAAGCGCCACCTGTCAAATAAAGTCCGTTCTTGAAAATATCTGCAGCAAGTTCCGGTGGAGTCTTCTCGAGTGCAGCCTTGATATTGTCAAGGATAGCATCAAAGTTCTCTAAAAGAGACTCGTTAAGGATATCGATAGGAATCATACGCTCAACAGGAAGACCTGTAACGATGTCACGGCCATAAACAACTGCATCCTTACCTGTCTTCTCAAGCTCTTTAAGTGACATCTTAACAGCTTCAGAAGTCTTCTCACCGATAAGAAGTCCATATTCCTTACGAATAACGTTTCTGATTGATTCGTCGAATTTCTTACCGCCAACCTTAATAAGCTTGCTGACAACGATGCCGCGAAGTGAAAGAATTGAAATCTCAGTAGTATCGTAACCTACGTTTACTACAAGAACACCCTGAGAATTCATAACGTCTACGTTCATTCCAAGGCCATCTGCCAAAGGCTTTTTAACCATCATGATCTTTTTAGCCTTAATGCCAGCGTCATTAATAAGATCGTGGAAAGCTCTTCTCTCAACTTCAGTTACATCCTTAGGAACTGCGATATACACTTCACAAGGCTTAACTGCACCCTTCATCTGATCTGTGATAAAGAGCTTAACAAGAGTCTCCATATGCTCGATATCAGCGATAACTCCACTGTTAAGTGGGTATGTGATTCTGATCTTATCAGGAGCCTTTTCATACATTTCATAAGCTGAATTGCCATAAGCGAAAACATTTACCTTGTTCTCGATAGCAATCATATTCTTCTCGACAGTAAGAGAATCTTCGTCTCTGTTGTAAATCTTGATATTGCTGGTTCCAAGATCGATTCCGAAAATATTAGCCAAAACATCCTCCTAAACTAAAGCATTCAAAAACAAATGCTATGATATATTAAACTTTAAATTATTGATTACATCTTTAAAGATATTTCAAAAAAGGCATATCAAATATGACTTTTCAGAAAAAGTCCATTTTTAATTATAACATAAAACATCATAATTGGAAGTAATACTTGGGGTAACTATGCATTTTTCAAGTATAAATCAAAAAAGTAGTCGGTAAAAAAATCTTACCGGCTACTTTTCTTATTATTGTGTTATAAAAATGTGCTTTATCAACTGTGATATACCTGCAAAGACTGCACGTTTGAACAGCCTTCTTTTTTAACCTGTGCAATACCCTCTATAGCTGCAAGGCCGGCTGCTACGGTTGTGATGTAAGGAATCCTTGCTTTAACAGCAGCTCTTCTAAGATATCCATCATCATGTTCTGCACCTTTTCCGATAGGTGTATTGATGATGAGCTGAACTTCACCATTTTTGATAACGTCCTCAACATCAGGTCTTCCGCCTTCATAGTTCTTCATTACACGCTTAGCTTCAATACCTGCATCTTTAATAAGCTCATAGGTCTTTCCTGTCGCATATACTGTAAAGCCGCTTTCTGCGAACTTCCCTGCTATCTCAGCAGCCTTTGGCTTATCCTCATCGTTGAGAGAAATAAGAACTGCACCCTCAAGAGGAAGTGGTGAACCTGTTGCTTCCTGTGCCTTGTAGAATGCTTCGCCAGGAGTCTTGGCAAGACCAAGAACTTCGCCTGTGGAACGCATTTCAGGTCCAAGTACAGGGTCTACTTCAGGGAACATATTGAATGGGAATACAGCCTCTTTTACGCCGTAGTACTTTGGCTCAGCTGCGCTCTTATTCGCAATAAGCTCTCCAACAGGTGATTTTCTGCCTGTAAGTGATGCTGTAATGATATCTGTTGCAAGAGGTACCATCTTAATACCGCAAACCTTGGATACAAGCGGAACTGTTCTGGATGCACGTGGATTTGCTTCAAGAACATATACAGTATCATCTTCAATTGCATACTGCATGTTCATGAGACCTACTACATTCATCTCAACAGCTATTTTTCTTGTATATTCTTCAATTGTCTTTAAGTGCTTCTCTGAAATATGCTTTGAAGGAATGATACATGCTGAATCACCGGAGTGAATACCAGCAAGCTCAATATGCTCCATTACCGCAGGAACAAAGGCCTGTGTTCCATCGCTTATTGCATCTGCCTCACATTCAAGGGCGTTATGAAGGAACCTGTCGATAAGTATTGGCCTGTCCGGTGTTACACCAACAGCTGCCTTCATATACTCTTCCATACTCTCTTCATCTCTGACTACTTCCATTCCTCTTCCGCCAAGGACAAAGGATGGACGAACCATTACAGGATAGCCGATTCTGCTTGCGATTTCTTTTGCTTCTTCAACATTTGATGCCATTCCTGACTCAGCCATAGGGATTTGGAGCTTATCCATCATCATTCTGAACTGATCTCTGTCTTCTGCAAGATCGATAACTTCAGGAGTTGTTCCAAGAATGTTTACGCCCTCCTCCTTAAGCTTTGCAGCAAGGTTAAGAGGTGTCTGACCTCCAAACTGTGCTATTACGCCAAGAGGCTTCTCCTTTTTGTAGATCTGAAGTACATCTTCAAGAGTAAGAGGCTCGAAATAGAGTTTATCTGAGGTGTCGTAGTCGGTAGAAACAGTCTCAGGGTTACAGTTTACAATAATTGTCTCAAAACCGAGCTTCTTGAGTGCCATTGCAGCGTGTACACAACAGTAGTCAAATTCGATACCCTGACCGATTCTGTTAGGACCGCCTCCAAGGATCATGATCTTATTGTTCAAAGAAACAGTTTCTTCAGAAATGTCTTCAATCTTCTTATAGGTTGAATAGTAATAAGCGCTGCCGTCTGTACCATAAACATGTACAGGTTCCCAGCTCTCTGCTACATCGATGGCCGTTCTTGCATTTCGTATATCATCCTCTGTAATATCAAGAAGCTTTGCAAGATATCTGTCTGAGAATCCATCCTCTTTAGCCTTCTTAAGAGCTTCGGCATCCGGAGTATGTCCCATAAATTTCTGAGAAAGGCTGATCTCCTCGTCAACAAGTTCTTTCATCTGTTCAAGGAAATAATGCTTAACCTTCGTAATCTCAAAAAGCTCATCAACTGAAACGCCCTTTTTAAGAGCCTCATACATGAGGAAATATCTCTCTGAAGATGCATTTTTGATAAGTCTTAAGAGTTCATCTGTTGATTTATTCTGGAATTTTTCTACAAGACCGAGTCCGTAACGATCTTTTTCAAGTGATCTGATAGCTTTCTGGAATGCTTCCTTGAAGTTTTTGCCGATACTCATTACTTCGCCTACAGCTCTCATCTGAGTTCCAAGCTTATCTTCAACACCTTTGAACTTTTCAAATGCCCAACGTGCAAACTTAACAACGACATAGTCACCGTTAGGAACGTATTTATCAAGTGTTCCAAACTTGGAATCAGGAAGTTCAGCTAAAGTAAGTCCTGTTGCAAGCTTTGCTGAAACAAGCGCAATTGGGAAGCCTGTTGCCTTGCTGGCAAGGGCTGATGAACGTGATGTACGTGGATTGATCTCAATAACGATAATACGACCGCTCACAGGATCATGAGCGAACTGAACGTTGGTACCACCGATAACTCCGATGTGCTCAACGATTTTATAGGCCTGACGCTGGAGCTCTTTCTGAAGATCCTCAGAAATTGTCAACATAGGCGCTGTACAGAAAGAATCACCTGTATGAACACCAACAGGATCAACATTTTCGATAAAGCAGACTGTAATCATATTGTTGTCTTTGTCGCGGACAACCTCAAGCTCAAGTTCTTCCCAGCCAAGAATTGACTCTTCAACAAGAACCTGATGAATAATTGAGGCAGCAAGGCCGCGGGCACATACTGTCTTGAGTTCCTCTTTGTTGTAAACAAGGCCGCCGCCTGCTCCGCCCATTGTGTATGCGGGACGAAGAACAACAGGATAGCCAAGTTCGTCAGCTTCCTCAAGAGCTTCTTCAATGCTGTAGCATGCCTTTGAACGAGCCATCTCAATACCAAGCATATTCATTGTATTCTTAAA
>JAEEGL016684599.1_pt1 | contig 16123 bp, 13 predicted proteins | sample 9134231 | NCBI WGS metagenome assembly JAEEGL01 (sample SAMN16246548, study PRJNA631951) | gut metagenome | biome: gut microbiome; feature: rumen; material: fiber-attached | host: Bos | place: Iran: Karaj | collected 2018-10
AATCAGCAGAAACTCGCCAAATGTTCTTGATACGTCGTTGAAAATCTTTGCCATTTTTGTTGCGTTTTTCGGAATAAAAAAAATTTTGCAATGATACGGAATTTGGTTGGTTCTGCGACTGACGCGCGGGGATTTTTTTTGCGATGTTGTCAGCCGATAATCAACAACGCAATAAGCATACACTCCGCCAGAATTATAGATTGCACAATTAATATTAAATGGTATTTTTGGCGTAAACAGAAACAGGTAATTATTATGAAAAGATTGGTATTTGTATTGATGTTTGCATCGCTCAATTGCTTTGCCCAATATGAGACAGGAACACACGTATTTTGGCAACCAGATGTGAAACTATCTTTTGATATGTTTCAAGGACAACCTTCCGATTCGACAATTGAAAAGTTAAAGAAGGCCAACTTATATCACGCAATTGCTACTGGCTTGTGGGGAGAACTTGATGTGCCTGCGTCAAAGCGAGGATGGAAAAAGATGGCAGAGAAAGTCTATTTCTGTGCGGCATTGGACAAAACACAATCGTTTTGGATTGTCCGTGACAGCACAGAATTAAAATATGCACAGATGCTGTGGGATATTTGCGAACTTGCTACCCGTATATCAAGAAGAAATCTTGCAGATATTCTTAATGATATGTATGAAGGCAAGAAAGGAAATGGTGGCGCAGCAATTATGTACAAGACTTGTCATAACGATGGAAAGGAATTTGGCAAAGGATTTACGGATGCAATTTTTGATGAAGTCATAGCTGTTCGCGATGAAGATGCTTATCAGAAATGCCGAAAACAAATTGATTCACTTTTAATTAAAACGGAACAATTTGCAACAACAAAAGAAGAGATAGAACGATTTATTCGCGATACACCCGACGAAGGCTACATTAAACCGGCATCAATAATGGATGACGTAAAACACCGAGGCACAATTAGATATTAAAAAAATAGAGACGTGCCGTGTGACACATCTCTACTTAAAACTTTAATAACTTACAACTTAAAACTCACTGTCAGCAATGGTCGTGCTCGCCGCACTCGCAGCCGTGTTCTTCAAACTCGAGCGTGGTGTGGCCGATTCCCAGCCCTGCCATCGTGTGCTTTATGTCGGTTTTAATGCGCTGCATATCAGCCAGATTGCCAACCACCACGTGAGCCGTTGCCGCGTTTTCGGTGGTGCTGATGGCCCACACGTGCAGGTGGTGGATTTCTTCAACGCCTTCAACTTCGCCGATTTCGTGCATCAGCACATCGGTGTCGATTGACGACGGAACGCCGTCCAAAGCCAAACGCATACTGTCTTTCAGCAAATCCCAGGTCGAGATGATGATGATGACAGCAACCGCCAGCCCAATGATGGCATCGATGAAATACCAACCAGTGAACAGAATCACCACACCCGAAACCACCACGCCGATTGATACCAGCGCGTCGGCGGCCATATGCAGGTAGGCGCCCTTCACGTTCAAGTCGCTGTCTTTCTTGTCGATGAACAGATAAGCAGTCAAACCATTGATAACCACACCGATGGCTGCCGTGATGATTATCACCTTGCCGCCCACAGGTTCGGGGTTTAGCAGTTTCTCAACACTCTCATACACAATGAATACCACCGCCACAATCAGAATCAGCGCGTTAAGCAGCGACACCAGCACGGTGCTTTTCTTGTAGCCGTAGGTGTAGTGGTGCGATGCCTTGCGCTTGGCCATCCTGAAGGCGATGAGCGCCAGCAGCAGACTTGCCACATCGCTCAGGTTGTGGCCCGCGTCGGCCAGCAGGCCCATTGAGTTGCTCACCCAGCCGGCAACGGCTTCGGCCACCACAAACAGCACGTTCAGCATAATGCCCACCACAAACGCCGAGTTGAGCGATGTCAGCTCGTGGCTGTGATGATGGTGGTGGTGATGATGGTGCTCGCCGTCGTGGTGATGATGGTGATGTTCGTGCTCACCTTCGTGATGATGGTGGTGACTGTGTTCGCCGTGCTCGTGATGATGCGGCGTTTCGTCGATTTTGTCAAATTTGTCGGTTTCCATAGTCGATGATTTTGTTTTAATTATTGGCAAAAATATGGGGTTGGTCGTGCAACAAAGTTGCAAAGTTTGTGCGACAATCCAAATTCTTTTCGCCAGTTTGCCGCTGACAGTTTTTTTTGTCGAAAAGCAATTTACATTTGTAGTGTGCCGGCAGGCCGGGAAAAGGCTGTGCCTTAATTAGTTCGAATTCAAAAATATAGTATCGATGACAACCTTCCTTCACGATGTTGCTGAATATTTGCTGAACCACTATTCCGAAAAGTTCCGCGATTGTTGTGTTGTGTTTCCGAGCCAGCGTTCGTCAGTTTATTTTTGCGACGAGCTTAAACGGCTCAACAGCAATGTGATATGGTTGCCAAAGATGTTCACCATCGATGAGTTTATCCACAAGATTGGGAACTTGAAGGTGGCGTCGCCCATTGCGCAGCTTGCCGTTTTGTATCAGATTTACAAAGAGTTGGCTGATACCGACGAACCGATTAAGAAGACTGACGCGACGGAAGAAAAGAAGAAAACAGGCTTCGACAAGTTTTTTCCGTGGGCGCAGGTCATTTTGGCCGATTTCAACGACATCGACAAATATCTTGTCGATGCCAACGCACTGCTGCGGAACATTCAGGAAATTAAGCAGTTGGATAGCAATATCGATTATCTGACCGAGACGCAATTGAAAGCCATTAAAGATTTCTTCGACGTTGTGTACAGCGGCGATTCCGATATGAAAAAACGCTTTCTCGACATCTGGCAAAAGCTGCTTCCAATGTACGAACAACTTGGCAATCGCCTGAACGATAGCGGGTTGGCCTACGACGGCCAGGTCTATCGCAGGGCAGCCGACATCATCGGCTCGACCGACTTTGAACTGCCGTTTGAAAAGGTCTTTTTTGTCGGTTTCAACGCCGTCACCCGCAGTGAGGAACGCGTGTTCAGCGTGCTCAAGGCACAAGATAAAGCGCTGTTCTTCTGGGATTTCGACCAGTCGTACATCGACGACCCGATGAACGAGGCCGGCCGTTTTCTGCGCCGGTTTGTTGTTGAGTTTGCCGAGCCCGACGATTTTAAAACCAGTCACAACTTCGACAATTCAGACAGGCAAATAACCGTGGTGGCATCGCCCACCGTGAGCGGGCAGATGTCGGTGGTGGCCGAGCGGCTTGCCCAAACGCCCGACGATGAAATATCGGACACCGCGCTTGTTCTTGCCGATGAGAATATGCTTATGAACGCCATTGAGCACGTGTCGCCATACGTTGCCGATATGAACGTGACAATGGGCTACAAACTGAAAAATTCGGTGGCCGGGCAGTGGGTTGAGCAACTGATTCAATTACAGTCGAACTGGAATCCCAAAGGCGCGTCATTCTATTATAAAAACGTGGTAACGCTTCTGCAGCATCCGTTTTTCATTTCGGCAAGCCCCGATTTTGCCGTCGAAATGGCCGGGCGCATCAAGAGCGAGGCCATCTTTCAGGTGCCGACAGAGGATTTTGAGTCGGATGATTTCGCCCGGACAATCTTCACGCCCATCGACGCGCCGCACGATTTCTCGGCCTACGTTTTGGGCATTTTGAAACATTTGATGAACATCTGGGGACAACTGTCTGAAGATGCTGAAAATCAATGGAATATTCAGCAGGAATTGGTCTATAGGCTTATCCTGCAAATCCAACAGCTCGACACCGAACTTGCCAGCGAGCAGCTCGAAATTGAGATGTCGACATACTATCAGCTTCTGCGTAAGTACGTTGCAAGCCTGAGCGTGCCATTCAGCGGCGAGCCAATCAAAGGCCTTCAGGTTATGGGCTTCCTTGAAACGCGAAACCTCGATTTCCGTAACCTCATCATTCTCAATGTGAACGATGGTGTTCTGCCGGTCGACGGCTCGTCGCCGACATTCATTCCGTTCAGTCTGCGGCGCGGTTTCGGATTGCCAACTCACGAGGACCGCGAGGCAATGTACGCCTACTATTTCTACCGGTTGCTGCAGCGGGCGAAAAATGTCACGCTCACATATTTTGTGGGCAACACCGATGGCAAACGCGGCGAGCCGAGCCGCTACATTATGCAGTTGGTATATGGCGGTGGCGCTGTGAATCAGCAGGTTCTGCGTTCCGACATCAGTTTCGACGCCGCAACACCGCTCACAATTGTGAAAAATGAAAACACAATGCGCCAGCTCAGCGCCTATGTTGCCGACGGCCGTCCGCTTGATGATGTTAAACGCTTGTCGGCCAGTGCGATAGTTACTTATCAGAAGTGCCCGATGATGTTCTATTTCAGCAAGGTCCTGGGGCTCGACAGCGATGATGACATCGACGAGAACATCGACGCTCGCCAGTTTGGTAATATCTTCCATAGCGCTATCTGCGAGATTTACAAGGGTTTCGTGGGTAAAACTGTCACAGGTGACGACATTCGCGCTCTGACAGAAGAGTTCAAGATGTCGAAAATCGACAAGGCCTTTATTGAGGAAATGTTTCCGAAAGCAACTGCCAAACGAGCCAAAATTGAGTCGGGTGAGTGTCAGTTAATCAAGGAACTGAACGGTAATAACCGTATGGTTTACAATGTAATATGCGAATATGTCAAGCTGCAAACCAACTACGATGCCGATACCGCCGACAAATCGCCCATCGAGTTCATCGAGCTTGAAAAAGAGCACAATATTCTGCTTCCGGTGGAGATTGGCGGCAAACGGCTGAAAATCAAGTTTGGCGGCTTCATCGACCGCATCGACCACACCAATGGTGAAACGCGCGTAATTGACTATAAAACAGGCTCGAACGAAGTTGAGTGTAAATTGCTCGAAGATGTGTTTGAGCCAGCCAACATTCAGGATTACAAGGGAATACTGCAAACACTCATCTATTGTATGATGTTCGACCACGACAATCCGAAGCACGATGTTTTGGCGCCCTATCTGTTCAAAACCACCAAGTTGGGCAGCGGCGAGTCGTTCAAAGTCCGCAGCAAGGGTAAGGGTAAAGGCAAAAACATTGAAACAGACGCCTTTGCCGATGGCAACTATATGTGCGTGGCCGACCGCGTGCGCGACTTTATGCAGCAGACGCTGACCGCCATTTTCGATGCCGAAACGCCATTTGAGCAGACCGAAGATGAGAGCCAGTGCGCTAACTGCAATTTCTCGTATCTGTGTAATAAACAAGCAAAAATAAGCTATGATTAAACCTTCGTCCGCTATGGTCAAAAAACGCGACGAAGACGGCGAGTCGGCACCGGAAGGTGGATTTGAATAAGAAGGAATAGAGTAAATTTAGAGTTGGAAGTTGCCCTCGATTATTGTCGGGGGCTTCTTTTTTTTTATTGTTTAGGATGTCTTGTATTTACGTTTTCCGGAGGGGTTGCGTCGTCAACTTATTTCTCTGTTTCCGCAATTATTTATTTTTGACTTTCTGCCAACTTAATCGTATTATGGTCAGATAATCGAAAAAATGACTCCGATAGGAACCGACATAATAATCAGATGCCAAAATGGCGACAAAGAAGCCTTCCGCCGCGTGGTTGAGGTGCATCAGCGGATGGTTTTCTCGCTTGCGCTGAAAATGCTTGCCGATGAGGCTGAGGCCGAAGATGTTGTGCAAGAGACCTTTATCCGTGTTTGGCAAAACTTCGGGCGCTACAATCCGCAACTGAAGTTCAGCACCTGGCTCTATTCCATTGCGTCGCGCCTCTGCATCGACAGACTGAAAAAGATGCGCCGCATTGTCGCCTTGCCCGACGATGAGCTTGTGTTGCAACGGGTTGCATCAGATGCCGACAGCCACGCCGCGCTCGAAAACAAGGAGTGGGTGGCGCTTGTGCGGCTTTTGACCGACGAGCTCAGCGCAAAGCAGAAACTCGTTTTTACGCTCTGCCAGCTCGAAGGGCTGACATCGGACGAGGCCGAGCAGATTACCGGCCTTAGCGCCAGGCAGGTGAAAAGCAACCTTTACGCCGCCCGGCAAACCATTCGCGAACGATTAAAAAAATTAGGCTATGAATAACATCGACCAAATTCTCGACAATCTGAGAGGTCAGCAAGCCGAGCCCGGCAATGCCGACAAACTGACCGACAGCATTATGAACCGGATAGACCAACCGTCGGGCAGCCGTCGGCACATCACCATTGCGCTTGTTGTGCGCACCGCACTTTCGGCTGCGGCAATTTGGCTCATCGGGCTTTTGATTTACCAAACTTGCATTGATTTAAATTCAAAAAATATTGAAAATAAGGACATTGCCTATCAGATTGACAATTTGCAACGCATCGGCGCGCTTAGAAGTGCGTATGTTAATTGCCGAACGATAAGTAAAAATAAAACAATGAGTTACACACAATTTAAAAAGATGCTTTATGAGAAACAATAGCTTTTTCTGCCTGATATTGGCAGCCGCAATTTTCGTTTCGTGCAACAACAACGATGTTACGATGCAAACCACCATCAACGCCAACGGAACTTGCACTCGTGCAGTTAGTTACAAAATGGTTGAGCCCAAATCCGATTCGGCCGCAGTTCCCGTGCTGTCGACACCAATACCCGACGTGCTTTGTACCGACTCGCTTTGGACGAGCAGCACCCGTGTCGATGGTGACACGCTGGTGACAACATTTACCCGTGATTTTCAAACAGTTGAGCGAATGAGCGGCGAGATGCCGTTGCAAATCAATGGTCAGCGGTTGAAGGCGGTTGCCACGCTCGACAAGCGTTTCCGCTGGTTCTACACTGAATACACCTTCAGCGAAGTTTTTGCAAGCGTCGGCTCAGCGTTCCCGCTCCCAATAACCGACTATGTTGGGCAGGACACTGCAAGTTTTTGGTTCACTGGCTATCCCAATCTTATGCAGGGGCTCAGCGGCAGCGAATCGCTAACAAAACTTGGCTCTCTTGAGATACATTTTAATAAGTGGCTGAACGACAATATGTTCAAACTCTGTTTCGATTACATCGTAGGTCATTACGAGTCAGTCAGCAATCCGCCTGTGAGCCGTGAGAAATTTGCCGGTCTGCGCGATTCGCTTGCTCGCAGTCTTAACTTATACGATGCTGTTCTGGATATTGACGAAGCAAACAAGAGGTTCAGCAAGTTTTTCCATTCCGATGCCTACGCCGTTTTCTTCAACGAAGACAATCCGTTTGGCGGGGAGCTGATTGAGAAGTACAAAGTATTGATGAATATCTTTTGGTTTTCAGCTGATTACACGCTCTCGATGCCTGGCGATGTCATCGATTGCGGCAACGGAATCTGCCAGAACGGAACCATCATCTATCCGCTCACAGGCGAACGGATGATTCCGCAAAGCTACACAATCACAGCCACATCGCGCGTTAAACACGTGTGGGCCTATGTTGCTATGATTCTGATTGTTGCGATGGCGGTTTGCGGGTTTGTGTTCCAGCGTAAAAAGATATGATTCAAGAGGGAGATTAGCGTCACCTGCCACATCAACTTTTGCCGGTTGCCTGCTCTGCGGTGCTTGTCTCGCTGCGGAGCAAGGCCATCAGCGTTTCGTCGGTGATGTTGTACTTGATTTCGCCCTTGCGCACGTGTGATATTGAGCCGGTTTCCTCAGAAACGACAACAATGGTGGCTTCAGTCACGTTCGACATACTCAGGGCGGCGCGGTGGCGCAGGCCAAGGTGCGGCGGCAGAACAAGGTCGTCGTCGATGGGCAGAACGCAGCGGGCGGCTTTGATGCGGTCGCCGACGATTATCATCGCGCCATCGTGCATCGGGCTGTTTTTGAAGAAGACGCTCTCAATAAGCCGGTACGACACATCGGCGTTCAGCGTGTCGCCGCTCTGCACAAAGGTTGTCAGCTCCGAGTTGTTGGCCACCACAATGAGCGCGCCCGTTTTGGTTTTCGACATATCGCGGCAGGCGCGGCAAATCTCGTGCAGAGTGCTGTCGGATGTGGCGAGGCTGGTGGCCTTGTCGAAGTACCGGGCCAGAGAGAATCGTTTTTTCACCGAATCGGTGTTGCCCAGCAGCAGCAGGAATTTGCGGATTTCTTGTTGGAACAGAATGATGACGGCAATGACACCGACGCTGATGAACGAATCGAGAATTGTTGACAACAGGTTGAGGTTGAGGAATTTAACCACCAGCCAAACCAGATAGAGCAGCATCAGTCCGACAAAAATGCTCATTGCCACCGTGCCGCGCACCAATTTATATAATTGGTAGAGGATTATGGCCACCAGCAGAATGTCGACAAAATCGGCGAACCCAAATGTTATGAATAACAGCCCCATACGTTGCAAAATTCAAGTTGCTAATATACGCTCTGTCGGGCAAAAATTCGCGGTTTTGTGCCATTTTCGGCCAAAAAAATGCCGAAAAAGTTTGATTGCAACTGTTTCCGCCCTGTCCGCAACGGTCCGGCAGCCTTTCGAATAGGCTGATAATTAGTTTTTTAATTGTTTCGCAACATTACTTGTCTGTTATATGTTTTTTCTTTTACCTTTACATAATCAAAAAGTCAACTTATGATAAGTAAATACATCAAAGATTTGATACCCAACAATTCGCGGATTATCATCCCTGACTTCGGTGCGTTTATGATTCAAGACACACCAACGGGTAAAGTAATATCGTTCAACGATTTCCTGAAGTTTAACGATAGTGTTCTCCTCAACCGGATTATCACGGTGGAGAAAGTTGACGCAGCCAAAGGCAAAGAGGCAATCAAGGCTTACATTGCCAGGATTGAGGCCGCTTTCAAGGCTGGCGAGAGTTTTGCCGTTGAGGGTGTCGGCTATCTGTCGAAAGACAGCCAGAACAACATCAACTTTGAGCAGGACGAGAACGCCAAGGATAAAGGCAAACCAAAAGCCGCCGCCAAACCAAAGGCGGAGGAAGTGAAACCCGCAGCCGCGCCCGCCGCAGAGCCCAAGCCCGAGGCCCCGAAAGCCGAAGCGCCCAAAGCGCCGGCAGCCGAGCCCAAACCGCAGCCAGCCGCAGCTTCGAAACCTCAGCCGGCGGCAGCACCAAAGAGCACATATACAAATAATAGTTATACAAATAAGAATATGGAAATTAAAACTAAAGACAAGACGCTTACTACCGTCTTAATTATTGTTGCAGCAGCAGTTATTATTGGCGTACTTATTTGGTTAGCCATTGATTTTAACTGGTTTGGACCATTCAAGACAGCCAAAGAAGCCCCGGCACCGGTCGAGGTTGTTGTTGACACCACTCCGGCCGTCGACACCACAGTTTATGAGGAGCCAGAGCCGGAACCGGTTATTATTGAGGAGCCGGTTGACCCAAGCTCGATGCACTATCACATTATTGCAGGCAGCTTCCAGGTTGAGTCGAACGCTATTCGCTTCCAGGAGGATATGCGCAGTCGCGGCTACAACGCGGTGATTCTGACCCGTGGCACGGGCTATCACTACGTGAGTGTCAAGGCTTTCGATAGCCGTTCAGAAGCAATTGCCGAGTGGCGCAATATGACAATCGAGAACCCGAACCTCTGGATTTTGGTAAAGTGATTTTTTTATCATAGTGTATTAGACAGAAAGCCCCGGACAATTGTTCGGGGCTTTTCTTTTGCTATGGTTTGACGGATGGCGCTGCGGTGCGGCCCGATGTGGTGTCGGACTCCATCAAAAAAAACGATTTGGAAACGCTATTCGTGTTGATCTTTCTTTCCCTCGTAGAGCGAGAATTTGCGGAACGAGCATTCGAGCGCGCCGTTGTAGAGTTTGATTTTGCGCTCGGGGCGAAGTCCGATAAACTTCATACACTCGGGGTTGCTGCCGATAAGCCACGCCTCGTAGCCGCCGAAATCAACCTTCAGCTTGTCGCCGATTTTCTGGTAGAAGATGCGCAGGTCGTTGGGTTGAAGGCGCTCGCCGTAGGGCGGGTTGGTGACAATGGTGCCGCCGGGTGTTTTCGGACGCAGGTCGAAGAAGTTGTGCATACTCACGCTCACCTTCTTGCTCAGAAAAGCCGCCTTGATGTTCATTTCGGCCGCCTTAACCGCTCCCGGGGCAATGTCGCTGCCGCTGATGGTGTGGGTGAAGGGCGGAGTGTCAATCGTCTCCTCGGCAATGTCGGCAAAAAGGTCGGCATCAAAATCGGCCCATTTCTCAAAGGCGAACTCCTTGCGGTAGGTGCCCGGAGCAATGCCGTAGGCTATCATTGCGGCCTCAATGAGCAGAGTGCCCGAGCCGCACATCGGGTCGAGGAAGTCGGTTTGGCCGTTCCAGCCGGAGAGCATAATCATTCCGGCGGCCAGCACCTCGTTGATTGGCGCCTTGACGCTCGCCTGGCGGTAGCCGCGCTTGAAGAGCGGTTCGCCCGAGCTGTTGAGCAAAACGGTGACGTGCTTCTCGGCAATGTGAATCTCGATGCGGAGGTCGGGGTTCTCGGTGTCAACGTTGGGCCGCTTGCCGGTGCGGCGGCGGAACTGGTCGGCAATGGCGTCTTTGGCTTTGAGCGACGCGTACTGCGAGTGTGTGAAAACCGACGAGTGGGTGGTGGCCGATATGGCGAAAGTCTGGCTGGTAGTCAGATACTCGTCCCAGTCGATGCGGCCAATCTCTTTATAATAGGTGTCCTCGTCTTTGGCGTCGAACTCGGTGATGGGCTTCAGCACGCAAAGGGCGGTGCGGAGCCGGTAGTTGGCGCGGTACATCATTGCCTTGTCGCCGCTGAACGATACGGCGCGGTTCAGCACTTTCACGTTTTCGGCACCAATCTGCCGCAGTTCTTCGGCCAGAATCTCCTCAAGTCCGGCAAAAGTTTTGGCCACCATCTGATAGCTCCCGGTTTCTGTTTTTTTTGCAGTCATTGCTGATTCGTTTTTTGAGGGTGCAAAGCAAATCAACCGCGGCATACTTTGCAACTTTTTTCGACCTCGCAAACACGGGTTTCTCCTTGAAAAAATTGTTAACGTTTGCGTATAGTGCAATAAACTGTTTTTCAATATTGTTTTGAAAGGCCTAATCAACAGTGTCCGCCGCAGCGCGGAATATTATATCGCAAAAGCGGAAATTTTATTCCGTCTTTTTTTAACATTGCAGTAGGATTAATGCTATGAAGGAATTTTTCGGACAAATTATCTTTCTTATATCGGCACTGAAACGCAGTAAGGCCGGTAAAAGGCATATCAGCTACAAGAAAGTCATCTTAATCAGCAATGCCTGCCAGCCTGCTTGCACTGATAATGTCCAGCCTCATTTGTTTATCCCGATAGATAGAAAATCTATTCCAAACAAAATGCCCGACAAAGCGGAGCGGAAATCTGATTCCGGGTATCCCACTTCTTTCTGATTACAAGCAGGTGCTGTAACGTGTCTGCCAATTATGGCATCAGCCAGAATTTGTAATTATTCCTAATTGTTATATTTAATTTTATTTATGAGAAAAATCACTTTTTCCATTTTGGTATTTGTGGCTCTGTGCTCAACAGCGAGGGCTCAAGACGAAAAATTCAAAGCTCTGTTTATGTACAACTTCACCAAGTACATAGAGTGGCCTCAGGCTAAGCAGTCGGGCGATTTTGTGATTGGTGTTATTGGCAACTCGGCCATTGTGGGCGAGCTGGAGACAATAGCACAGAAGAAAACTGTTGGCGCGCAGGCCATCAAGGTTAAGCAGGTGAGCTCGGCCGACGATGTTACAAAACTGCACATTGTTTACGTAACCGAGGACAAGTCGGGCGAGGCTGCGGCCTTGGCCGGCAAAGTCAAAGGCAAGGGCGTTGTTTTGATTACCGACAAGCCGGGATTCGCAAAATCCACTTCGGGAATCAACTACATCAAGAAAGACGGCAAGCCGAATTTCGAGGTCAGCCCCAATCATCTGAGCGAGGCGGGAGTGAAGGTGTCGGCCCAGCTGATGGCTCTTGGAACCGCAGTTGATTGAAACCAATCGGACACTAATTAAACTAATTAAGCACTAATAAAAACAAAGAGAATGAAAAGATTAATACTCTTAGCGGCAATGCTTGCAATGACTTGCCAGCTGTTCGCGCAAAACACCGACATTTCGTCGATGACGAAAGACGACATTATGAAGCTCTCATACGACGAGCTGCTTGAAATGCCTTTTGAGGACGTGATGAAATTGGCCGACATTATGGGTGTGTCGATGGACGACTTGTTTGCGATGATTATGAACAAGAGCGTGTCGTCGGCGTCGAAGAAGGCCGAGGACTCGTTCAAATCGCCTCTGGCATCAACCGTAATCACCAAGGCCGAGATTCGCTCATACGGCATCACCTCAATTGAGGAGGCTCTGCGCCTGATTCCGGGTATGATTGTGCAGGAAAAAACCAACGGAATGTACGACGTGCACATCCGCGGCTTGAACAACATTCCTGACAACCAGATGATGTTCTACACCGAAAACTCGAACATTCTGCTGATGATTGACGGCCGCATTGCGCATAATTATGCAACCGGAAACCTCAATTTCGACATTCTGCCTATCGGCGTTGAAGACATTGAGCGCATTGAGGTTGTGCGCGGCGCCAATGCCGCACTCTACGGCCCCAACGCGGTGACGGGCGTTATCAACATCATCACCGAGAAACCCGGCGAGAACTCGAAGGAGTTGCAAGGCAACCTGATTATGGGCACTCACGAGAACTACATTGGCGATGTGGCCTACCGCAAGAACATCAACAAGAAGCTGAGTGTGGGCGTGACAGCCAATTTGCAGTATCGCCGCCGCAACACCAACAAGCTTTATGTTTACCCGAGCGAGGGTCTGTTCTATTCAAAAATGACCGATCAGGACAAGGCTATACTGCAGATGACCGGCGGCAATATGAACAAAGGTTTGCTGGCATATTATATGGGAATGGTTGACCTCACGGGAAAGCCGTACAATCAGCCTGTTGTGAATGCCGACGGCAGTGTCACCTTGGTTCCCGACCCGTCGAAAGTGCGACTGATTGACGCCTCGGAAGGCGGATATTACAGCACCACCGAAATCAAGAATCTGCAGCAGATGTTCACCTTTGGCGCTGTGGCAAGGCAGATTCCCGAATCGGTGAGAGACGGCATCCGCAAACTGCAAATGGACAAATACGGTATCAGCTGGGAGGAGACCGACATACGGTCGAAGTTGTTCCTCCAAGGTTTGGCCGACACTTTGCCGTACGCACTCTACAACGCGCTTGAGAGCCAGGCCAATATTAACGAGATTGCCGACGACCCCGGAATGTCGCGCAAGACATACGGATTCAACACATATTTGAACTACCGCCCGTCGGAGGATATGAATTTTGACTTCTCTGTCGGCTATCAGCAGTCGCACGTTGCCGGAACGCCAATTGGTGAAACACCGTTCCTGTATGCCGAGCGCGTGTCGAAAACCGGATACTTTAATTTGAACTCAACCATCTACGGATTGACGTTGAACGCCAGCTATATGGGTGGCATTCAGGATTATCAGAAGGGCAAAGCCGGATTCAAAGTGTTCATCAACAACATCCAACTGAATGCGGAGTACGACATCAAGGTTGGCGACCTCAGCATTGTCCCCGGTGTGGCCTATAACTATGTGCTGCAGCGCGATTATATTCCTGACTATGTCAACCCCACAGACCCGAACGATTTCAGATGGGAGTACCACAGCCACGATTATAAGCCGAAGTACGCCCGTCATCTGACCGGCTGCCAAGGCGGCAAGGATGCTGAGCTGTCAAACTTCGCTCCAACCTTGCGCCTCGACTACAAGCTGGGCGATTTCCGTGCCATTGGAGCTATCCGCGTCGACAAGACCAGTATCCCCGACGAGTGGAACCCGTCGTATCAGATTGCGGCCAATTACTCAATCAATGACAACAACATTATCCGCGCTTCGTACGGAACGGCAATGCGTTCGGCAAACATCATCAATTCCGGCGTTGATTTGACTTGGCACCGCGATGGCCTTATGCCGCCCGACACTATCTATTTCCAAGCTGACAAAAACGCACCGCTCGCTAAAATCAAAAATGCTGAGTTGGGCTACCGCTGGCGTCCGACAGAGAAAATACTTATCGATGCCGAAGCATATTATTCTGTAAGTGAAGATTTTGGCGCACTCAAGGCTTATCAGTCATCGGTCATCATGCCATATGAGAAACTTGATGCTTTCATGACCAATCCGACTGTGCTGAAATCACTCAGAAGCATTACCGAGGGTGAGTTGGATATGGGTGCGCTCAGCGCTTTCATGGCAAATACGAGTGTGATTTCCACTATTAAGTACGGCAAGCTGCCTTATAAGGTTAAGCAGATGGGCTTTGGCGTGAACATTGACTGGATTATATCGAAGAAGTTGATTGCCAAGGTGAATGCCAATATTCAACAGACCAAAATCGACAATTACTATGCCTACAACCAGAATACCGAGATTCTGGGCCAGCTGGGTCAGATTTTTGGTATGATTACCCAGGTCCCGAGTATGGCCGAAGATATGCAGACTGCCGCTATCAACGAACTTATGGCAAGCGGCACTTTCACAGAGCAGCAATTGATGAAAGCTTTGGGTGTGGAAGTTGATGAAAACGGAAACCAAACGCCGATACCTGTTGATTTTGAATCGGATGACTTTAAGCGATATTTTGCCACATACGAGAAATATCTGCACCGTGCGATGGGTGACATCGACCAGGCAAAAGTTTCGCAAATTGCAGCAGACTACGCTGCAGCTGCCGACAAGGATGCCTACCTTGAGAGTTTGAAAACAAGCGACGATGACACCAAATATACAGCATACTATGCCATCCGCTATGGTGTATACAACGACGAGGGCATATTCACATTCGGCGACTCGAAACCATATGAGCTGCCAACCGAGAATGGTCACAAGCACAAGGCGACACCTACTGTTTACGGTATGGTCGGCCTCATCTACAAGCCGACTCCGAAAATCGACATCGCAGCCTATGGCAACTATCTTGGCAAGCGCACCTACGAGACCAAGTATAATATGGGCGATAATGCTGTGGAGTTGAAGGATCGCTTTACTGTAAGTCTGAAAGCCGGTTACAAACCGGTTGAAGGTATGGAGGTATTCTTCAATGCGCATAACCTGTTCAATAACGAACAGCGTGAGTTCCCTTACGGAGATAAGATTGGTGGAATCTACTCTGTAGGCGTTAGCTTCGGCTTTTAAGTTTTATTCATAAACACTTGATGGTCAAGGCTGTCCCCGATTATTTGGGGGCGGCCTTGCTTTTTTTTAAACATGACGTATATCACTTTTTTTATTGTTACATCCAATTTTTCTGTTTTCTTATTTTTTTTCATGCAAACTTACTTTTGCGTAAGCGTAAAATGGAGTTATATTAGCGGATATAAAATATTTTACCATGAAAATGAAAGAGTTATGAATAAAAATATTTTAAGCATTTTTTAATTTTTTTAAAAATCAGTGTTTATGAAAAAAAGCGTATTAGTAATTTTTGGACTGTTGGCACTAAGTGCCACAACAAGAGCGCAGGACGAGAAGTTTAAGGCTTTGTTCATGTACAACTTTACCAAGTACATAGAGTGGCCGCAAGCTAAGCAGTCGGGCGATTTTGTGATTGGTGTTATCGGCAACTCGGCCATTGTTGACGAGTTGAACGTGATAGCACAGAAAAAAAATGTTGGTGCACAGGCTATCAAAGTTAGGCAAGTTAGCTCAACCGAAGATTTGACCAAGATGCACATTGTTTACGTTACCGAGGACAAATCGGGCGAGGCGTCTGGCATAGCCGGGAAAATCAAGGGCAGGGGTGTAGTGCTCATCACTGACAAGCCTGGATTCGCACAATCCACTTCTGGAATAAACTACATCAAGAAGGACGGCAAGCCGAATTTTGAGGTCAGCAGCAAGCACCTTGCCGAGGAGGGTGTCAAGGTGTCGTCGCAGCTGATGGCGCTGGGTACCGCCGTCGATTAACAACTACAAACAATTAATTATTGACTATTAAATTTAAGATGAGTATGAAAAGAATGATATTTTGCGTGGCAATGCTTGTGGCAATGACTTGCCAGTTGTTCGCACAAACCAAAGACGTGTCGTCGATGACCAAAGACGATATAATGAAGCTCTCATACGATGAGCTGCTTGAAATGCCTTTCGAGG
>JAEEGL017214205.1_pt1 | contig 16123 bp, 9 predicted proteins | sample 9134231 | NCBI WGS metagenome assembly JAEEGL01 (sample SAMN16246548, study PRJNA631951) | gut metagenome | biome: gut microbiome; feature: rumen; material: fiber-attached | host: Bos | place: Iran: Karaj | collected 2018-10
CCTGATCTCGATACTCCGCAAGAAAATAGACATTCGTTTTTATGTCATCAGGACGGCCTTCCCGAATCAAAGAATGTTCATCTGTGAGCCTAAAATCGTCATATAAGACAACATCTAAGCCTGTTTCCTCTTTTACTTCTCGGAGGGCTGTTTCACGCTCGGTTTCTCCTGCCTCCATGTGACCTTTCGGAAATCCGCATGCGCCCTCATACGTTTCGCGTATTATGACATACTGCCTAACACCGTTTTCCTGCGTAAAAACAATAGCGCCGCATGACTTTTCGCGCTTCATTTTCTTTGTCCTCCTGCGTTGTGTTTCTTGATTGCATCAAAGGCTGCTCCCTGCTATGCCCGCGGGGAAGAGAAGCGCTTATACCGCGGGACCGTCGGCTATTTCAGCTTTCTGATCGAGAAGATCGCCAGCGCGATGGAAAAGACGATCCCCGCTACCGCCAGCAGGGGCATCCCATTGGCCAGAAGCGGCTTGAAATCGGTGGTGCAGAGGATGCAGGAACCGATGAACAGTACCGAGGCCACCAGCGTCAGCACGGTGTACCGCAAAAAGCGGCCGATCCGTTCCAGAGGTTCCTCATAACCGGTCAGCTCGATGCTCACCTTTGTCTTGCCTTTCACCATGGCGTCCAGGACCTCCGAAGCCAGGAGGGGGATCCTGGCCGCCTTTTTGCCGGCCTTGAACAGCTCCTTGCCCTTATCGAAGAGCTCCCGCGGAATGCTCGTTTTCCGCCGGGCGCGCTCCTTCATCCTGGCGTAGAGCATATTGAATATGTTCAGGTCGGGGCAAAGCTGCTCGACGACGCCTTCCATGGTGGTGACGGAGCGGGCCAGCATAGTGAACCTGCCCGGCATGGAGACGTGGTTTTTGGCGGCCAGGCCCATCACTTCATCGAACACCTCGGTCATATTGATGTCGCTGACGCTCTTGACGTTCATGTACTTTTCGATGAACGTCTCCGCAGCCCGGATAAGCCTGGTGCGATCGGTCTTCTCCGAGGCGGCGCCCATGCTCATGACCGCGTTGACCAGGGCGTCGGCGTCCTGGAGCAGCAGGGCCTTGACCGCGTCCTGGATGAGGTCGATATCCTTGTCCGTGACACGCCCGATCATCCCGAAGTCGATCCAATAGGGCTTGCCGTGACTGACCAGGATGTTTCCCTGGTGCGGGTCGGCGTGGAAGATGCCTACGTCCAGCACCTGATGCAGATAGCTGTCCACGATCACGCGCCCGATCTCGTCCAGGTCGCAGCCCTCCGCAGCCAGCTTTTCCGTGTTGGCCACAGAGCAGCCGTCGATGTAGGTCATGGTGAAGATTCGCTCGGTGGTCAGCCCGTCGATGACGGTGGGGCAGGAGATCCGATCTTCGTCATCGAGACACTTTTCCTTGAAGAGACGGGTGTTCTCCGCCTCCACGCGGAAATCCAGCTCAGCTTTGGTGACCTGTTCCAGCTCCGCGATCACTGACTTGAAGTCGATGACCTGTTCGTCGGAATCCTCCTCAACGATGTTCACCAGATCCGCCAGCTTGTTGAGGAGCACGAAATCCTTCCGCATCATGTCGGCGATCAGCGGGCGCTGCACCTTGGTGACGACGCGGGTGCCGTCCTTGAGTACAGCGTAATGGGCCTGCCCGATCGACGCGGACCCCAGCGGCTCGTCCCGAAACTCGGCATAGATCTCGTCGATTTTCTTGCCGGTCTCCTGTTCGATGACGGCCTTTGCCACGGCCGGGTCCAGCGGCTTCACGTTTTCGCGCAGCTTTTCCAGCTCCCTGCAATACCCGGGAGGCAGCAGATCGACCCGGCTGGACATGATCTGCCCGATCTTTACGTAGGTGGGGCCAAGGTCCTCCAGCGTCGTCCGGAGCTCCTTGGGCGTGAAGCCGTTGGCGTAGAAATTGTGCCTGGCGAAGATGGTGAGCATTTCGGCGGAACGGTGCTTCTCACGCTGCTGAAACGCTTCAAGCTCGCTTTTGAGAAGCCGTTTCAGCTCCGCGCTCATTTCCGCTGTGCTGCGTTTGAGCTGTTCCTTTTCGTTCTCAAGCTCGTCCGCCAGTTTTTGCTTCTTATCGTTCAGAGGCATCTTCCCCGCCCTCCTTCTCGTTTTTGAACGGCCACACCCAAATGAGCCTGAGCACGCTCACGAAGGCGGAGAACAGGAGCGCGCCGCCGATGGCCTTCATGAGCAGGGTGGGGGAATCCCACCAGGGGTTCAGGAAGATCAGAACGCCCAACGCCATGAGCGCGGCGGCCAGCGCGATCAGTATCCACCAGCCCTTCCGATTGGAACGGCGAGCGAACAGCAGGGCGTTCAGCAGGGAAAACAGACCGTCCTGCACCAGCACGAAGCCGAACAGCCAGCCCAGTGCCTTCAGGAGATCCTGATTGTAAATGAGAATGAAGACGCCGAGAATGGCGATGATCAGCGCGCCGGTGAAAATAATGTAGTGGATCAGGGCTTTTTTGCTGGAAAGGAATTCAAGCATCTCCACGATCGCAAAGATGATCATCCCATAGCCCACGGTCACAACGAGGGTATTCACATAGCTTTCGGGGCAGATCAGCATGACCACGCCGAAAGCCATCATGAGGATGGCGGCCAGTATCGACTGCCGCTTGATTTTGTCCAATGTTTGAAACAGCATACAGCAGCGCTCCTTGTTTGATCGGAGTCAGTATACGCCCGGCCCGGCGCGTTTTCAAGTCTGGTTCCCCCGAAAGCGGGACTGGCCGCGCGGCGGACACTGATCCTTGCAGGCAGTCATTCGGCAGAATCGAAGGATGCCGCGGATTGAATGGTGACGACGGTCATGATATGAATCATATTCAAATGCTCTATTTCGCATTTTTGAATCTTCCTTGTATTTGAGAAACAGCTGACGCTGTTCAAACCGGTCGGCGCATATTTCTTGCGGCTCAAGGATCAATACCTATCAGCATACCGGTTTCCCCGGTGGCGGATCTTCCGGAAGCCTTGAAGACGTCGCCTGTGTATGGTACTATAATGGAAAATACAGAAAATCCGGCAGAATGTGACATGATGAACCGGTGAGGTAAGATGCAGCGCGCCGGATACAGAAAAGAGGAAGAGACAATGACAGAATCTGCTGTTCAACAGGAAGAGCTGAATATCGCGTTTGACCTGGGGCAAAACCTGTTTTTTCTGCTTGCGCTGCTTGCCTCTGCCGCGGTCCTTGCCATCGGCGTGATCTATCTGCTGCGAAAGATCGGCAGCCGTTCCAGCAGCGACGCGGGGAGGACCTTTCGGTTTTTTGTGCTGTTTATACTGGGGGCTACCACGCTGCTGTCCTTGCCCGCGTATTACGTGTCTTATCCCTTCGGGGACGGCTGCCCGGTCATCCGGCCGATCCTGCTGGCAATTTTCAACGCTATGCGGGTATTGATCCTCAATGGTGAATTCGACTTCATCAGCGTCAGCATCCGGGGGATGAACGGCGTGCTGCACGTGGTCTTCTCCCTTTATGCGGCGGTGCTGTATGTGGTTGCGCCGGCGGTTTTCAGCTTTACGATCTTCATTATCATTTTCCGCGATGCCTTCGCGGGGATCCAGCTTTTTCTGCACCGGAAAGCACGGCTGTATGTATTTTCCTGCCTGAACGAGGAAAGCGCCGCGATGGCCCGGAGCATCCTGCAGCCGGATGACGCGGACGGAGCCGGGAGCCGTACGCCTGCCGATGAGCAAGCCGGGGACATGATCGTGTTCTGCGGCGTCCCGCAGGACGAAGAAGAAAGAAAAGCGCAGATCGCCCTGGCGCCCAGTGTGAACGATAAACGCGCATATATCATTCTGACGGGAAAAGCCGTGGATGAGATCAACACATCCCGCTTCCAGGGGGAGATCACGTTTTTCCTGATGGACAGGGATGAAACGAAGAATATCCAGGATGCTTCCGCCCTGAGCATGCGTTTGGAAAAGAAGGAGACGGCGGAAGAAGCGGCGGACGGTTCAGGCCGGAGCGCCAAATCGCAAAAGCAGCCTGACGCGGACAAGGAAGGTAAAACGAAGCCCGTTCCGCGCATCCTGGTTTATGCCTCCTCGCCCTCCTCTGTCCCGCTGATCGAGGCACTGGCCAAGCGGATGGAAGTGCCCGACCGTACCGTTGACCGGTTGGTCGCGCTCATTGACGACGCGTGCAGCAACAACAGCAGCTTCATCGGTCAAAGCAGGATCCTGAAAGCCATCCAGACCGGCATGGAGAAGGAAGCCCTTCCCCTCTCCGATTCCTTTTTCGCCGCGCGGATCGACACAAAGGTACAGATGGCGCTGCGGATCGTGCAGGAGCTCAGAAGGCCGGAGGCTTTCTACTCTGCCGAAGGAGAGGAAAGGACCGTGACGGTCACGCTGCTGGGCTTGGGCGGTGTCGGTAAGGAAATACTGGAGACCCTTCTTTGGATGTATCAGGAATACAAGCTCAGACTGATCATCAATGTGTTTGACGCCACCGGACCGGAGCTGGGCGAGGATCCGGACGCGGCCCGCAATCCGCTGTATGACCGGCTTGCTCTTGAATGGCCCGAGCTCATGGAGACCAACCGCGCCTGGCAGAATGATCCCGGGAAGCATCCGGATACGGAATCGGAATACGACATCCGCTTCTTCCTGGGAACGGATTGCTTCAGCAACCGGTTCCGCCGCCTGTTCGACGTCGATTCCGAGACCGGCAAACGTCTGCTGCGGAGCGACATGGTCATATGCTCCCTTGGGGACGACGATAAAAACCAGGAAGCGGCGATGATGATGCGGCAGCTGTTTGCCGGAAACGCGGTCGAAGCTGCCGGTGAGGGGAAGGAGCCGGGGAAGGATGAGCTGTATTCGCGGCCGGATATTTACGCGATCGTTTATGACGATCAGCGGTCCGACTGCATTTCAAGCCGGGGCCAGATCACAAACTATAAGGAAATCCCCTACAACATCACAACGATGGGGAGCATGCGGACCCAGTACAGCTTTGCGGGGATCAGAAAGCTGGATGAGGTGGAAAAAGCGGCCCTGGTGCACCATATCGCCTGGATCTGCACCAGCACCGAAACGGACGAGAACCCGTGGACAAAAAAGAAGGAAGAGGAAAAAACCGCGATCCTGAAAGACGAGTTGAGCAATTATGCCCACTATGAATACTACCGCCGTTCCTCCCTCTCCAAGGCAATACACCGGAACTCGCTGGAGGAACGTCAGGTATACCAAGTGGATGAGAGCCTGCTGACGGACATAACGCGCCACGACAGAACAAACCCCGCGTGCCGCTGTCCCCTCTGCAGGTCCCGCATTACCGAGCACATGCGCTGGAACGCGTATATGCGCCTGAAGGGATATCGCTACTGCAAGAAGCGGAACGATATGGCGAAGCTGCACCCGTGTCTGCAGCCCTGGAGCAAGCTGCCCGTAAAAGAACGGATCAAAGACTGACCGGAGGAGCTGCCGCCGCTCCTTGATTTTGCCGACTTCGGATGGTATCATCAGTGACGGAAGGGGGAAATGCTCCATGGCGGAATTCCGATACGCGGACAAGGGAGACAGGCTGACGGACAAGCTGATCTCCCAGAACTATGACGGAGCCTATTGGGGGCGGAGCGAGACCCGTCTGCTGGAGGAGGCCAGAGCTTATATATCCCGGAAGTTCGGGCATGAGAATCTCAAAAAGCTGCAGATGCTGGACCTGGGCTGCGGGATGGGAAGACTCATCCCGGAATTCGCCGCCCAGTACGCCTTCGTCACGGGCCTGGAGCCGGACCGGGAACGCTGCGGGCAGGCGCAGGAATTCCTGCAGAACATGGGCGTCGCCAACGCCGAGACCGTCAACGCCACCCTGGAGGAATACCTGGCGGGGCGGGAGTCTCCGGTAAAATTCGACGTGGTGCTGTGCAGCCACGTATTCCAGCATATCTCCCATGAGACGGTCTTTTCCCTCCTCCGGGACCTGGCCCGCTGCACCGGAAAGGACACGGTGTTCATCTTCACCACCACCTACGTTTGGGAGGAGGAGAACAGCTATACCCTGGAGTTTTTCCGGGATGGCGAGCGGGTCTCCTCCGTGACTGACCGGGCGGGCTTTGAGGCGGCGGTCCTGGCGGGGGATGCCCTTCCCGTGTGCCGCTTTGCCCGCCCCTGGCTGGAGCGGGAGCTGAACAGGCAGGGCCTGACGGTGCGCAGCTTCTGCTGCTACCATTTTTTCGGGGAGCACAACGAGGAAAACGACCCCATGAACACCCTGGACCCGGAGAAGCGGAAGCTGGCCAGGGACGCCTGTTATCTCTGCGAGCGGAGCGCCGCCGGGGAACTGGACGGGGAGACCCCCGCCGGGGGAAAGGTCACCTACCTCCAGGATTATTATCTGACGGACGGGGCGGGGGATATGGCGCGGCTGCCCCCTGAGCAGAAGGCGGAGGATTGTGAGGGAAGCCGGCGGAAGGTGCTGGAGGATTTCGCCACCGCCCAGGGCTTCTTATATGGCGGGGGCCTGCATTTCCCCGCTGTGCGCTATGTCTCTCCCGATCTCGGCCTGCGCCTGGAGGGGCTCCCCATCCGTCGATCTCACGCGATCCTCACCGTATATCCCAAGCTCTCCGTCTGTCAGGTCTCCGTCTGCCTGTGCCTGGAGGATACCCCGGTGCGCGCCTTTGTGTGGCTCCACCAGATCCAGACCAGCGACGGGACGCTGTTTCAGGGGGAGAAGGGGGAGATCTCCATTCCCGGTATTTGCCGGGAGACCCTGGAGAAATACGGCATCCGCAGCGCGGCCCCGGCTTCCAACGCCATCATCACGGAGCTGAACCGCCTGGGGGACTGCCAGGGAGCGGAGGAACTGGGGGACGACGAGGCCCGCTGCCTCTATGGGGTGCTCTCCGGGGACGAGGGTTGGAAGCATGTGCCCGCCGCCATGGCCCGGCAGCGGATGGACAGCAGCTGGAGCAGCCGGGACTTTGTGAAGGTGGTGGCCTTCGCCGGCAATTTCCTGGTGCTGAACCTGAACCGGCAGGAGGTCTTCCGGGATTATATCGCCAAGCAGCATGTCTTCGCGGACCGTTACTGGGGCGGCCTGAACCCCTATTTCACCATGGATGCGGACACCGCCGGGGTGAATCACGGGGTCTACTTCTCCGTGGAGACGGGGATGGTGGTGCAAACGCTGACGGACCGCTTCCTGAACAGCCGTCCCGACGTGCTGCACAAGAGCGGTCTTTCCCTCCGGCGGGAGATCAAGGCAAACAAACGCTACCGGGCGGAGATGATCCGCACCATGAACATGGTGGAGCGGGTGACCATCACGGAGCTGGGGGAGCTGGACGGCCTGGTGATGCGGGCGCTGGATACCCTGGGCCGCATCGAGAGCATCCGTAACCTCCTGGAGCTGCTGGAATCGGACCTGGACCTGATGTATCAGACCAACACCAACCGCATGGTGAACATCCTTACGGTGCTGGGCCTCGTTCTGGCACTGGCCCAGGTCATCCTGGCCATCCTCTATCAGTGAAAAGAACCGTGAAAACAAGAAACCGAGGTGACTGCTTTCAGCCGCCTCGGTTTCTTGCTTGTGATGAATGGTGTTGCGAAGAGAAGGAAAGCCGCATTGGAGATATCGCTCTCCCCGGCGCTGCTCTCCCTTTGGGGTACGGCTTTCTGCCGATGGCTGCGGCAGGCAGCCGCGCTCACAAACGGGATCGCTGACCTCCTGTGCCCGCTTCGGTTTCCGATTGCACGGCATGGAGCAAGGTCCCCCACAGGATCAGGAACAGCGGGACGACGATGCACGTGCCGACGTTGAAAAGGGCCTGGATCAGATAACACAGCAGAGGCGGAAACAGGATCCGAACAGGAGTGCTGTAAAGAAGCCTTGATGCGGCTCGATCCATCGTATAGGTCATAAGGATCGAAAGGGGAAGGACTCCCAGGATGCCGAAGCTTACAAACAGCTGGAGATACATGCTGTGAGCGTTGTCCACGTATGTGCGCAGAACCACGCCCAACGCCTGGGATTCCCGCTGGAAGTGGATATCCAGATAGTTTGCCAGGCTGTCCGGCCCGATGCCGAACCAGGGATGCGCCAGGAAGACCTCCGCGGTTTTCCGCCAGATCAGGATCCTGTGAGAGCCGAAGGAATCGTCGATCTCCCCATGAAGGACCTGGTGGAGCTCATAGGGTGTCCCGCTTCGGAACGGAAGGAGATAAAACGCGGCCAGCGCTGCCAGCAAAAGGGCGGCGCCGCTGAAAAACAGCCACTTGGGAGCCCTTCCGCGGCGCAGCCTGATGTGCCCCGCTGCGTACGCCGGGATCAGCAGCAGCGACGTGACCAGCAGCGCCAGAATGCCGGAAGCAACGCCCGCAGCCGCCAGCACGCCCGATCCGCAAAGCAGGGGGATCAGCAGCAGCCACCGCTTCCTGCCCTCGCTGAAGAGCAGCGCGCAGAAAAACAGCGGCAGCGCAAGGCAGTGCAGCGCGGAGAGAATATCCACATTGCCGAGAGTGCCCAGAAACGCTCCCGTTTCCTGGACCTCGGGACTGTAATAGGTGAATTCGCCCGGAAACAGGGAAAGCGCGTTAAACCCGAGCAGCTGCAGCAGTGCTATTGCGCAGCAGGCCGTGTAGGACCCGGCAAAGGCCCACAGGCACAGGCGCTCATTCACGCCGTAAACATATGCCCCGTAAAGGATAAAGGCATAGAGCAGATAGGTTGTCATCCCGTCATACCTGCCGATCTCCCTTGTGAAGAAAACCGCATAGCGGGAAAGACAGGTCGAGACGGACCCCAGGACCGCGAAGGCCAGCAGGCAGCAGACAGGGATCGTCACGAGGAAGCGCTGTTTCTCCCTCCGCAGGCGGAGCATCCGGAAAGCGGCCAGGGAAAGAAGCCAGAGCAGAGTTGCCGCCAGGAACAGAAGATACTTCTTCAGATGCAGGAACATATATCCGCTGAGCCCCGTGAACAGGGGGTACAGTGTCAGCATGACGACCGCGTAAACGGTCGTCGCTTTTTCGCTGTATCGACGCCAGGGGCGGACGGCGGCAGATACGCTCCTCATGCGGTCGTACGACTGCCCGGATGCACCAGCCTTTCGATCATCGCCGCCGCCTGTGCCCTCGTCGCCCCGTTTTCGGGCTGGAAGGTATTCCCTTCGCCGACGTTGATCACGCCGGCTCTGGCCATAGCGAGGGCGCAGCGGTAGTATTTCCGGGTCTTGTCCATGTCGGTGATCTCATCTATCTCGTTGATCGGCTCCAGCTGCTCCTCCGGCAGGGCCTGATACAGGATGTATGCCATCTCATACCGGGTAGCGGGCCTGTCGGTCTCCGGAAACTCCCCTTCGACGATCATTCCCTCGCTCACCGCATAGTCGATGTAATCCCGGATATCCCCGCCGACTTCTCCCAGCAGGCCGGTATATCCGTCGTAGATCCTGCGGATGATCACCGCCGCGCGGAGCAGCTCTCCCACGGTCAGCAGCTCATCCGGACGAAAGCACATGCGCTCGTCGGGGAGAAGGATGCACAGCTCATCCACTGTTTTCAGCATATCGCTCCTCTTCGGCCCGTACCAGGCGGTGTCCTTCACATCCGCGTAGTGTCCGGAATAATCCCGGTCGGAGAGGTTGTTGAAATTATCCATGGAAGGCTCGGTGATCCGTGCGCCTTCCGTGAGCGCGTAGCGATAGCGCATCTCCATGCGCAGCACCGCGTCCTCCTGGGCGGAAATGAAATCCTCGCTGAAGGAAGACCACGCGCTGTCGTCATAATAGGTGCACTTGATCTCGCGGGTCCGGTAGTTATACCACGTCGTTGTGGAGATCAGCGATTCGATTCTGTATTCCGTCCATGTGGAGGGATACTCACCGTGCGCTTCCCGCGTATACACTCTCTGGTTCCATGTGTTGCCGGGCAATGATTCCCCCGTGTAGAGACGCGTCCAGCCTTTGGTTACCGCCCAGTTTTCTTCCACCTTCGTCTCAACGTCGACCGTCTCACTGGGCGTGACCGGCTGGGTCTGCCAGTTGTCCGGCCATTCGTCAGGAAACTTCCCGACCTCCGCGTTGAGCAGGACATAGCTTTCGTTCGGTTTTTTCTCCGTTCCCTCGACCACGATCACAGGGGCCGACGAGTATACCTGCTGCGCAAGGATGGCGTAGCGGTCGCCGTGTACGCTGCCGGGCAGATGGGAATCCGGATCGGACCAAAGTCCGGCGAGTTCCTCCGGATCAATAATGTCATACACCGGCCCCGTCGGCTCGGGGCTCGGCGTGGGCTTCGGCGTGGGCTTCGGTGTGGGCTTCGGCGTGGGCGTCGGCGCCTCCAGCACCTCCTCGGTGGGGGAGGGCTCGGGAGAGGACGGCAAAATGTGCCCGAACAGCAGCAGGGCAACTGTCGCTGCCGCCACCACTGCCACTCCCACCAGTGCAACGATCAGGCCCCGGACGTTCTTGTCCGGATGCGGGGTGGGGCTGGCCTTCCCAATGAGTTTCTTCATCAGTCCTTCCAGGGCCGCCTTCATCTCCGTTGCATTTGCGTAGCGGCGCGACGGATCATAGGCGCAGGCCTTCAGAATGATGCGGTGCAGCTCTTCACTCCCGTTGTCCGGGGGAGGAATGTCTTCTCCCTTCATCCGGCGGGCCATTGCCGTCTCTTCGTCGCCCAGATGGATCGCCTGGGGATAGCGCGGAAGGAAAGGGACCCTGCCGTTGTTCATGAGCTGATACAAGACGATGCCCAGCGAATATATATCCACATTGGAAGAATAGGAAGAAGAGTCCTGGCCCTTGTAGATTTCCGGCGCCATGTAAGGGTAGGTGCCTTTTTTGGAAAAGCCGCCCTTTGTACCCTTTTCGAGCTGCCGCGCGATCCCGAAATCGCCCAGCTTGTAGTTTCCGCTGGAGTCGATCAGAATGTTGCCCGGCTTGATGTCACGGTGAATGACGCGCTTTTCCTCGCAGAACTGAAGCGCGCTGCACAGATCGATCCCCAGTTTGACGGCTTCCTTTTCTGTCATATCCAGCGTCTTGACGTATTCCTGAAAGGACGTTAGGAGCTCCATGCGGATGATGATCTCCCAGCTTTTTCCGTCTTCACCGGGAATGCATTCGTGATCCTCGTAGCGGACGATGTTCGGGCAGTCCTTCAGGCTGCTCATGATATTGATCTCCCGGATGATGCTGGCAGCGATTTCCTCGTAATACCGGCCCGTTGTGCCGAAGCCGGTATCCTTCATTTCGATGCTGTATCCATAGGAGTCCATGGAAGGAGATACGAGGATATATTTCAGCGCTGAGCGCGATTTGATATGCAGAGCGTCCTCCCGCTCGATCAGGTAGACCTCGCCGGAAGAGCCTTTTCCCAGCTCCTCTGTCACATACCATGAGCCGAACAGGGGTTCCAGCCGTTTTACTGCCTCCAAACTCATAGGAAATAGCTCCCTTCCTGTTGCTGTTCAGTATCAGTACAAGTGACCATGATCGCCGTAATGTTGTCTTTCGCGCCGCGGTCTCTTGCCTCCCGCAGCAGGTCAGACAGCGCCTGCGGACCGTCCCTGCCTTTCCGCATCCGTTGGAGCAGGGTGTCGTCGTCCAGGATGCTGTGGAGGCCGTCCGTACAGATCAGCAGCGTATCTCCGTCCTGCAGGCGCAGACAGGCTGCGTGGGGTATGATCCGGAATTCCGAATCCATTCCCAGATACTGCGTCAGCTCCGGCTGGCGATTCCGCAGCTCCAGTTCCTCCAGCAGCTTCCAATTCGTGTGATCCTCTGACAGCAGGCGGAGCTCCCGGTCCCTGCAGAGATAGATCCTGCTGTCCCCCACGTTGACGGCGTGAAGAATGCCGCTGAGGATCAGGATTGCGGCTGCCGTGGTTCCTGAAACCCCAACGCGGCGTTCCTTCGCGGCGGAAACGAGCGCATCGTTCAGGTCGTTGAACCAGTCTTCACTGGTGCTGCTCGCGAACGGCGAAAAATCCGCTGCGGAAAACGCCTCTGCGGCCGCCTCCGCCGCCTTCTCGCCCTCACAATAGCCGCCCAGTCCGTCAAATACGGCGGCGATATAAGGCGCCCGGCCGTCCGATGCGTCGGTGTATACTCCTTCGATCCCCCGGTTTTCGGCAGGCAGATAATCCCCGCCGAACAGGAAATTGTCCTGGTTGTTGCTGCGAAACCTGCCCGGATCGCAAACCAGAGCGGCAGTGATCTGCAAATGTGTGTGCCTCCAATCTCATGGAGCCAAACGGCAGCAAAACGGGGCCGTATCGCCGGCGTCAGGCCGCGCTTTCAAACATCTCAAGCAAGATTGCTTAAAACATAAAATATCATAATTCACAATGAGAAGTCAACCAATCATATGATTCAAGCTGTTTTTCATTGGCGCCTTGTTTCCCCGGAACCTGAGAAAAAAGTGAAAACACCCCGACTCCGTTTTTCATTCTGAGCCGGGGCGTTTGCTGATTCCGGCCGACCGGGACAGTCACTTGTCCCCGTAGCCGTCGGGATTGTTTTTCTGCCAGTTCCAGCTGTCCCGGCACATCTCCTTCAGGCCCAGCTCCGCCTTCCAGCCCAGCTCTCTCTCCGCCTTGCCCGGGTCGGACCAGCAGGCCGCGATGTCGCCGGGGCGGCGGGGAGCGATGACATAGGGGACGGGGACGCCGGTGGCCTCCTCAAAGGCCCTGACGATCTCCAGCACACTGTAGCCCCGGCCGGTGCCCAGGTTGTAGACCGCCGCGCCGCAGCCCTTCTCAATGGCCGCCAGGGCCTTCACATGGCCCCTGGCCAGGTCCACCACGTGGATATAATCCCGCACCCCCGTGCCGTCCGGGGTGTCGTAATCATCGCCGAAAACGGAGAGCTTCTCCCGCTTTCCCACGGCCACCTGGGTGATATAGGGCATGAGATTGTTGGGGATGCCAGCGGGATCCTCCCCGATGAGCCCGCTGGGGTGGGCGCCGATGGGATTGAAGTAGCGCAGCAGCACCACGTTCCACGCCTCGTCCGCCCTATGCAGGTCCGTCAGCACCTGCTCGATCATCCACTTTGTCCAGCCGTAGGGATTGGTGCAGCGGCCCTTGGGGCATTCCTCCGTGATGGGCATTTGCTCCGGCTCCCCGTAGACCGTGGCGGAGGAACTGAAGATGATGTTTTTGCAGCCGTGGCGCCCCAGGACATCCAGCAGCACAAAGGTCCCGTTCAGATTGTTTTCGTAGTATTCCAGGGGCTTCGCCACCGACTCTCCCACCGCCTTCAGGCCCGCGAAATGGATGCAGCAGTCGAAATCATGGGCGGCGAACACTTCTTCCAGTCCCGCCCTGTCCCGAATGTCCACGGGATAGAAGGGGACGGAGACGCCGGTGATGCGCTCCACACGGCGCAGGGATTCCGCCGAGGAATTGACGAGATCATCCACCACCACAACGCTGTGGCCTGCTTCCAGCAGTTCCACAACGGTGTGGGAACCGATATATCCGGCCCCGCCGGTGACAAGAATATTCATAGCTGCGTTGCCTCCCATGTGTGCATATTGCTGCGATTATTCTACCTGATCGGCTTCGGAATAGCAATAGTGCCGCGGGGGTTCAGCGCACGACGGGATTCATGAAGCGCCAGAGGACCACCGCCAGCTGGGCTCGGGTGACATATGCAGCGGGGTCGAAGGTCCAATCCGGGTCGTCGATGCGCAGGATGCCCGCGCGGTACAGGGGCTCCAGATACTGCCCGTAAGCCGTCCCCTCCGGCAGCGTCACGTCGTAGATGGGCCGGAAAACCTCCTCCGGCAGAGCGCCGCAGAGCCAGATGCGATAGAGGAAATAGGCCAGCTCCCAGCCCTGGACGCACTCATTGAGCTCCCGGGCATAGTAGATGCCCTTTTCGGCGAAGAAATAGACGCCCCGATGGAGCCCCTCATTCCCCGGCTGGGCGCAGAGGAACAGCTCCGTAGGCGCGGCGGGCTCCGGAAGTCCGCCGTCTTTGTACCCCGAAGTCTCCGCCGGGTAGAAGAGCAGGGCGGGGCCGCCCTCCTCAAAGTCGCCGTTGAGGGTCGCCTCCAGCCTGCCGGAGACCTGCTTGTCTCCCATATCCAGGACGGCGTCCGTCCAAACCGGGCTTTCCTCCGTCAGCTCCGGGAACAGCGCCGTCAGATCATCCTCCGCAGCGCGGATGCTGTAATGCCAGGGCTCCTTGTTCATGGGCCCGGTCCAGGTGCGCCACGGGGTGTCCGCCCAGGCCTGGAACGCCTCGAATTCCCGCCCATCGGCCAGGCGCAGCACCGCCACGCCCCAGTCCGCCGGGCGCAGGGGCAGGTAGGGCAGCTCCTCGGACAACCAGGCATAGGCGTGGGCGAAGACCTCCGCCATCTGGCCGCGGGTGATCATCGTCTCCGGGGCGAAGTGCCGCTTTTCCAGCATCGGCCCGATCCATTCCTCGCTGTATTCCGCCGCTTCATAATACCAGGCGTCCTCAGGCACGTCGTCCCAGCGCCCTTCCTTCGGCTCCGCGGGCACGAAATCCACGGACTGCGCGCCGCTGCGGACATCCACGGCGACGGTATAGAAGCCCGCTGCGGACAGGAGGTTGACGGTGGGTTCCTCTGCCCCCTCCGAAACGAAATAATCGTAGCTGTCCTCCTCCAGGGTCAGCGTGTAGGTGAAGGTCAGCCCGTCCTCGGAAAAGCCAGCGCTGTCAAACTTGGGAGCGTTGCTGCGGACGGGCACGGCAGCCTCCAGCCGGCGGAGTCCCCCGTCGGGATAGGCAAGGTAATAGGCCGTAAACCCGTGCATGACCCCCGACAGGTCCCGCCGGAGGAAAACCGCCTCCGGCCCGTCCCAGCGCAGGATATGGCAGAGGTCGGTGTCCAGGGTGGAGATGAGCTCCTCCAGTGTGAACACGGGCTTCACATTGCCCTTCAGGAAGCTCACGGGCATCTGCTCGCTGAGGCGCAGGAAGCAGACGGCGCACTGCTGGATGGTGAAATCCCCCGTGGGGTCGAAGGTACCGTCCCCCATGCCCCGCAGCACATCCCGGCTCCGCAGGATATGGACAGCCTCGGAAGCCCAGGGAGCGATGGCATCTTCGTCGGTGAAGGGCTCCGCCTCAAGCGCCGGGTCCGCCTCGCCTCCGCAGGCCATATAAGCCCTGCAGAGCATGGTCGCGGCCTCCTGCCGGGTGATGCGGGCGTTGGGGTCGAAGACGCCCCCGCCCCGGCCCTCGGTAATGCCCAGGGCGCAGGCCGCTGCGGATTCCTCGCTGCGGTCGTCGGTGAAGGGGTATACGAGGAAATAACCGTCCTCGGTGCGCTGGGAGATCAGCGCGTTCACCGCGGTCTGGAAGCAGATGCGGTCCGAGTGGTTCATAACGGCGGCGTAGCTCAGGGCGAAGCGCAGGAACATGGCCCGGGTGACGGGCTGCGTCCAGTCCGTCTCCGCCTCAGACCACTGGGCGTAGTCCGCCCGCAGGTCCCCCACATCCAGGAGGCCGTAGCTCTCCGCCCGGGCGATCTCCTCCGCCGCCCAGGGGGAAACGGTCCGCTCCGCCGCCAGGGCCCCGGCGGGCAGCAGCGCAAGGACCATCAAAATGGCCAGGAAAAGGCTCAGCGTCTTTTTCATTTTTCTTTCCTCCTTTATGGCGTTTTCTTCGCTCATGCGCCGGAAAAACCCGGGTCATGGGCTCAATCAGACCGCAAAGACCGTCGTATCATAACAGCCTCAGTATTTCCAAAAGGTGGTGACCAGCTTATGGCCCAGCTTGTAGACGGGGCCCTCGAACTGCTTCCGGCAGGCTTGCAGCTCCTTCCGGATGGCGATGCCCTGGGGGCAGTGCTGCTCGCACCTGCCGCAGCCCACGCAGTTGGAGGCCCCGGTGCTGTCCCTCCGAAGGGCGGTGCACATGAAATAGCCGGTAAAGGCGGAGAGCTTCCCCTCGTCGGGGACCCGGTTCCAGGCGGCGAAGATGCCGGGGATGTCCACGTTTTTGGGGCAGGGCATGCAGTAGCGGCAGCCGGTGCAGCCCACCTTCACCTTGGCATCGATGGCCTGCACCACCTCGGCGAACAGGGCCCGGTCCTCCTCGGTCAGTTCCCCCGCCCGGGCGCTGTCGGCGGCGGCGCAGTTCTCCGCGACCATCTCCGGGGA
>JAEEGL015300445.1_pt1 | contig 16122 bp, 10 predicted proteins | sample 9134231 | NCBI WGS metagenome assembly JAEEGL01 (sample SAMN16246548, study PRJNA631951) | gut metagenome | biome: gut microbiome; feature: rumen; material: fiber-attached | host: Bos | place: Iran: Karaj | collected 2018-10
GCGGACGGCGGCGTACGGTTCGCTGCCTTCCGGGACGTCCTCAAAATCCTGCGCGGAGCGGTCTTTCGCGTGGAAGGGGTTTACGACGGTATCGTACAGGTCCCGGCAGGCGTTGATCGCACCCGCGCCTCCGACCGTTCCTCGGGAGCCGTTTTCCAGGAGGAGGGCGAAGACCCGGGAGGCTTCCCGCACGGTCTCGGGCGTTACGGATTTCAGGGCCCGCATGCAAGTCAGCTTTTCATCGGCCGGCTTGCCGGAAAGGATCCGCTGAATTTCCAGAATGGCACCGGACAGCTCCCCGTCCGGCTTTGCCAGGGCGGAATAGGTTTTCATGATGTAGCCGTCTACGGTGTCCTGCGTAAGGGAAAGCGCGGCGATCCGGTCCGGAAGGGTATCGTAGAATTCGAAGGTGGCCGCAACATTGGGATCCCGGAAGGTGACGAGATAGATCCCGAGATCGTCCATCATCCCGCACATCGGCGTGTAGACGCCCATCTGGTCCCGCAGCACCGGCATCAGGAGCTGGTCCTGCACCAGCGTACAGACCGCGCCGAGCATCCAGTCGGGATCGATCCCCATCTGCCGGAAGGTTGCGGCAGCCAGGTTGAACTGGATATTGCTGTCAATAATGACGGCTTCCCGGGCCGCAGGGGCCGGAAGGTCATAGGCAGGGGCTTCCCGCGGCTCCTGTTTCAGGGAAGCCCAGAACGCATCGGCGAGGGGACGGTTGATCCGCATGGAAGCTTCGCTCCCGGCAAATCCGTCCATTGCCCCGGAACGGTTTGCGGCAAATTCCGCGATGGAGGACAGCCTGGCGGCAACCTCTTCCGGATGCTCGTCCATCTTCCGCTCCAGTTCCTCCAGGAAAAGATAGTAGTCCATCCCGTTGAGGTAGGCCATGAGGCGGTAGTAGGGATCGGTTGCGCCGAACGCCCGGATCAGCTGCAGGTTGTATCCGGCGCTGTTGAACTGGTTCCGGACGAACGATTTCTGCGCCTGGATCCGCTCGGCAAGAACCTCGAGGTCGGAAAACCGGGTATGGAAGAGCAGTTCATTCACCAGCGAATACCCGGATTCGAGATCCTCGTCCAGCGCGGTCCACTGCGCCATCAGGTAGCTTTGGAAATCTTCCCTGTCCTCCGTGTCATACGCTGCGATGCCGAAGGAGGAATTCATGAGGTACCGGTTCATCAGGACGCTGAGCTCCTCCTTGGAATGGGCATCCGTATCCATCTGGCCGATCAGCCGGGTGTAGAGACGGAAGTAGTGAAGATCCTCCTGCGGGAGCGCGCGCATATCCAGGTACAGCATGGCGGTCCCGACTCCGTCGACGCCGGCGGCGGCCTCGATGCGCCGGATCCCGTCCGGGGTCATGGAATCGGAGACGGGATACTCCCGGATCTCTTCCGGAAGGCTCCCCACCGAAACGGGCTTCAGGGAGGCGACCATGGCGCTGTTGTCCGGCTCTTCCTCTTCGGCGAGGGTTGCGTCGATCACCGCCTGCTTTTCGGCCTCGCTCATGCCGGCCTTGACTGCAGCGAGCTTTTCGGCGAGCACTGCGTCATGCTTTTCCTTCTCCCCGGGAGCCGGGTAGGTCGTCGTCAGGGTATAGAGCGCCGGATCGGACAGCCAGGTCCGGATCGAATCCGTCAGAAGGCCGGCCTCATTTTCCGCGAGGATGTTTTCCATTGCCTCGGTTTCCTCGGCATAGAAAAAGGGGTTCCCGGTCACGGCGTAGTAATAGGCAAACGGCCGGAGGACGGCGCCGACGGGATCTCCGGATTCCAGGGCGAGCTTGTTGCTCAGGCGGAGCGATGCGGCGGCTGAATCCAGAAGGACCGGATCAAACCCGTTTTCCGCGATCTCCGCGAGGGAAGCGCTGACCGTGGAGCGGAAAAGCTCCGCATCCCCGGCGTTCGCGCTCGTCGCCATGAACAGGACGGCGTCCTCCGGGCCGGCGATTTCCCGGCCGACGGAGAAGCTTCCGGTCGGGATGGCCTTGCGGAGGTTCTGCATCAGGAGGGAGCCGCTGTTTCCGAGGAGCCTGCAGACGTGGTCCAGGATCCGCTCGCCGGCAGGGTCTTCCTTCAGGCCGGGGCAGAGGATATAGTAGCAGATTGCGGAACGGCCGGAAGGATCGCTCCCCTCCTCGACCGGGTACGGGACGCTGGTCACGGAAGGCTCCGGGATGCGGACGTACCCGCTGTCCTGTTCTGGGAATTCCGCTTTTTCATAGGGGCGGAACGCCTCGTCAAGCAGTTCGAGAAACCGCGTATAGTCTTCGAAGGAACCGTACAGGACCGCGAAGCAGTTGGAGGGGTGATAGTACCGGTCATGGTACTCCCTCAGGCTGTCCCAGGTCATCTCCGGGATCACATCCGGTTCCCCGCCGTAGTTAAACGACAGGGAGGAACCGGGGAAGACGGCGCGGTTTGCATTGTCGACGGCGGCCTGTTCCAGGGTCAGGGCGCCGCTCATTTCGCTGTAGACCGTACCGTTGTAGGTCAGATCGCTTTCCATGCCGGTCATTTCATACCGCCATGCCTCGGTCCGGAAGATGCTTTCATCGGTCATGACCAGCGGATGCAGACAGCTGGCGGTATAGTAGTCCGCCAGGCTCAGGAGCTGCGCTTCGGACAGGGACGCCATGGGATAGCCGGTCATGGCGTCCATCGTATAGGCGTTCATGAAGGTATTGTAGGTCTGGAGGGCAAGATTCATGAACAGGCTGGTGCTCGGGTACTTCTCGGAACCGCTCAGGGTCGCATGCTCAAATACATGCGGGAGCCCGGTATTGTCTATCGGACGGGTGCGGAAGGCCAGCTGGAAGGCGCGGTTTGTGTCGCCGTTGGCAATATACAGCAGCTTCGCACCGGTCTTCTGGTGCTCGAATAGCACCAGGGAAGCGCCGATGAGCGGGAATTCCCGGATTTCCTCTGTTTCGAACCCGAAGACGATTTCCCCGGGCTGCGGCAGGGCACCGGGAGCGGCTTCCTCCGCCCGGACGGGCGCACAGGACAGCAGCAGCACCAGGGCACACAGCAGGGAGCATACCTTTTTCATCATGATTCGTTTCCTCCTTTCCGGATCCAGCGTAGACGGAAAAGGAATGCGCCTGAATCCGGAAACGGACGCATCCCGCCGGGGACCCGCTCACTCGGGGCGGATCTGCTTGAGATAGTTGTAAATGGTATAGCGGGTGACGCCAAGGCGCTCCGCTGCGTAGGGAACCGCCTTCTGGATGGAGAAGAAACCGCTTTCCTCCAGGATGGAGACCAGCTGCCTGCGTTCGGCGCGGGTCATGGATTCCACCGGCTTTCCCATGCGGGAGACGCATCGCTCGAACAGGTCCTCAATCTTTTTCGATGCGAGGTCCGTTTCCGAAAAGTCCCCGTCCCCGCGGAGCAGGTCGGCAAGCAGATCTGCCGCGGTATGGATCGGCGTCAGGTCAAAATTGATCCCGAGCACGTAATGGTACCCCGGACCGATGAAATTGATGGAGGAGGTTTTGATTTTCCGCCCGTCCCTGGTATAGACTATAATATTATTGTAGTCCCGGTCAGGGGCCAGCTCCTTGATATCCAGGGAAGAGCTGGTAACGCCGTAGATCGTTTCGGTGGAGTCCGCGGAACGTCCGGAGACGTGGTTGTTGTAGATCGCAACGAGGCGGCATTCGGAATCGGAAAAGTCGTGCACGACCGTTTCACAGTTCCTGCCGAATGTTTCCGCAATGATGGCTGCGGCCCTGCAGAGAGATTCTTCCAGATTCTGATTCATCGCTTTCCTCCCATATATCAGTTTACAGGGCATGTGCGCAAGCGTCAACAAACCGTTGAAATTAAACACCGGATGGACTGTTGAAATTGAACAATCAGTCCAGTATTCAATTGACAAACTGTTGAAAAATATTATGATAGAAGCAGAAAGTGAGGACTGTTGCGATGAAGAAGGAACTGGCAAGAAAAGGCATCATGGAGATGCCCATGTATGTACCCGGCAAGTCGATGGAGTCCGTGCAGAGAGAGTATGGACTGACCTCGATCGCGAAGCTGGCGTCCAATGAGAACCCGCTGCACACGTCCCCGAAGGCGGTTGCCGCCATGCGGGAGGAGCTGGACAAGGTTTACATGTATCCCGAACCGACCAGCCCGATGGTGCAGGAGGCGGTTTCCAGGCGCTACGGGATCCCGGCGGACTGCGTATACGTGGCAAACGGCGGGGATCATACCCTGACCCTGATCTGCGAGGCTTTCCTCAACGAGGGAGAGGAATCGCTGTGCGGGGACCCGTCATTCATCACCTATCACCTGGGAACCAGCATCATGGGCGGGAAAACGGTGTTTGTCCCCCTGAATGCAGAGAAGCGCTTTGACCTGCAGGCGATCCTGGATGCGATCACGGAGAAGACCAAGCTGATCTTCCTGTGCAATCCGAACAATCCAACCGGAACGATCCTGAAGAAGGACGAGGTGGAAGCATTCATGCAGAAGGTGCCGGACCGCTGCGTCGTGGTGTTTGACGAAGCGTACTATGAATTTGTGGAGGATCCGGAATATGCGCACGGCCTGGATTATGTCCGGCAGGGGCGGAACGTGATCGTCATGCATACCTTCTCCAAGGTGTACGGCCTTGCCGGCATGCGGATTGGGTACCTGATGACGACCCCGGAGCTGATGAAGATCCTCATGCAGGTCCTGCCCCCGTTCCCGGTCAACCGGGTCGCGCAGGCCGGCGCGGCGGCGGCCATGACGGACGACGCGTTCATCAGCGAGGTCCTGCGGAACAATCATTACGGCAGGGAGTATTTCTACCGCGAATTTGAACGGCTCGGGATGGAATATACGCCGTCCCAGGCCAACTATGTGTTTGTGGATACCGGGATGCCGGCCGCGGATGCGGCAAAGGCGATGCTGAAGCGGGGCGTCATCGTCCGTCCGGGAGGCGGATGGGGATTCCCGACATGCATGCGCATTACCGTGGGCACTCCGGAAGAGAACCGGAAATGCGTGGAAGCGCTGGAGGAGATCCAGAAAGAATATCAGAAGGAGGGACGGATTTCGTGATTCGCAGCATCAGCGGAAATGAGGCGGTTGCGCTCGCGGCGGTCAATGCGGGGGCAACCGTGATTACGGGATATCCGGGGACGCCGTCTTCCGAAGCGATCGGAAGCATCTGGGCCAAGGAGATTCCCGGGGTGGAAGTGCAGTGGAGCACCAACGAGAAGGTTGCCCTGGAGATTGCCGCGGCGGCTTCCTGGGCGGGGCAGCGCGCCCTCTGCACAATGAAGATGAGCGGGCTGAACGTCTGCTATGACTCCCTGATTTCAGTGCTCTACTCCGGATGCACGGGAGCCCTGGTCGTGTATGTCTGCGACGATCCCGGCGTATCCGCCGGCATGCCGGAGCAGGATGTGCGCGGCTTTGCACGGATGAGCGACATGCCGGTGATCGACTGCACCAGCGTGGAGGATTCCTACAGCCTGACGCAGTATGCCTTCGAGCTTTCCGAAGCGATCCAGTCGCCGGTCATGCTCCGTTCCGTCACCCCGGTCGCGCTCAGCCACGAGACGCTGGACGTCCCGGAGATGAAGCCGGTTCCGGCCCCGCCGGCAAAGGTGGTCAAGGACTGGACGCGCTTTACCAAGGCGGGCGCCAAGATCTGCATGGATCAGCATGCGCGCCTGCTGGACAGCCTGGAGCAGGCAAGACACAAGATCCATGAGGACCGGATCAATGAGCTGCATATCGACACGGAAGGCAGGCACGGGCTGATCCTGGTCGGCGTATGCGGACGGTACCTGGTGGAAGGCATGAAGACGGCGGACCGGTACAGCGGGCAGGAGCCTTGCTCGACCCTTTGGGTCCGGACGACCGTTCCGGCTCCGGAAGCGGAGTTTGAGAAGATTCTCGCTGCTTGCGACACCGTCGCGGTGGTGGAGGAGAACGAACCGTATGTCGAGCACGCCCTGATGGTGTACGCCCAGAGAACCGGCCGGAAGGTCCGGATCATCGGCAAGGAGGACGGAACTCTTTCGCGGATCGGGAGCTTCGACGGCATGACCGTGGCGAAGGCGATCCTGAAACTGCGCGGGCAGGAAATTCCGGAGGAGCTGACCAAACGCTCCGACGCCCCGTCCCTCTGCGCTGCCAGGCCGATCGGCGTCTGCGCCGGGTGCCCGCACAGGGGTACCTTCCTTTCCATCAACGCGGCGCTGAAAAAACTCGGGTACAATGCGGAAACCGCACCGGTGACCGGGGATATCGGATGCACGATCCTGGGCATGAGCCCGCCGTTCAATACGCTGTGGACGGAAGTTGCGATGGGCGCCAGTATCCCGTTCGCCCAGGGCTTTGACTATGCGGGCGTGGAGAGCCCGCGGATCGCAACGATCGGGGATTCCACCTTCCTGCACGGAGGAATTCCGGGACTGATCAACGCAGTCTGGAACAACTCCAATATCACGGCCATCATCATGGACAACGGCTGGACCGGCATGACCGGCATGCAGGTGAACCCGGGGACGGCGGAAGCGTTCCAGAAGAGCCCGGAGGATCACCGCGTGGATATCGCAAAGATCATTCCGGCACTCGGCGTGGAGCATTTTGCGGTCTGTGACCCGTATGACGTGCCGAACATGACGCAGACGCTGCTTGACATGGTGAAGCTTCCCGGGGTCAAGGTGATCCTGGCGCGCAGGGAATGCGCGATCCAGGCGGGACGGCGGAAAATCAAATATGCGAAAGTATCCGTGGATCCGGAAAAATGCACGCGCTGCAAGGCATGTATCCGCGTAAGCGGATGCCCGGCGCTGGTTTATGACGGGGAAAAGGTGTTCATCGATCCGAAACAGTGCAACGGATGCGGAATCTGCGTATCTCAGTGCCGGTTCTCGGCGATCACAAAGGAGGGACTGGAATGAGCAGGAAACTGGATCTGTATCTGACCGGCGTCGGCGGTCAGGGAATCCTGACCATCGCGGATATCATCATGATCGCCGCAATGGAGAAGGGCATTCACTGCAACTATTTCCCGACCAAGGGAATGGCGCAGCGGGGCGGTTTCGTCAAGGCACAGCTCCGGCTCGGACAGGCCGAAGGAGGGCCGGATATCAGCCTGCACGCCGCGGATACCGTGATCTCGATGGAGCTGAGCGAGAGCCTGAAAGCTGTCGACTATCTCAAGAAAGACGGGGATTTCCTGGTTTACGGATACCGGTGGCTTCCGACGGAAGTCATGCTCGGGCGCGCACCGTACCCGGACCGGGAGACGGTCATGGCGCAGGTCAGACCCGTCACGGAAAACGGCTTTTTCCTCGATCCTGCGCAGCTTCCGAAAGGATGCTCGGACAATATTTTCGTGCTCGGGGCCGCAATGCGGCATACGGAACTCGGCAAGCTGTTCAGCAGGGAGGAAATCCTGAATGCGGTGATCCGCCGGTTCCCGAAAGCGGCGGAAGCGAATACAAAAGCGTTTGAAGCGGGGTACGAAGCATGAGCCTGACGGATTCTTCCATGGAAGCCATCCGCACGATGCTGTACCCGGAAGGGGTCGCAGTGGTCGGCTCCGTCTCACCGGGCAAGCTTGGGGAGGTCATCTCCCACCGCCTGCTGGGCGCGGGATATCAGAACGTGTACAATGTCAACCCGAAAGCGGCCGGAGTGGACGGGAAAGCCGGTTTCCGGATGGTTTCGGAGATTCCGGATCCGGTGGATCTGTGTATTTTTGTCTGCCCTGCGGCTACGGTTCCGGATATGGTCCGGGACGCGGGCAGGAAAGGCGTAAAAAGCGCGGTCGTCATCTCCTCGGGCTTTTCGGAGGCCGGGCATCCGGAACTGGAGCAGGAACTGCAGAAGGCAGCCGCTGAGTCGGGTATCCGCTATGTCGGCCCGAACTGCGCGGGCATCCTGAATACGGCCTGCGGCCTGATCGCGACGCTGGAAGTGGCTCCGAGACCCGGACGGGTTTCCCTGCTGTCCCAGTCCGGCGCATTCGGGGGCACCTTTATGGATGCGGCCAATGCGGCCGGCATGGGCATGGGAAAATTCCTCAGTTACGGAAACGGCAGCGACCTGAACGATACCGCCCTGCTGGAGTACCTGTCCCGGGACCCGGATACGGATGTCATCTGCATGTATCTGGAGAACGTCAAAGGCGGAAGGCGCTTTATGAAAGCGCTGACTGAGGCGGTTTCCAGGAAACCGGTCCTCGTGATCAAGTCCGGGAGGACGGAAAACGGCGCCCGGGCAGCCCAGTCCCATACCGGCGCAATGGCCGGTTCCGACCGGGTATATGATGCGGTCTTTTCCCGCTGCGGCGCGGTCCGGGCGGAAACGTTTGAAGAGATGATCGACCTTGCCAAGGGACTGGCAGCTTCTGTGCATGCGGTCCGCCTGGGGAGAAGGGTCGGGATCTTGACCAACAGCGGCGGCCCCGGTGTCCTGACATCGGACCGGTGTTCGGACCTCGGACTGGAAGTGCCTATGCCGGAGAAACAGCTGAAGGAGGACCTGTCTTCCATCCTGCCTTCCTTTGCTGGACTTGCCAATCCGATCGACGTGACGGTGGAAGGCACGCCTGCGCTGTACCAGCAGTGCCTTGAGCGGATGCTGGATGATTATGACGCGGCGATCGTGATTTACGTTGGCACCCCTTACCTGAAAGCGCTCCCGTATGCCGAAGCCGTGGTAGCCGCCCGGCAGAGCCGGAATAAACCGGTTGCGGTCTACTTTGCGGTCGGGTCGGATATTGAAGAGGCAAAAGCCTATCTTGGCGCACATGACGTGCCATGCTACCCGAGCGGGGAACGGGCGGCGTCCGGGATTTCCGCGGCGCTTTCCCGGACTGGGGCAGCGCCTGCCGCTGCTGCAGGGAACGCTGCGGAAGCATTTGTCCCGTTTCCGTACGAAAAGGGGCACGGCGCTCTGCTGGAGCCGGAGGCGATGGGGGTCCTGGATTCCCTGGGGATCGGGACGCCGAAGCATCTGGTTGCCCATTCCCCGGAAGAAGCAGCTGCTGCGGCGGAGTCGATCGGTTTCCCTGTATGCATGAAGATCGTTTCGCGGGATATCCTGCATAAATCCGATGTCGGCGGCGTCCGGCTCGGGGTGGCGTCCAGGGAGCAGGCGGAACAGACATTCCGGGAACTGGAAAAGGTCTGCGCTGGGAAGGATTTTTCCGGCGTGATCCTGTATCCGATGCTGAAGAAAGGCACGGAGGTGATCCTGGGAATGATCCGGGATGCCACGTTCGGACCGGTATGCCTGTTCGGGCTCGGCGGAATCTTTACGGAGATCCTTAAGGATGTCGGCATGATGCCGGCTCCTCTGGACAAAGCGGATGCGGACCGCCTGATCCGTTCCATCCGGACCCTCCCGCTCCTGACCGGGGCAAGAGGCGGCGCGGCCTGCGATCTGGAAAGCCTGGCGGATATGATCGCAAAGCTTTCGAACCTGATGGACCGGTACCCGGAGATCCGGGAAGTGGACCTGAACCCGGTGATCTGCTATCCGGACGGCGCGCTGGTCGCGGATGCCAGGATGATCCTCGGATCGTGAACGGGAACCGGAAGAAAACATGGAAAACGGCTGCTCCGCAAAGGCGGGGCGGCCGTTTTTGACGTTTCGGAGGCATTGAAAAGAACGGCGCTTTTGTCTATGATGGAACCAGCCTGGGAAAGGAGGGAGGAGCATGGAGATACGGGAACCGGAAGTGATTCTGGTTGACCTGGCGGACCGCCCGATCGGGAAATGCGGGAAACTGGAGGCCCATCTGACCCCGCGGCTCCACCGCGCTTTTTCTATTTTTCTGGTATGCGGGGACGAGATGCTTCTGCAGAAACGCGCGGCTGGAAAATACCATTCCGGCGGTCTCTGGGCGAATTCCTGCTGCTCGCATCCCAGACCGGGAGAGGAGACCGCCGAGGCGGCGGAACGGAGAATCCGGGAGGAACTGGGTATCCGCTGCCAGGTGACGGAACAGTTTTCCTTTGTATACTGTGCCGGATTCGAAAACGGGATCTGGGAGTATGAATACGATCATGTGCTCCTTGGGCGGCTGCCGGATAAGCCTGCCCTGTATCCGGATCCCGAAGAGATTGAAAGCGTGCGGTGGGTATCTGCCGCCCGGCTGGCGGAAGAACTGCTGGAGGATCCGGCGCACTTTTCGGTCTGGTTCCGGACTGCGGCGCCCGCCGTACTTCGGATTCTCGGAACGGATGAACATGACTGACCAGGCAAAAGGGAGGGAACGCACATGACAGATATTTCGGTACTCGGAGCAGGAACCTGGGGAACGGCCCTGGCCCGGACGCTCGCAATCGGGGGAAACCGGGTTACACTCTGGTCCAAGATCCCGTCTGATATTGAGACGCTTGCCCGGACGCACCGCCATCCCAACCTGAAAGATGCCGTGCTTCCGGATTCCGTTCATCTTACCGTGGATCTGGAGGAGGCCTGCAGGGAACGGGATGCGGTTCTGTTCGCGGTGCCTTCCGTCTACGTCCGGAATACCGCGCGGGAAGCCGCACCGTTTCTTCCGGACGGGATGCTGCTCCTGGATGCAGCCAAAGGACTGGAAGCAGGGTCCCACAAGACGATGACGGAAGTTATCCGGGAGGAGATGGAGCGCTGCGGAGGGCACGGACATATGGCCTATGTCGCACTGTCCGGACCGACGCATGCGGAAGAGGTTGCTCTGGATCTTCCGACGGCAATCGTCGCTGCCAGCCTGGACCGGGATGCTTCCATGAAAGTCCAGAAGATGTTCGAGGGAACGTGCCTCCGGGTCTATGCGAACCGGGATATCCGCGGGGTCGAGGTCTGCGGGGCGCTGAAGAATATCATTGCGCTCGCAACCGGAATCGCAGTCGGAGCCGGCTGCGGCGGCGATAATATGAAGGCGGCCCTGCTCACCCGCGGCATGGCGGAAATCGCAAGGCTGGAGACCGCCATGGGATGTTCGGAGCGGACGGTTTCCGGACTTTCCGGAATCGGGGATATTATTGTTACAGCAACCAGTATGCACAGCCGCAACAACCGTGCCGGGCTTCTGATCGGCGGCGGGATGCCGGTCAGCCAGGCGGTTGCGGAAGTCGGCATGGTTGTGGAAGGCCTGCATGCTCTCCCTGCCGCAATGGAACTGAAGGAGCGTTATCAGGTGGAGATGCCGATCGTAGAGGCGGTTCATGAGGTTGTTGATTACGGGAAAAACCCGAAAGATGTGATCGGGCGGCTGCTGAAAAGAGAGATGAAGGATGAATTCTGAGGAATATCGTTGAAGCAGGCCAGGCCTGCATCCCGCACAGAATTACGCCGGACGGAAGCGCACAGGCGGCTTTCCGCCGGCGTTTTTTTCGTTGGATCCCGGGTTTGGGGGAGCGGGCTGAACCGTACCGGTACGGACCGCTGTCAGGAAGGGGGACCGACTCTGGCCAGATAGGATAGGAGCTGCATCTTCTCTCCTGTCCTATGGAAACTGAATCCGATATTGTTGCCGGAATCCGTCGTCGTGCCGATTTCTTCCTTTTCGGACAGAATGAATCCCCCGGCTGCCATGGAACGGAGAAAATCGGAACGGCTGAAATTCTGCGGGGAGCAGGTCGGATACTCCGAGAGGAGCTGTTTCATCGATTGTTTTCCGTTCTGGAAGGAGAAATACGTTCCGACCAGTTTCGCGTCCGGATGCAGGACCGGGAGCAGATCGGACCAGAGAAAGGTGCGGTTGTAAAAACTGTATTCATTGACGGCAAAGAAATCAACGGAAAGATCGACGCATTTCTTCTGGAGCGGGAGGTTCGCACTGCTGTCCGCAATAAACAGGAAATTCAGCGGGTATCCCTGCGCATCGATCAGTTTTTTGTATGCAAGAAGCGTTTCCGGGAAGCGGTCTGTCAGGATATACAGTCCCTTCGGATCCAGAAATTCCAGATGATTGTGCAGAAAGCACCATGCGTTGATGTTTGTTTCCAGGACAACCCGGTTGGCTGTTCCGGCAGAGAGGATCCTGCCGGTCATCCAGTTGTATGCATTCTGAAAGAGCGTGATCAGGTCCGGCGGAAGGTCCCGGTAGGTTTCCCGGTTCACATCCGGCTTGTCATACGGCCGGGGGCCGGAAGAATCTGTAATCACAATCCCGCTGCGGATTTTGGCCCGGTAGCCGCAGGAGCAGCTGAGGTCGGCTGAATCCATACTGACGGAGTCCATGACCGGATTGCTTACCGTAAAGGGTTTTCTGCACTCCGGACAGCGGAGAAGATCAAGCATGCGGAGCGGCACGCCCGTTTTTCGGGAGGATCCCGCCGGGATCTGGAGCGAGGAGATTTTTTCAGAAAGGATGCGCGCGGCTTCACTGTACGCCTGCGCCTCTTTCAGACACTGTTCCCGTTTCAGCCGGTACAGTGCGGCAAGATCGGACTGGTCCTCCTCGCTTGCAAAGTGGGAGATCCGGCTCATGGTTATGATCCGGTATATCTCCTGAAGCGTAAAGCGAAGCTCTTTCAGGGAAAGGACCTGTTCCAGCTCTGAAATGGTACGAGCATCAAAATCCCGCTGGCCTCCCTTTTTCGGAGGGACCAGAAGCCCAAACTGGATATAATAATTCAGCGTATCGATGCTGATGCCATAACGGCGTGAAACTTCCCCGATCTTCATAGACCCAATATAAAGGAAACAATGAGCGGAAACAATAGTTTGTTTGATCATGAGCCGGGAAATCGAAACCGGACATTTGGGAAAGGGCTTGAAAATAAAGGAGATATAAAACATTGAGCAGACTCAATGTTTTTTCAAATTTCGGGATTGACACGGAGATAGGACACTTTGAGAAGATAATCTCATCTCAAGACGGGAGGTATTCCAGATGAAGATGATTAAACAGGGCAGGCAGAGAGGCTTTGAGGCATCCATTCGAGTTTCGGATACCGTTTCCGAGATGATCCGGAATGTCCGGGAACGCGGAGATGCGGCACTGCAGGATTACAGCCTTCGCTTTGACCAGTGCAGCCGGGATTCCCTGCAGGTTGGACCGGATGAAATCCGGGCCGCATACGCACAGGTATCGGAACAGGAAATCCAGGACATGAAAGAGGCCGCAGCACATATTCGGGCCTTTGCACAGGCACAGAGGGATGCCCTGAAGGAGATTGGATCATTCCAGATATCAGAGGGAGCCTGGCTGGGCCACCGGGTTATCCCGGTAGAGTCGTGCTGCTGCTACGTGCCGGGCGGAAACTATCCGCTGTTCTCTACAGCACTGATGCTGATTATTCCTGCAAAAGTTGCCGGAGTCGCACGGGTCGCAGCATGTTCCCCGGCAAAGAAAGGAACGGCAGGGATTCATCCGCATACCCTGGTTGCGATGGATATTGCCGGAGCGGATGAGATTTATACGGTAGGCGGCGCACAGGCGATTGCTGCTTTTTCATACGGGACCGGGCAGATTGCACCGGTGGATATGATTGTCGGACCGGGAAATCAGTACGTGACGGAAGCAAAGCGCCAGTGTTTCGGAAAGGTAGGGATCGATTTTATTGCGGGGCCCAGTGAAGTGCTGGTGCTGGCGGATGATTCTGCGGATGCGCGGATTGTAGCAGCGGATCTTCTGGCACAGTGTGAACATGACAGAGCTGCGCAGGGGATTCTGGTAACAACGTCGGAACGCCTGGCAGAAGCAGTGGACCGGGAGATCCGGAATCAGCTGTCAAATCTGGAAACCGCGGCGGTTGCTTCTGATTCCTGGGAGACCTACGGGACGGTGATCCTGGCGGATTCACTCCGGGAAGCGATTGAGATTGCCAACCGGATTGCTCCGGAACATCTGGAATTAGCATTGTCGGATCCGGATGCTGCGGCAAAGGAACTGTATAATTACGGCTCTCTCTTTATTGGGATGAATACAGCGGAGGTATTCGGGGATTATGCTTCCGGAACGAACCATACGCTTCCTACCATGGGCGCTGCACGGTATACAGGCGGGGTCTGGGCAGGAACATTCCTGAAGGTATGTACGCATCAGCGGATGACGGCAGATGCAATGCGGACAATCGCACCGCTGGCTTCCCGAATGGCACGGGGGGAAGGACTGATCTCGCATGCGCATGCGGCAGAGTTCCGGATGGAAAAGTCTGAAAGGGACAGATGATTAGAACCAGAGATACGATAAGGGGCGGAATCCGTTCGGAATTCCGCCCCCGCCGTTTATAGATTGATTCAGTTGCCGGCTGCCTGCTTTTCCAGTATTCGCCTCGCAACATGTATTCCGCTTGCGGAAGCATGGGAGAGGGAATGGGTAACGCCGCTGCAGTCGCCGATCACATACAGGTTTTTCTGGCAGGTTTCAAGATCTGAACTGATTTCCACCTGGAGATTGTAGAACTTGACCTCTACCCCGTAAAGAAGCGTATCGTCGCTTGCTGTACCGGGTGCGATTTCATTGAGCGCATAGATCATTTCGATGATTCCATCGAGAATCCGTTTGGGCATGACGAGAGAAAGATCCCCGGGTGTGGCGGCAAGGGTCGGGACCGTAAAGTTCTCCGCAATCCGGTTCTCATTGCTGCGGCGCCCGCGGATTAAATCTCCAAAGCGCTGCACCATTACGCCGCCGCCCAGCATATTGCTCAGACGCGCAATGCTCTCGGCATATGCGGTGCTGTCGTTGAACGGAGCTGTGAAATGCTTGCTGACCAGGAGGGCGAAATTGGTGTTCGGAGTATGCAGATTCGGGTCTTCATAGCTGTGGCCATTGACAGTTACGATGCCGTTTGTATTCTCAGTAACGACTGCACCATGCGGGTTCATGCAGAAAGTCCGGACTCTGTCCCCGTATTTTTCTGTAACATAGACGATTTTGCTTTCATACAGTTCATCCGTCAGGTGTTCAAAGATGATAGCGGGGAGTTCTACGCGGACACCGATGTCAACGCGGTTGCTGTGCGTGGGGATGGAAAGATCATTGCAGACCTGTTCGATCCATTTGCTGCCGCTTCTTCCGACGGAGATGACACAGCAGGTTCCATGGAAGGTTTCCTTTCCGGTGCTGACGAAATAGCCGTCCTCTGTTTTTTCAATTTTCTCTGCCGCACAGCCGAAGCGGATCTCCATTCGGTCTTTCAAGAGATTATACAGGTTTTCCAGGACCACGTAATTTTTGTCCGTTCCAAGATGACGGACCGATGCATCCAGCAGGTGAAGCTCTTTTTCAAGGCACATTTTCCGAATCTTGGTATTCTGGGAAGAATAGAGCTTGGTGCCGGCACCGCCGTGTGCCATGTTGATCTCATCCACATATTTCATCAGTTCGAGCGCTGTATCCCGGCCAATGTATTCGTGAAGATTCCCGCCAAATTCGTTGGTAATATTGTATTTTCCGTCTGAGAAGGCGCCGGCACCGCCAAAGCCATTCATGATTGCACAGGTGGTGCAGTGAATACAGTTCTTTATCTTTTTTCCGTCGATCGGGCATTTCCGCTGTTCAAGGGGCTTGCCTTTTTCCAGCATCAGAATCTTGCAGTCCGGTTTAGACTTGAGCAGTTCCCATGCGGTAAAAATGCCCCCGGGGCCGCCGCCGATAATGATGACATCGTATTTCATTGATCCATCCTTTCTTCTCGGATCCGGCAAGGCAGATCCGGCGGGGAATATTATCAAATACAGGCCGAAAGATCTGAAACGAAGCGCAGATGAAAAACATCGCCGAGAGCGTTTCCGATCACTTCCAAAGGAAAACAGATTCCTTAGAGGAGAGAGGGAGTTTTTGCCTCTTTTCTCTTTACGAATCGGTACAAACGAGTGTTACGATGGAAGTATACCACGAGCACCCCAAGAATGGAAAAGAAACCGCTCTGCAGAAGGGCGAAATTCCCATAATGCGATGAAAGCTGGATTTTGTCCGGAAGCATACTCCGCAAAGCTGATACAGGCAGAATACGGTCTTTGCGGTCAGATATATCAATATGGTATGGATCTTTGGAAAAAGCAGATGGGAATACAACGGAATAACCGGACTGAAAGAATGATTCCGCAATAAACGGAACGATGATATGATGATTCAGACCGGATTGACATACCGGATCACATATAAAAGGAGAACAGTCATGGATTTTGGGCAGACATGGAAGATTGGGCA
>JAEEGL017431685.1_pt1 | contig 16122 bp, 12 predicted proteins | sample 9134231 | NCBI WGS metagenome assembly JAEEGL01 (sample SAMN16246548, study PRJNA631951) | gut metagenome | biome: gut microbiome; feature: rumen; material: fiber-attached | host: Bos | place: Iran: Karaj | collected 2018-10
GAGAAATAATAGATCTCCAGCGTGTGTTCGCCTTCGGGAAGTTGCACGGCGAGCAGCGCGTCCAGCGCCTTCACGGGCGAAAGCTCGATCCCGTCGCAAATAAAGTGCCAGCCGGTGTCATAAGGGATGGAGGTATAAAGCAGATCTCTTTTTTCCTGCGCCGTGACTTTCCCTTTGAAATAGGTATCCGTAAATGATTCTATCATATAGTCTCCGCTTTGGAGTTCTTTCATTGTTTCAAAGTAAAGACCGGTGTCGAGATAGTACAGCATGTCGGAATTTGTGATGATCCACAGATCGTCCTTTGTCAGCGTCAGCCCGATCTTGATCTCTTCCCCCGAGGAGAAGGCGCCCAGGGGTTTCACGCAGTCGCTCTCGTTTCCGAAAAAGGTCCCGGAGGAACTGCCGTTCAGTGTGACGTTGACCTCGCGCGGGTACCCTGTGGGGATAAAGAAGAAAAGGTCGTCGTCTGTTTCGGCGCGGTAGGTGAAGATCGCTCTGGCGGAAGAAGCGGGGTCTTTAGGCACGTATTTTGTGTAATCGCCCTCAACGGTCGGGATCACCGAGGCGTCGCAGTTCAAATAGAGCGTATCTTTCAGTTTAACGGGTTTAAAAATTTCGATGGATTCATCCCTGCCGAGCATTGCGGTGACGATCGCGTTGCAGAACTCGAAGGGAGTCTCGAAGTCCGAGGCGTCCAGCGAAAGCAGATCCGCGTTGACGGCATTGCAAAGGGAAAGCGCGTATTCGTTTTCGTAGACGAAAAGGTTGTTTTCGTCGGTGTATTCCGTTTTTTTCAGGTATTTCGTCCTGTCTTCGTCCGTAACGAGATATTTAACGCCGAGCAGGGAATCGGTCGGGGGAGTCCCGCCGATATATTTCGACCAGTGGGATTTAGAGGAATATCCCATTTGATTTAAGAAAAGAATGGTGGAAGCGTTCAGCGTCGAGGTCGAATTGGAAAGTCCACGGTAACCCAGCGTCATGGAGTCGTTGTTCTTTCTGCGGTCGGTCTTTTCGGCGCGATAGAAAGAGGGGTCGATCTTTGCAATGTAATCGAACGGCGGTTGATATTCATCGATGTAATCCTGGTAGGAGGAACGGGAGGAGAAGACCACGTCGTCCCCCAGCGAGAGTGTGACGAGCATCCCGTTGCAAAGCGTTTCTGCCGTTACGACGATGGCCAAAATGACGGGCATGGCCGACCCGAGCCATTTGTGCTTGATGGAGTACAGGATGATCAGATAGGCGCCGATACAGAGCAAACTCAGCCACACGCAGGTCAGATCGGGCGCGTTTTCATAATCGAGCTTTTGCGCGATCATGATCAGCGCCAGCATAACGCCCGCCGTTCCGCATGCCGCGGAAAAGGGAACAGAGTCGAGCGCGCGAAAGGCGCGGAAGGCGAGAAGGATGAGCATAAAGCAGAAAATGAAAGAATAGCGGTAGTTCAGCCAATTTGGAAACTGCATCCCGTGCCAGACCAGATCAAGCGAGGATAGGTTGAAACTGACGATAAACAGCGTAAGCATACCGCCCGAAAGAACTTTTTCTTTTGCCGGGACGCTTTTCGCGAAGAAGTAAAGGGGAACGAGCAAAAGCGTCAAAATGCCGCAGTAGATGAAGGGAAGCCCTTCCGGACGGACGGTATCATACGATCCGGGCAGAGCTTTGACGAATAGATCGAAAAAATCGAATTTCTGGTAGACTGAAGTGAATTTTGCACTTGAAAACGTGGTTTTTCCGAATTGCAGCGAATACCATGTCGGCAGAATGATCAGACTTGAGACGAGCGCCGAGGAAGTTGAAAAGATCGCGAAACGCGAAAATGAGCGGAGAAAATGCCGGTTTTCACCGCAAAGGTTATTCTCCCCGCCGTCTTTTTTTGACAGATAATAGTAAAAATAATAAAATACCAGATAAATGCAGACCATATACCCGATATAGAAATTCGACATCACCGTGAGTATCAGCGTCACGGTATACAGCCCCGGCTTTTTTTCGCTGACGAGTTTTTCCAAACCTAGCGTCACCAGCGGGAGGAAGATCAGCGCGTCGATCCACATCGTGTTATGGGCGTTGACCAACGCGTACGCCATCAGCGCGTACATTACCGAAAAAACGACCCGCGAAACTTTGCCTTTTCCTTTATCCGTTGCGTGGAGATAGTAGCAAAAAGACAATCCCGACAGCCCGCATTTGAGCGTCAGCATCGTCAAAAGCGCTTCCGTGATATGCCCCTCTGGGAAAAGCGCTACGATAAAAGAGAAGGGACTGGCGAGATAGTAGGCGAATATTCCGATGAATTCGCCGCCCAATGCTCTTCTCCAGGAGTAAATGATGCTTGTGGTCCCCTGGAAAAAATCTCTGAGGGCTTCGAAAAAATATACATACTGACCGTTCAGGTCCAGTATAAGAACAGAGTTTTCCCCCAGAGGATAGACCAAACGGATGGCGTAGATGGTCAGAAATACCAGCGAGGGGATGGCGAACGCCAGCAGAAGATATAAACCGCCGCGTATCTTGGACGGCAGCTTTTTTTCTTTTCTTTTCTTTTCTTTTTCCACCGCGATCGTTTCTTCAATCCGAGATTCCATGTTGAGCGTCTTTCTCCTTTGTTGGATCGGTAATATCCCCGGGGATCACCTTTTTGATGTTTTTCTCAAGCTTAACGCGCGGAACGGTAACGTCATGGCCGCATCCGGCGCATTGGATGCGTATATCGCTGCCGATGCGGAGAACTCTCATTTCCGCGCACCCGCAGGGGTGTTTTTTTTTCATTTGCAGAATATCACCGACCGAAATGGGTATGCTTTTCATATAGACCTCTCGCATTGTTTATTGTATTATTATATATATTGGAAAAGAATAAATCAAGCATTTTCTATAAAAAAAGGCCGCGGTCACCCGCGGCCGGTCGATCGGTCATTCTAAATCGATCGATTTTTTGAACAGGGAACAATATTCCACGATAAACTCGGCGGTTTTTTCAGGGCCGAGTCTGCTGCTATCGATCATCAGATCGTAGCTTGACGGGTTGCCCCATTTTTTGTTGGTGTAATAACTGTAATAACTGCTGCGCCGTTTATCGGTCTTGTTGATCATATCCAGCGCTTTCTCATAACTCAATTCGTTCTGTTTCGCGATACGTTCCGCACGGACCTTTTGCGGAGCGTAAATGAAAAGCCGGACGACGGGGACCTCGTTTTCCAGCACGGTGTCGGCGCAACGTCCGACGATCACGGCGCTTTTCTCTGTCGCGATCGTTTTGATCACGTCGGACTGGACCATGAACAGTTTATCGCTCAAAGGGATATCCATGTAACTGGAAGCGTTCCATCCGCCTACCGTTGTTCCCAGGGCAAGAGAGTAGAGAAGACTGTTCGTGGCTTTTTCGTCGACGTTGGAAAGGATCTCCTGGCTGATGCCGCTTTTTTTGGAAGCGAGCGTGATCAATTCACGGTCGTAATACCCGAATCCCATCAATTCCGCGACTTTTTTCCCGATCTCCCGTCCGCCGCTCCCGGCTTGTCTGCCGATAGAAATAACAATGTTTCCCGCCATGGTTTTTCCCTCCTTTTTTTATTGTCAAACGAGACCGGTCACCCCGGCCTCTGCTTGTTACCGGTTTATTTCAACGGAGCTTTAAAGTTTCGCCGCCTTTGACGGACAGCGTCTCATCGTCAACCGAAAACCAGACTTCGCACGCCGAGGGGTTCCAAACGACAGAATTGTCGTAGGTGACTTTCAGATTGCGCTGCGCTTTGATATAATCTACGATCTCAATATTTGTCGCGTACCAGTAATCATCGTGACCGGCAAGTTCTTTGCAAATATCCTCAAGCAGGTTCCAGTTGGACGCGTCGTTAAACTCGTAACTGTGTCCCCACATATAAAAGAGAGTTGCGTTATATTTGGCTTTGACAAAACTTTGCGCCTTCGTTAGCCCGTCTCTGTGCCGGCAGGTGGGATCCCATGTCAGAAAGTTGGTAGGGATGCCGAATTTTCCTGTCGAGGCGATCGTGCGGCAGTATTCGATGCCGATGGTCTCCAAAACTCTCCCGTATTCTTCGCAAAAATAACCGTTTGGGTAAGAACAGCCGCGCACGGGATAGCCGCAGATGTCTTCAAGTGCCTTTCTGTCCTCCAGAACGTCGTAAACGATATTCTGCGTGGAAACAAGGTTCATGGAGGCGTGTCTTCTCCCGTGAGTTGCGATCTCATGCCCCGCGTATAAGGAAGGGATCTCCCGGGAGGTCACGTATCCAGGCTTGTCGATATTACCGGAATTCAAATGAAACGTTGAGCGGATCCCGTACCGGTTGATGATCTCGATAAGGTCTCGGTCATAGATTTTTCCGTCGTCATAACTGAACGTCACGATCCGTTTCGCGCCGTTTTTGAATCTGTTGAGTTTGATCATTTTTCTTCCCCCGGATGAAATTAACTATCTAATTAAATTATACTCCTGTTTTGATAAAAAAACAAGACAGAAACATCCCTTTTCACTGAAAAAAATGCCTATGACCGCAAAAAAACCCGAACCGTTCAAAGATACGAAACGGTTCGGGTTCGTCGCGCGATGGTGACCCGGACGAGAATCGAACTCGTGTTACCGCCGTGAAAGGGCGGTGTCTTAGCCGCTTGACCACCGGGCCTAATGGTAGCGGAAGTCGGATTTGAACCTACGACCTATCGGGTATGAACCGATTGCTCTAGCCAGCTGAGCTATTCCGCCATTATCTGGAGCGTTTCTCTTGCTGAAACGCTCCGCTATTCTACCATAAAACGATTTCTTTGTCAATTGCTTTTTTAAGAAAATCGGTATTTCTCCGTCGGGAAAAGAAATGGCTGGAATCCCGCCTTACTACTATTGATCGAAAAACGGTTTTACGCGAGCCAGTCCGTGCCGTATTTAAGCGCAAGCATATCGCAAAGCGAGACCGCCGTCACGCTGTCTGCGACGACTCTGGCGCGGTGGATAACGGCCGGGTCGTGTCGTCCGCTTACGCGGATCGAGGCGTTCTCTTTTTTCAGAAAATCCACCGTTTCCTGCTCTTTGAACACGGAAGGCGTCGGCTTGATCATACAGCGGAAGAGCAGGGGCATCCCGTTGCTGATCCCTCCGTTGATCCCGCCGTTACGGTTGGTTTTCGATTTGATTGCATTGTTTTCGATCCTGAAGGGATCGTTGAATTCGCTTCCGCGCAGATCGACGGAATCGAACCCGTCTCCGAATTCGACGCCTTTGACAGCCGGTATCGAAAAGAGTACGTGAGAAAGCACGCCTTCCAGCGTGTCGAACCACGGTTCTCCAACCCCGGCGGGAAGACCTGTCACGACAGTCTCCAGGATCCCGCCTACGCTGTCTCCGTCCTTCGCCGCTTCTAAGATCACCGCCCGCATCTCTTTTTCGCGGGCAGTGTCCAAAACGGCGAATTCTTTCGTTTCGAGTTCAGCCAGATCTATGGAAAGATCGCCGAAAGGTCTGTCGGACACGCCGCCGCAGCGCGCGATATGCGTGCCGATTGCAATGCCCTTTCTCTTTAAAGCGGAAGCGGCGATGGCGCCGACCGCGACAAGTCCCGCGGTGACGCGTCCGGAAAAATGTCCTCCTCCCCTGTAGTCCTCGAAGCCGTTGTATTTGACGAAAGCGGTATAATCCGCGTGTCCCGGCCTTGCCAGCCCGTAAGCGTTTTCGTAATCGGCGCTTTTCGTGTTCTTGTTTCCGATCACGATACAGATGGGCGTTCCCGTCGTTCTTCCGTTGAATACGCCGCTTAAGATCTTGAAATCATCTTCTTCGACCCTCGAAGTAGAGATATTCCCCTTCGCTTTCCTCATTGCGAGTCTGTGGGCGATAAATCCCATATCGACGGGGACGCCGGGAGCCATTCCGTCCAGAACAGCACCGACGGCAGGACCGTGGCTCTCACCGAACAGAGTGACTTCAACGCTGTTGCCGAAAGTGTTTTTCATTCCGTCTCTCCTGCCTTATATCGTTTCTCCGCCTTGCGTGGAATCGTCGGGGGAGGTGTACCGCCCGACTGTCTTCAACGTCTGACAGACTTTACCGAGTTCCTCGATCAACTCTTTTCCGCTTTCAGAGGAATCGTCTCCTTCGATCTCGGCGTAAAAATAATAATGCCAGGGCAGTCTGTGCATCGAACGGGAACGGAGCACTCTCATATTAAATCCATGGCCGCTGATGACGTTGATTGCTTTTGCCAGGCCGCCGGCCTCGTCACTGACGGTAAAAACGATCAAAAAGGCGTTTCCCGGGCCCCTGACGTCCGACCGGACAGGTGAAAAGACGGCGAATCGAGTTGTGTTTGCTCTGCTTTCGTTGATCCTTCCCGAAAGTACTTTCAAACCGTAGAGTGAAGCGGTCTCGGCGCTTGCGATAGCTCCGATCGTAACGTCTCGTTTTTCCGCGACTGTCTTTGCCGCCACCGCCGTGTTGGAAGTTTCCCGTATCGAATAGCCGTTTCTCGAGATATACGCGCGGCATTGATCCAGCGCCTGCGGATGACTGAGAACGGTTTTCACGGTCTCTTTCGTCGCGTCCTCGACTCCAAGCAGACAATGATCGACCGCGAGATCGTATACGCCGTTCACGTAAAGACGCCCCTCGAACATCAGATCCATTACCTGCCCGACCTCGCCCGCGTAACTGTTTTCGATCGGAAGGACTGCGTTTTCACATTCACCCTTTTCCACGGCCCGGTAAGCGTCTTCAAACGATCGGCAGGGAACAAGAATCGCTTCCGGGAAAATACGGGACGCGGCGATCTGGGCAAAAGCGCCTTCCACGCCGCTGTATGCGATCTTCATTCCCTCTATGAGGCGGCGTTCGTAAAGACGGGTCACGTGCATCATGTTTTGCAAAAACTCCCGGTACAGTCCGGTCTTTTCCTTATCTTTGAGATAGGAGGTGTTACGAAGAATCACAACTTCCTCCTGCGTTTTATCTCTTACCGGGAGGCCGCGTTCTTTTTTCCATTTGGCAATAGCCGTGGCGGTCTCCAATCTTTTCTCAAAAAGATCAGCCATTTCCTTATCTATGCCGGCGATCACCTTTCTGGCTTGTTCGATGTCCACTTTTGAACTCCTTTTTCCGGTTTTCTTGCAAGGGTCTTTCAGATCTGCGCGGCGATCTCGTAAATGAGTTTCTCGGTTTTATCCCATCCGAGGCAGGCGTCGGTTATGGATTTCCCGTAACAGCCGCCGTTGACGTCCTGACTGCCGTCCTCTATGTAACTTTCGACCATAAAACCCTTGACAAGATTTCGAAGCCCCTTATCCCAGCGGCAATATGAGAGAACTTCGTTGACGATCCGCGGCTGTTCGAAAGGGTCTTTTCCCGAATTGGCGTGGTTGCAGTCGATGATGACGCAGGGGTTTTTCAATTCCCATTTTTCATACAGTTTTTCAAGGTATTTGATATCTTCATAGTGATAATTCGGGTGCGTGACGCCCTGCCGATTGACGTATCCTCGAAGAACGGCGTGTGAGAAAGGATTTCCGAAAGAGTGCGCCTCCCACCCCCGATATATAAAGTCGTGCTCCTGCTGGGCGGCGTGGATGCTGTTCATCATAACGGTCAAATCGCCGCTGGTTGGATTTTTCATGCCCGCCGGTACCTCGATCCCGCTCGCAGTCAAACGGTGTTGCTGATCCTCCACGCTCCTGGCGCCGACAGAAACGTAAGCGAGCAGGTCGTCCAAATATTTATGGTTTTCAGGGTAGAGCATCTCGTCCGCACAAGCGAACCCCGTTTCTTTCACTGCCCTCATGTGCAACTCCCGCATAGCGATGATCCCTTTGTAAAGATCGGGTTCGCCGTTGGGTTGAGGCTGATGGATGAGGCCCTTGTATCCGTCGCCGCTCGTTCTCGGTTTCCCGGTATAGATGCGCGGAACGATACAGATTTTATCTTTTACTTTTTCCTGAATGGGGATCAATCTGAAGACGTAATCGATCACGCTGTCCTCATTATCCGCGGAACAGGGGCCGATGATCAAAAGAAGCTTCCCGCTTTTTCCGCTCAGGATATTTTCCACTTCCATCCTTTTCTTTTCGACGGTGTCCGACATTTCGGCGGTAATCGGGTACATTTCCTTCGTTTCCATGGGAATGGTCAGCCTGCGCTTGAAATTCATGTTCATATTCTTTGCTCCTCTGTTACGAGCCGAATGCGGCTTTTTAATTCCGCCGGTTCAACTGTTTGAAATGTAAAACTTCCGGCATCTTCCACGAATACCGTCGCGATTTTTTCCCCCGTCGGCTTTTTTATCGTGGAGCATCGCTTTATAGACTTTTTCCGGGTCTGCTTTCACGGTAAGCGGAAGGGAATACTTTTTTAGAACTGCGATAAGACGTTTTCTGACCTTTTCAGAACACATCGGGATCATTCCGATTGCCACGCATTCCCCGTGATACAGCCGGCTCACGCTTTCTATCCCGTGACCGATCGTGTGACCGAAGTTCAACGCTCGTCTTAAATCGGATTCTTTTTCGTCCTTTTCCACGATATCCTTTTTTATGCGCAGGGAAGAAGCGATGATCGACTCGATGTTTTCTTTTGCCGGCTCTTTTTCCAGAAGATCGAAAAGGGAAGAGTCGTAAATCAGCGCCATTTTGATCGATTCGGCCAACCCGGCGGAAAATTGACGGTCTGACAGTGTCGAGAGAGTGTCCGGATCGATGATCACCTTTTTCGGTTGATAAAAAGCGCCGACGATATTTTTCACGCTTTCCAAATTGACGGCTGTCTTTCCGCCGATAGAGGAATCTACCTGGCTGAGCAGGGTAGTTGGAACATTATAAAAGTCAACGCCGCGCATATAGCAGGAGGCGGCAAACCCCGCGAGATCCCCGACCACGCCGCCCCCGACGGCGATCACGGCGTCTTTTCTTGTGAAACCCTCCCGCAGCATGTGCTTCAAAATGTTTTCCAGTTCGGCGATGCTTTTGCTTTCCTCCCCCTGTGTCACTGTATGAAGAAAGCCGTTTTTACAAGCGCTTTGCACTGTTTTCGCATATCGGTCCGGCACGCCGTCGTCGGTCACGATCATCACTTTGCGGTTCAGATCGACCGGCAGAGGTGTGGAATTCAGGATACCGCGTTCTATCAAGATCGGATAACTGTCTTTTCCCAGTTCCATTCGTATCTCCATGCCTAACCTCCTTTTTTAGGAATGAAAAATCATTTTTTTGATCTCTCTGACCGGCATTTCCTTTCCGGTCCAAAACCGGAATGCCAACGCGCCTTGATATAAAAGCATACTCTCACCGTTCATGGTCTTCGCTCCCGCTTTTTCCGCCTTGAGGAGCAGTTCGGTCTCTCTCGGCTCGTAAATGGTGTCCGCGACGAACATACCCGGGCGGAAACAACCCGTTTCGCGGAGAGGACAACCGGGGGAGGACCTCATACCGACCGGCGTTGTATTTATGAGGATATCCGAGCGGGATACGCTGTCTTTTAACCGTTCTTCGTCATCAAAATCGATCAGTCTGACCGCGCGCCCTGTCCTTTCCGCTACGCGTTCGACAAAATCGTATGCTTCATCCCAGTTTTGATTTTTCCGCTTAAAAACATCGATCTCATCTGCTCCGTCCATCGCGCATCGGGCCAGGATGCTCCGTCCCGCTCCCCCCAGACCAAGGATAGTCATTCGCTTTCCCGGAATATCGCACCCTGCTTCTCTCGCCCCCCTCACCCATCCGCTGCCGTCTGTCGAAGTTCCGGTCAGTTTCCCGCCGATATTGATGACGGTGTTTACGGAGCCGCAGAGTTCCGCCTCGGGGGTCAGCGTGTCACATAGTTTCGCCATATCGTTTTTTAGCGGCATGGTTAAATTCCATCCGCAAGCGCCGATGCTTTTTAACCCCTCCACGGCGGTGGAAAGTTTATCGCGCGTTACATCAAACGCGAGATACCTGCTGTCGATATCGAGCAGACGGAATGACTCGTTGTGCATCAAGGGGCTGACGCTGTGCGCCACGGGGGACCCGAGAAGACAATACAACGACGTTTTTCCGCCGATCGGTTTTTTTTCACCGGTCTGTTCTCCGCCTTGTCCGTAAATCGCTGAAAGGACTTGACGCATCGGATCCAGCGGGATCTGTCCGGGGGCGGAAGAACTGCCGGATGAGGCGTATGTCACGGAAGATCCGAAAAACCCCCCGCAGATCCTGCTGACGATGCCTTCCTCCGACATGGAGATCAATGCCAGCGGCTTGTCCGGAAAGCGTTTTTCCGCTTCCGCTCCGGCAAAAAGAACTTCCAGCACGTCGGCTTTGTTTCTCGGCATAAAAGCGGCTTTCAAAACGTCTGCGTCAGATTCCCGTATTTTTTTCAATATTTCGAGGATCTCTTCCCGTCCCGGTGTCTTTGAAAAATCGTGTCTGGAGCCGAATACGGCGCATCCGAATCCACGGATCGCCCTTGTCAGTTCTTTTACGGAGATATTGCCGGTGAAAGATTCGATATCGATCGCGTCGACAAGCCCGGACCGCGCGACGGCAAGATTCATTTTCAGATATTCTTCCGGCTCGATTTGCTGTTTTCCCCCCTCGGCGGAGGTGCGGAACGTAAACAGGAGCGGCTTTTCGCCGCAAGCATTCCGGACGTCGCCAAGCGTTTTTAGAAGGAGGGGGATATCACTCGCGAAGGGAAGATAGTCCGCCCGCCACTCAAGGATGTCAAACCGGTCGAATTTCAACCGTGCGATCGTTTCGGCGATCTCTCCGGCCGTGTATCCGAAAACCGGAACGATCACCTTTGGAAGTCCTTCGCCAATGGTGACGCCTTTGATCCTTACCGCTTTCATATTATTTGCTCACTTTTTGTCGAAATACGCGCGCCTCTGCGTGGAAAGCCGCATTTTTTCCCGCAGACCTTCTTCGTCACCGGCGGCGAGAAGGTCCCGCAGCGTTTGAAATTCTGAAGAAAACAGATCCATTTGCCTGATCAGCGGTCCTTTATTCCTGAGGAATAATTCGCTCCACATACGGTCATTGATCCTGGCGATCCTTGTCAGATCGCGGAAGGAATCCCCGGTGTAGTCGACCAGATGACGGTTGTCGTTACAAGTCATCAGCGCCACGGCTATACAGTGCGTCAACTGGCTCACGAAGCCGATCATTTCGTCATGTTCTTCCGGGGAAAGAACGGCGATATGTCCGAAACCGAGGATGCGGCCGAGATTGCTGCACCACTCCACAGCGTCCGCCGTATTTTTTTCCGTCGGGGTGACGATGTAGTTCGCGTCGTGAAAAATACGGCAGTCGCTGTTTTCCACTCCGTACACCTCGCGCCCGGCCATCGGATGCGCCGCGATGAACTCGACGTCCGGACGGAGGACGTTTTGTATGGCCCTGACAATTCCGGATTTTACACCGGTCACGTCGGTGATCTTGATCCCCGGCTTTAAAAGATGCTGATAGTTTTTGATCCAGTCCAAAAACACGCCCGGGTAGAGGGCGAAGATCACCGCGTCCGCGTTCCTCACCGCGGACTCCTCCACGTGATCCCATCCTTCTTCGATCCATTTTTTTTGAAGGGCGAAATCGATCGACGACTGTTCCAGCGTGATCGCGCTGACTTGATAGCCGAGCCGGTGGAGAGCTTGCGCGTAGCTCCCTCCCATCAGCCCGAGTCCGACGATCAATATCTTGCTTTTACTGATCCATTCCATACATTTTCACCTTTATACCCGCTTCTTTCATTCTTTCAAAAAAGTCGGGAAAACTTTTTCCCACCGCACCCGCTCCGGCGATCTTTCCGCCCGTTTTGGCGCATAAGACCGAAAGCGCCATCACGACTCTGTGATCGTTGTGCCCGTCAAGGATCATTTGCGGAGGGGCGAACCCTTTTTTTATAGCGATCTCATTTTCAAAAATTGAACAATCCACGCCGCACTTTTTGAGTTCCTCCGCCATCGCCGCGACGCGGTCGCTCTCCTTGTCCCGCAGACGTTTTATCCCGGAGAACCGTCCGCCGTGATGCATCGCGGCAAAAACAAACAGAACGGGTCCCAGGTCAGGGGTGTCTGTAATGTCGATCTTTGCCTCCCTGTCTTTCAACCTCGCGAAATGATCTTTGCAAATACGGTCTCCCTGCAGACTCTGCGGATCCAGCCCGTCCACTTGGACTCCCATGGCCAGAAAGAAGGCGGCGTTCGACCAGTCCCCCTCGACGGAAACATCGATCGGATGATACTTCTGTTTCCCTTTGACATACAGACGGTTCTCGCTTTCCCAGTCGGCTTCGATTCCAAAAGCATGAAGCGCGGAAAGGGTCAGATCGACGTAAGGGCGACTTTCAAGCGGCGGGTCGATCTCGATCTTGCTGTCTTCATCCGATAAAGGAAGGGCGAATAAAAGGCCGGAAAGGAATTGACTGCTTATATTCCCGGGAATGTAATATCTGCCGCCTTTAAGTTCTCCTTTGACCGTGAGCGAGCATTCGTCTTTACGGAATTGAAAATTCTTTTCTTTACAAAGCTTTTCATATACCGAAAGAGGACGACGCATCAATGTTTCGCTGCCGGTCAGTTTTCTCGATTTGTTACCGATCAAACAGAGCGGGATAAAGAAGCGTAACGTGCTCCCGCATTCTCTGCAGGGCAGAATGGCAAGATCCGGTGAAGAAAGGATATCTTTGCCAGTAACGGTAAAAATGTTCCCTTTCTTTTCGATCTTCGCGCCCAGCGCTTTCAGGCAGTCGATCGTCGCGAGTACGTCTTCGCTTTCGCCCGCGTTGCGGATCGAACTAATTCCGGCCGCAAGTCCCGCGCAGATCAGCAACCTGTGCGCCATGCTTTTGCAAGGCGGGGAAAGTACCCTTCCCGAAGGACAGGACGGCATTATTTCAGCGATCTGTGTCATCTGAGCCTTTCCCCCGCTTTTTCTAACTGGTCCAGAACGGTATTCAGTACGGTTTCGGGCGTTCCGCGGGAATCGACGCGAATATCCGCAGCCCCGGAGTAAACAGGATACCGTTCGTTATACAGCGTCCGGATTTTTTCAATACTGTCGGCAAGAGGTCTGTCTTCCGCAGGTCTCAGTTCCTCGACCGGACGATCCAAAAAAACAAGCAATCCGGTCTTTTTCAGCGCAGACACGTTCTCGGGCCTTGTCACCGTCCCGCCCCCGGTGGATATGATCCTTCCGTCTCTTACGGAAGAAACGGTTTTCACCTGTTCGCTTTCCATTTCGCGGAAAAAACTCTCGCCAAACCTTCGGAAGATCTCAGGGATCGGAATTCCGGCCGCCCTGACGACCGATTCGTCGATATCGAAGAAAGGTCTGTTCGCCTTTTCCGCGAGCATTCTGCCGATCGTGCTTTTTCCGCAGCAGGGCATTCCGATCAAAACGATATTGTTTCGCATCTTGTCCTCGTTTCTCCCCGTTAACGAATCCGTATAACAAAAACCGCGGCCTCGACCGGTCAGGTGAAGCCGCGTTTTTTATGTAACGCAATTACTTTCCTTATTGATCCCGGCCGGTTTTTTGCACGACAAAATAGCGGCTGTAATAATAGCCGCGAATAAAGCAAAAAGAAAGAGCAACCGTTTGCTTCAATGCCGTTTCCTCCGAAATCAATTTGTCAAAGTCTAACACCGGGCATAAAAAAAGTCAATATAGTTTTCGTAAATTGATGAAAAAATCTTTTTGAAATTTGTTGACAAGATAAATTGAAAGTCATCAGCGGTCAAAAAAAGGCGTGCAGGGCAGCACGCCTTTATAAAAGGAAAGATTATTCTCCAAAGTATCTCTTGAGAAGCCCCGCGAAGGCCTTGCCGTGGCGCGCCTCATCGCGGGCCATTTCGTGAACGGTGTCATGGATGGCGTCCAGATTCGCCGCCTTCGCCTTTTTCGCAAGTTCGAACTTCCCGGCAGTGGCGCCGTTTTCAGCGGCGACTCTCGCTTTGAGATTTTCTTTCGTCGACGGGGAAACGCATTCGCCGAGCAGTTCCGCGAATTTTGCGGCGTGCTCCGCTTCCTCAAAAGCGGCTTTTTCCCAGTAGAGGGCGATCTCGGGATACCCTTCGCGGGCCGCGGCTCTGGACATGGCAAGATACATTCCGACCTCGGAGCATTCGCCCGTGAAGTTAGAACGGAGCCCTTCCACGATATCGGCGGGAACGCCTTCTTTCGCGATGCCGATCACATGCTCAGCCGCCCAGGTCAGTCCATCTTCTTTCACCTCGACAAACTTTTCGCCCGGTGCTTTGCAGAGCGGGCAGGCTTCGGGTCTGTTTTCAGATTCGACGATCTCGCCGCAGATGGTGCATCTCCATTTTTTCATGATTTTTCCTCCGTTTTTAGTTAGATTGATTTATTTGATCTGTTCGCTTTTTGTTTTCATTATATCGTTTCTGTCCGTAAAGTCAAGAAGTGCGGATCTTTTTATATGGAGCAGCAGGCGGATGTTTATTTTTATATGAGCGAATTACTTCCTCAATCTCTTTTGTTGATTCCACGGTAAATATAAAATGAAAACCGTTTAATCCGCACTTTTTGAGCATGCCTTGCATATCCGCCGTGTAGAAAGGAACGGAATTTAAAATAATATCTCGCCCGAATTCTTTTTTTACCGGAAATTTCGCTCCGATCTTATCGGTCAGCATATTCGCACCGCATTTTCGGTACAGCGTCATCAATGGGATCTTTCCGTAAACGACCGCGCTTTTCGGACGCGGCAGGTCTCTTATTTGCGGCAGAGTCAATTCGGGAGAGATCAACAGGTCTTTGAAGTCCGCCAAAGAAGACACTGCGGAAACGCTTGCAGAGTTGAAAATATTCAGCCGGTAATCGCCGTGAAGGGTCAGATCATATTTTCTGAGGGCTTCGATCTGACCGATATGCGTGACAAGAACGTGCCTTGCCCCTTTTTCCACCGCGCGGTCTAAGAGCGTATCGACTTTTTCCGATTCTTTGTCAAAGAAGAACGGCGGCATCAGGACGCCGTTGGCTTTTCCTTCCTCAAACCGGTCGAGAGGTAAATAAATCTCGTCAAAGTAATCGGTGTCCGGAATACGGTCGTTCGATGGGAATCTCGCGGATCTGACGAAGAAGTACTCTATTTTTTTATTCGCTTCTTCCCGGACGCGTGCAAGGTCGGGCAATGGGAGCGCGTTTGTTTTGGGTCTTTTGATCACGACCGGAGCTCTCTTTATATGGCGGTCGATCATCTGAACAGGAGTGCGTTTGCTTTGATCTTTGTCTCTTTCTCTGCGTATCCCGGACATGTCCGCCGTAAGGCGGGAGGTGAAGTATCCGTCGGTAAATCCGTCTCGCGAAAAAATATCAGACAGATATTTGACTTCGTTTTTCGAAGCGTTTCTTTCTTCATCCAGAAGGCGCCGGTAGATCGAGGTGACGGCGTAAACGTAACCGGGGCTCTTCATACGTCCCTCGATCTTCAAAGATGCAACGCCGCTTTTCAGTAATTCCGTGATATGCTCCGCAAGACACATATCTTTCAGCGAAAGAGGATAAGTGCCGTTATAACGCATGCGGCAGGGTTGCGCGCATTCTCCGCGGTTTCCGCTTCTGCCGCCGACTATGGACGAAAACAGGCATTGTCCGGAAAAGCAAACGCAGATCGCTCCGTGAACAAACGTCTCTATTTCGATCGGGCTGTTTTTTGTCAGATCGGTCAGATCCGAAAATGATAATTCTCTCGGGCAGACCATGCGCGAAAAACCGAGCGAGGAGAAGGTTTTTGCCGCTTCTTTCCCGCTTCCGCTCGCCTGCGTACTGGCATGAAGGTCGAAACCCGGAAGCGCTTTTTTTAATTCGGTCGAAAAACCGAGATCTGCGGTGATCAGCGCATCGACTCCGGCGTCGTATAAAAAGGCCGCGTATTCCAGACTGTCTTTCAATTCTTTGTCCAGGATGGCGGTGTTCATCGTGACGTAAACGCGGACGCCTCTCTCATGACAGAAAAAAACGGTTCGACGGATCTCATCTTCCGTGAAATTTTTTGCTTTCATCCGTGCGTTGAACCGGCTTCCGCCAAAGTAGACGGCGTCCGCACCGGCGAAGACCGCTGCGCGAAGTGCCTCTTTTGATCCGCAGGGGGAAAGCAGTTCCGGTTTTTTCATTTGC
>JAEEGL011874582.1_pt1 | contig 16121 bp, 11 predicted proteins | sample 9134231 | NCBI WGS metagenome assembly JAEEGL01 (sample SAMN16246548, study PRJNA631951) | gut metagenome | biome: gut microbiome; feature: rumen; material: fiber-attached | host: Bos | place: Iran: Karaj | collected 2018-10
GTCCAGGCCAACCTCTGGGCCGAGTTCCTCAAGACCCCCGAAGACATGGAGTATCAGCTCCTTCCGCGCATGAGCGCCGTCACCGAGGTGCAGTGGTGCGCCGCCGACAACAAGGACTGGGACCGCTTCCGCACCTCCCTCGACCACATGGTCAAGATCTACGACCAGCTCGGCTTCACCTACTGCAAGGCCCTCTGGGGCCAGATCGGCATGCCCGGCCATGAAATCCCGGCCCGCAGCGCCGCCGAACTCGACACGCTGGACTACAACAAGGTCCCGTTCATGGAGCAGTAGCGGACCATGCGGGCACGGTGGGTATTCTTTCTCGCAGCAGTCGTGCTCCTTGCCGGCTGCCGCCCGGAGCCGCTGCCCCAGGAGAAGCCCGACCCGCCCGTAGAAGAGCCGGAAACGCCCATACAGGAACCGGAAACGCCTGACAATCCGCCCGATACGCCCGAAGAACCGCAGGCGCCGGAGCCCGAACCGGAACCGGATCCTGCGGCTCTTCTCGCCGAACTCCGCGAAGGCGGGCTCCTCCCGCCGTGGCAGACCGGCTGCCTGGACATCCACTCCATCAACGGCGGCCGGGGCGAATCCTTTTACTACATCTTCCCGGATGGAACGACGATGCTGGTCGACGCCGCCGGCGGCTCCGACTGGGAAGTCGTCGGCGAAGACGGCTCGGGCATCCCGTCCCTGCCCTCGACGGCCTATTCCAGCGGCAATGTCATCGTCCGCTATATCAGGAACTTCGCCCCTGCGGGAAGCGACGGTCTCGATTATGCCATGGTCTCCCATTTCCACGGGGACCACATGGGCAATTTCACCAACAGTTTCACCAAATTCGGCTGGAAGCCCGTCAACCGCAACGGAGAGCCGGTCACGTCCATCAACCTCGACGGGGGCGATTTCCTCCTGAACGGCCTCACCGAGGTCGGCTTCTCCTTCCCCATCGAGAAACTGATCGACCGCGGCGACTGGGACGACCGTCCCTCCAACGTCTGGCTCAGCGCCCCCGGCCGACGGCAGAACTACTACAATTTCATCGACTGGACCATCCGGACCAACGGGACGGTGCGGGAAAGCCTCGCTGTCGGACGCACGGACCAGATCGTCCTGCGCCATGACCCCGTCGCCTATCCGTCATTCGAAATCCGGGGCATCGCTGCCGGCGGCAACGTGTGGACAGGCTCGGGCACGACGGTCAATACCTCCTGGATGCCCTCTTCGGAAGAAATGATGGCCCACCTGGAGGAATGGGACCCGAACGAGAACATCATGTCCTGCGTCTTTACCCTCCGTTACGGCGCATTCGACTGGTTCTCAGGCGGTGACATCCAGTACAACGGACGCTCTACCTACAGTTGGAAAGACATCGAAAAGCCCGTCTCGAAAGTGGTGCGAAAGGTGGAGGCAATGAAAGCCTGCCACCATTCCACCAGTTCCACCAACAGCACCGCCCTCCTCGGCGCCCTCAAACCCGATACCTATGTCATCGGCGTCTGGACGGACAACCAGCCCAATCCGGACACCATGAAGCGGCTGTACGCCGCCAGTCCGGACGTCCGGGTATTCGCCACCAACATGGCCGACAGCCGGCGCGATGCGCTCGTGGCGGCCGGTCTCGACCCGGACTCCTTCTGCGCCCGCAGCGGGCACATCGTCCTCCGGGTCCTTCCCGGCGGCGAATCCTATTATGTCATCGTATTGAACGACAGCGACTTCTCCTACACCGTCCGCAGCGTCCACGGACCGTTTGGCTGCCAGTGACCCTACAGCGCCTGCATCCGCCGCCAGGCGGGCTTCAGCAGGGGCACGAGCGAGGCTACATAGCCGAGGATGAGCACTGTATTGATCCCGAGCTGGAGCCAGTTCAGGCCGCCGTCGGGGAAGAAACGCTGCCCGATCAGCACGGCGGCCCCGTAGAAGACGCCCATCGCGAGGAAAATCAGCAGCAGGCGGCCCCAGCGGTAGGGAATGGGGTAGTATTTCGCGCCGAGGGCGGCGCTGATGGCAAACATGACCAGATAGCTCGCCAGGTGCCCGAACGCGGACGCCCAATAGGAGTAGCGGGGCATGAAGACGATGTTCACGACCGCCGTCACGATGAGCCCCGCGAGGGTGATCCAGATGGCCATGTCCGTCTTGCCGGAGAGTTTGTACCACATCGACACGTTGAAGAGCATGCCGAGCAGCATATAACTCAGGAGCATGACCGGCACGACCCCCACCCCCGCGCGGAAGTCGCGTCCGAGGAAGAGGGAGATCACGTCGATATACAGGATCACGCCGAGGAACACGAGGCCGCAGAAGGCCGTAAAGAATTCCATGACAACGGCATACAGTTCCTTCGAGCCCTTGTCCCGCGCCCGCTGGAAGAAGAAGGGCTCGGCCGCGTAGCGGAACATCTGGATGAACAGGTTCATGATGACCGCCAGCTTCACCGCCGCCTGGTAGACGCCGAGGGAGGCGCGCCAGGCCTCGGAATTCGTGTCGAAGTAGCGGAACAGGATCCGGTCGAGGAAGTCGTTGGCGACGCCCGGGAGCGCGGCGACCATCAGCGGCAGGGAGTACAGGAGCATCCGCCCGAGGAGTTTCCGGTCGAAGCGGTAGCGGAAACGCAGCAGTTCCGGCAGGAAAATCAGGAGGCAGAGGACGCAGCTGATGAAGATGGCGAAGATCGGGTAGGTGAAGTCCGGCGTCGCGCTGATGAGCCGCGGCTGAAGGGCATGGGCGGCGCAGAAGCCCGGGAACCAGAAGAACAGCACGAGGTTCGACGCCGTCTCGGTCAGGATCTTGACGGTCTTGATGACGGCGAATTTCACCGCCTTGTGCTCCTGCCGGAGTTTGGCGAAGAGGATGGCCGTCAGGCTGTCGCAGAAAAGGATGCCGGCGACATAGCCGATCATCGCCCCGAAGCCCGCATAGCCGAGGGCGGCGGAAATCGGTTCCGCAAAGGCGATCATCACGGCCAGGAAGGCCGCATTCAGGCCGAAGACCGCCAGGAGGGCATTGGAATATACCGCCTTCGGATCCGCATCCTCCTTGTTGGCGAAGCGGAAGCAGCCCGTTTCCAGGCCAAGGACCAGTACGACCTGGAGGATGGCGATATAAGCCATGAACTCCGTGACGACCCCGTATTCGGACTGGGTCAGCATGCGGGTGTAGATCGGCACGAAGAGGAAATTCAGCACCCGCGCCAGGATCGAACTGAGACCATAGACGGCGGTCTCGCCCGCCAATTTCTTCAGTGGATTTGCCATAATCACTGCAAAATTAGTTAATTTTGCGGACCGGAACCGAATTTATTACGAGAATATGAAACGTTTCCTCATCCTGGTCGGGGCCGCCGCCCTGCTCCTCTCCTGCAACAACGCCGCCCGGCGCGAGGCCGCCCGGGAGCAGGCCCGCCTCGATTCCATCGCCCGGGCCGAGGCCGTCCGTGATTCCATCGCCGCCGCGAAGAAACACAAACGCCGCGTCAAGGAAGCGGAAATCACCGCCGCCAGCCTGCCGGAAGAACCTGTCTTCGACATCATTACCAATCTCGGGACCATCAAGGTCCGCCTCTTCAAGGATACCCCCCACCACCGGGACAACTTCGTCAAACTCGCCCTCGCCGGCTACTATGACAGCCTCCTGTTCCACCGGGTCATCAAGGATTTCATGATCCAGGGCGGCGACCCCTTCACCCGTGACACAGCCCGCGCCGACATGTACGGCCAGGGCGGACCGGACTACACCATCCCGGCCGAGTTCATCCGGGACGAGGAGGGCCAGCTGGTCCACCGCCACAAGAAAGGCGCCCTCGCCGCCGCCCGCCGCGGGGATTTCGCCAACCCGATGAAGGAATCTTCCGGCTCCCAGTTCTACATCGTCCAGAACGAGGCGAACTGCCTCCACCTCGACGGGGAATACACCGTCTTCGGCGAGACCGTCGCGGGCCTGGCCGTCATCGACAAGATCGCCGGTCTGAAGACCGACCGCTACGACCGGCCGCTCCGCGACGTCCGCATCCGCAAGATCCGGCCGGACAAGGAACTCAACAAGCCTGACAAGAAGGTCGAAGCCGAACAGTCCGGCGACGCCCCCGCTCCGGCGGAAGAGGAAGAGGAGGAGGAAGAAGACGGAATATAATCTGCCAACCGCCTTTTCAAGCTCATGCTGGCATGATTTTCGCAAGAAAAAAGCCGAATAGTTTTTTCATAGGTTAAGTTTTAGGTTAGAATTGCGACCGCCGCCTGCAGGGATGCACGCGGCGGTTTTCTTTTGTGGCCCGTCCTTCCGTCTTTTTTCGTATCTTTGGATACGGAATCAACGATACAACAAGCCAGTATGATTGACAAACAGATCCTGAAGGAGCTGCGGGGCCGGGAGGTGGTCCTGTTCGTGGCCGACGAGGGCGAGATTTCCCCGGCCGAGGTGCCCTTTCCGGTCGTATTCACCGGCATGGGGAAGATGCGGATGTTCTGCGCCCTGACGAAGTGGTATGAAGGCCGGGGCGGAAGCGGAAGCCCGGTGGTCCTGAACATCGGCAGCGCCGGATCGGCACGCTATCCGATCGGCGAACTCCTCGATGTGCGGAGTTTCGTCAACGGAGGCAGCGACCTGGTCTATGAACGCATCGACCTGCCGGGGAAAGGCGCGACGGTCTTCTCCGGGGACTATTTCATGAGCACGCAGACCTTCAGTCCCGAGCAGGTGAAGGCCCTTTCGCAGGAATACGACCTGTTCGACATGGAGGCCTTCGCCGCCGCCCGTTTCTGCTCCCTGCACGACATCCCCTTCTACTGTTTCAAGGCCGTCTCTGACAATCTGGACGGCTCCCTGAAGGACTGGGCGGCCATCCTCGGGGAAATCCGCGGAAAGTTTACGGCGCTGCTGCAGGAGACAATAAACTGAGTTGCAGGCTTTCACGAAGAAAGCCCGCAACTCGGAAAATCACCGGCGGTCCGCTACTGATAATCCAGATCCGGCAGCGTGGCGTACGTCCAGGAACAGAGCGGATAGCCCGTGTAGGAGGCGGCGAATTCGTTCAGTTTCTCGCGGAGGGTGGAAAGACTGCCCGGTGCGACGGCCTCATTGTCCTTGCAGACGACCCTATTGCCTGTCACGCCGTACATCGGAAGACCGGTCACGCAGTAGTTGTGGCTGAATTCGACCGTACGGTCATCCGGGGTATGGGCGAACATCGCGCCGTAACGGCTACAATCGGGCTTGAACGATGAGCCGCCGACCAGCAGGTCTTTCTCCCCCAGGTTCGTGATACAGTTCTGGACGGTCAGGGAGCCGGCGGCGGAGACCGACATATAGCCCGTGAAGCCGGCGGCGGAAGCATTCTTCATCGGCAGGTCACAGATAAGACCGCCGACGTCGCCCGGAGCGAAATGCAGGAAGCAGTTGACAGCCTTGAACGTGCTCGCATTGTCGGACAGACGCGGCCAGCCGCAGAGTCCCGCGATCATGCAGTCGCCCTTGGCCGGGTCCCCGCCCGTGTCGCAAGAGGTCGCCCGCAGCGTCGTCCCGACCATGCCGCAGTTGTAGATCTCGATCGACCCGCTGGCATCCGGATAGGCATAGCCGATCATGCCGCCGACACTGTAGGCGCCCTGGATCACAGACCCCTCGATGCGGCACTTGTCGAAAAGGTTGGCGGCGCCGTTCTTGGCGATGGCACGGCCGACCAGTCCGCCGGCCCCGTCCCCGGTCGCCACGACCCGGGTTCCGCTGAGCAGCATGCAACCCTTGATGGAACCTTTGTCAAACCAGCCGACCAGGCCGCCGACATTCTGCTTGCCGCCGACGACGCTTTCTTCCCCGATATAACTCGTGGACAGTTCTCCGTCGAACCACTCGCCGACAAAACCGCCGACATGGTTGAAAGCGGACTCGATCTTCGTGAATGAGACCAGGCAATCCTTCATGACGCCTCCGTTCATGTAGGCGGCAATGCCGCCGGCGTAACTGCCGCCCGCCTTCAACGTACTCCGGGATATGCTGCATTCGAGGATGCTGCAGTCCGTCGCACTCCCCACCAGACCGCCGACATAGCCGAAAGACCCCGCATTGGAGCGTTCACTCAGGACAATTCCCGATAACGTGGCGCCCTCGGCATAGCCGAACAGGCCGCTCGCAGGATTCTCCGCGGATTCACCGTCCGCGGAAAGGGAGGAGATTCCGCAATGATGACCGTCATAATGGCCCTTGAACGCAAGCGCAGGGCTCTTTCCGATCGGAAGGAAGGAAACGCCGGACATGCTGATGTCACCGAACTGCCGATAGTACTTGTCGGCATATTTGTCGTGGGTCGCCTCGTTGTTCACCTTCTCGGAAAGCTCGATGAGGTCGGCCTTCGTCCGGATGAGATACGGACTGCTTTCCGTGCCGGAGCCGCCGTGGAAGTCGCCCAGGACCGGTGCAGACGTATAGTCGACGGCGGGGAGGATGACGACCTTGCCCCGCACGACGGTATTCGCTGCGGAAGTCGTGGAGAACTGCTTCACCTGCGAGCCGTCGGCACTGAACACCTTGAGGGTGAATCCTTTGGCCAAGGCTCCCGCCGGGAGCATGACATAGAACTCCAGCGGCGTGGAGGAGAGTTTCACCCCTTCCGCGTTCAATTGGATGCTGTTCGCTCCGGCGGAGGCGTTCTCCATCCGGATGGAGGCGGCGTCACCGGTCGCATAATCCGGTTCCACGACGAGGGTGCCCCAGAGGGCGCTCCCGTCGGAATCGGCCAGTTCGATGCCGCTGATGGCCTCCCCATTGCCGGTAATGCCCAGTTTGACGGCACCGAGGACGAACTTCATCGCAAGCTGCGTCGAGCCGTCCCGGAGGAAGCCGACGGCGGCGTGGGTGAGCGCCGGCGCATTGCCGGGCACCAGGGCATAGCTCTTGGGCATGTCGAAACGGATGGCGTCATTGTCCGCGCCGTCCGCAACCCGTTCGTAAGGATAGGCGACGGCCAGGAGCCCGTCCTTGCGGCTGACGCCGGTGAAGGTCGCGGAATGGCCGTCCGCGCTGATCGCCGCCGCCGAGGTGGTGAAGCAGTCTCCCCGCTCCCACGCCGGCTGGGTATCGCTCCGGACCCAGAGTCTGTCCTCCGCGGCCCAGGCGGTCTTGGTCTTGCCGTCCGCCTCGCCGGTGAAGGAAATCCGCGTCGACGGGGATTCTATGCGGACGGTCAGGCTCATTTCCTCCGCCGGAGCCGCCGCGGGAGCACCCTGCTCCTTGGAACATGCGGCCAGGCACAGGGCCGCACCCATGATGATATATGCGAACTTTTTCATTGCCAGGCACCGTTAATGTTGTCGAAATCGGAAATGGAGCCGGAAGCGGAATCGTTCCAGGCGGCCTCTTCCAGCCACGCACCGATCTCATTGTAGATCTTCTCCGCGATGAAGCGCATCGCCTTGGCGGAGTAGTGGTCGCTGCTGTTCTGCCGGAGGTCGCCGGTCGTGACGATCGAATTCCAGTCGAGGTCATGCTTCGGCATGTTGGGCTGGTACCCCTTGGCGAGGTATTCGAAATTCCATCCGAAGTCGTTGAAACCGTTGACCGCATACAGGTCGACCGCACGGCAGTTGGCCTTGTAGTGGTCGGCGATGTGCAGAAGCGACTCCTCGACGTCCGGGGTCAGCGTATCGTGGATCAGCACGACGATCTTGACATGGGGATACTGGAGGGAGATCATCCGGACAAGTTTCACATAAGCCTCCACGAAGGTCCCGTCCGGAAGCTTCTTCGCGTCCTCAAGCGTCGTGCAGGCGTCTGCGACGGCATAGACCGCGTTCATGGCGGCGTCACCGGGACGGTGGGGCGTCGTCGTGGGATAGCGGAGGAGCCGGGTGTTGCCCAGGATGTTGTAGATGTTGTGGGCCCAGTCGTTGGCACCGCCGTTGATGATCACGATGTCCGGCGAACCCATGCCGCCGTTCTCGATGTAGCGGGTGCAGAAATCCTGACCATACCAGTACTTGTCGGCATAGGTCGTGTTGGTGCAGCGGGTCACCGCCGTACCGGAGAAGCCCAGGTTGGTATCCCATACCGCATTGGATAGCAACTCGTTCGTCAGGATGCCCCAGTAGGTCTGGGCCGCCGAGGTCACGTCGCCGTCACCGGTCGGGTAATGGCAGCGGTAGCCGGAAACGGCGTTGCTCTTGTGATAGCCGTGGGGCGCATAGCCGTCGAAGGTCGAGAGCGAATCGCCGATGAGGCTCACGCGGAGCGCGCGCTTCTTGCCGATGGACGGATTGGCCGTGATCCCTTCGAAGACGGGCAGGCCGTTCGCGCCGGCCACCCAGGGCTTGAGCGTCATGGGGCCGGTATACGCCTTCTGGAACGCGTTCAGGCCGGCCAGGAGCGTACCGTCCATGAAAGCCGTGCCGGAAAGGGCGACCGCCTCGGCCTCCGTGCCGGAATTGGCCGTGCCGAGCGCGGGAAGGGTGTTGGAATAATAGACATGGTCGAAATCCGTCTTGGTCGGGTTGCCGACCGCGGCGCCGTAGTTGTAGTAATTCGCCGGGATCTCATCCTTGGCGTTGATGACCACCCGGGCGCGCGTCAGGGTGTTGTAGCAGCCGGCAACGGTCACGTGGCCGTTGGAGCCGCCCTGCTCGCCGATGAATCCGCCGAGGTCGAGCTCCACCGGCTGCGGGAAGTCGGCGCGGATGACGGACGGATCCGAGAAGCAGTTGACAATGTTTATGTTGGCAGCCGCGCTACCCATATGGATCCAGGCGACGAGGCCGCCGCTCATCGACCAGTTGTTCTTCTGGTAACCGGCGTTGATCAGTTCGCCGCCGATGAAGGCGCAGTTGGAGATGTTGACCTCCGTCCCGTTGGCGGTGGGGTTGCAGTCGCCGACGATGCCGCCGACGGAGTAGTTCGCCGCGATGGCCCGGGCATAGACGGTGCATCCGTCGATATTGACCGTCTCCTTCGCCCCGTCATGGTAGATGTGGGCGACGATGCCGCCCGCCCTGTCCATGCCGGACCGGATGATCGAACCGGAACCGACCACGCAGTCCTTGATATCGGCGCTCTGGACCCAGGCGACGATGCCGCCGGCACCGGGATACCAGGCGATGACTTCCGCCTCGACCGAACAGCCGCGGATGGCGCCGCCTTCCAGGATCTCGCCCGCGATGCCGCCGACATACCAGTTGTCGCCGGTCACGGTCGAACCCGCCAGGACGGAACAGCCTTCGACCGTCCCGTTCCGCATCTCGCCGACAATGCCGCCGAGCTGCTCGCCGTTGGCCGTGATGTCGCCCTTGAAGCTGCAGTTCAGGATTTCACCGCCTTCCAGATAGCCGACGATGCCGCCCTGGACGGAGCAGACCGTGACGCCCTGGAAGGTGTCGTATTCCTCGTTCTGGATGAAACCTTCGACCGTACAGTTCTCCACCTTGCCGCCGGTCATCTGGCCGACGATGCCGCCCGTCGCACAGTGGTTGAAATGGGCGCGGCCCTTGAAATGGCAGTTCGAAACCGTCGCATTCTTGGCCGTACCGGCGATGACGCCCTGGCCGTTGACCTTGCCGCCGTTCGTGTAGCCTTCGACCGTCAGGTCCTTGACCTTCGCCCCGTCCAGGTAGCCGAACAGGCCGGCGGAGCCGTTTTCAGCCGCGACGGGAGCGAGGTTGCGGATCGTGTGGCCGTTGCCGTCGAAGACGCCCTTGAACGGGCGGGAAGCGACATTGCCGATGCAGTCCGGCGTGGCGTCCTGCATGTCCAGGTCGCAGATCACCTTATAATGGAGGGCGTTGTATTTCTCCGCGTTGTTGCCGTTGCAGAAGGACGCGAGCTGGGCGATGTCGCTCGGCGCGGCGATCAGGTACGGGTCGGACTCCGTCCCGGAGCCGCCGCTGAAGCCGGGGTCGCCGAGGACGACGGTGTCCAGCCGGAGCACGCCGTTGCGCTTGATGGTGACGCCTTTCTCGGAAGCGAAGGACCGGATGCCCTTGCCCGCAGCGTCGTACATCGTCACGACATAGCCCTTGGCGAGGGCGCCTTCGGGCAGGACGAAATAAAAGGTCGTATAGACCGTCCTGTCGAGGCGGACTGCCGGTTTGCAGGTGATGGTCAGCTTGTTCCGGGCAGCGGATTCATTCTCCCAGGCGAGGGTCGGATCGCCGCTGCCCGGGGTGACCGTGCAGCGGCCCCAGAGCGGGAAGTCCGGATCGGCGCCCGTCAGTTCGATTTTCTGGACATCGGCTTCGCCCTTGACCGTCAGCTGCATCAGTCCAGTGAGGGCGCTGAACCCAGCCCGGTCGCCGCTCTCCCAGGAGGCTAGGGCGATGTAGGCCCCGTCCGCGAAACTGTTCCGGACATACGGCTGTTCCTGCGGAACGTTCAGGAGGATCTTCTCCTGGGTCGAACCGTCCGCCACGGCAGCATAGGGATAGACGGCGACATACGGTCCGGCATTGGCGGTCTCACCGGTGAAGACAGCCGTCCTGCCGTCGTCCCGGAGATCGTTTTCCGAGGTTTTGAAACAGGTGCCCGCCGTCCCGGCTTTCTGGGAGGCGGAACGGACCCAGAGCTGGTCCGTCGCGTTCCACCGGATCGGATAGGCGCCGTCCGCGATCTTGCCGAGGGCGGTCCGGGTATCGACCTGGGTGGCGGTAAGGCTTGTCCGTGACATTTCGGACGGGTCTTTCGGCTCCTCGACCTTCCTGCAGGACGGCAGGAGAAGGGCCAGCGCCGAACAGACCGCGAGGATACGTAATGAGTGTGTCATACCCAAGTGGTTTATTAGCTGCACAAAGATACACGAAAAAAGGGAAAATGCTTCGGGAAAAAACGAAAAAATCACGCCACAACGGTGCGCAGCGCCGAAAGCGCATCCGTCGGGAAAGGGTCCGCCTCCTCATCCCAATCCTCCATGAAAGCCCCGGCTCCCCCGGCTTCCGCCAGCAGGCGGTCCGCCTCCCGGACCACATTCTCCGCCAGGTCGCGGAAAGGGACCCGCAGTTCACAGACGAGGTCCCACTTCGGGTTTCCGTCCGCATCCTCAACAGGAAAGGTTTCGTTCCCCACGACCGACGCCTTCAGATGGACATGCCCATCCTCCTGCTGCAGGGATACTTCCATATACCCGGGCTCCGAAATCCATTCACACAGTTGCGGTTCCCGGCTCCCGGCGGCAATCGCAGCGAGGGCCGACACCATATCCACGAGGGGATTGCCCCCGATATACGACGCCAGGAAAGACAGCTTGCCTTTCTCGAAGCACAGGGTGACTTCCGCCCAGCCATAACCGTCCGGCGAATAATGAAAAACAGGATTCTCTCGAGCCATGATACCGATTGTTTCCGCCAAGATACGCTTTTTCCCGCAAATTCATTATCTTAGCCGGGTAAAAACTGCGACGGAATGCTGTCTTTCACCTGCGACTACAACGAGGGCGCCCACCCGGCCATCCTCCGTGCCCTCTCCGAAACGAACTTCGAACAGGCGCCCGGCTACGGCGACGACCGCTTCACGGCCGAAGCCCGGGACAGGATCCGGGCGGCGGCCGGCTGTCCGGAAGCGGACGTGTTCCTCCTCGTCGGGGGGACCCAGACCAACGCCACGGTCATCGACGCGATGCTCCGGGGCTACGAAGGCGTCGTCGCGGCCGAAACGGGCCACATCGCCGTCCACGAAGCCGGTGCCATCGAATCCGGCGGCCACAAGGTCCTGGCCCTTCCGCAGCACGACGGCAAGATGGACGCCGGGGAACTCCGCGCCTTCCTGGAGCGCTTCCACGGCGACGAAGCCCGGGACCACATGGTCCGGCCCGGCCTGGTCTACCTCTCCTGGCCGACCGAGTACGGGACCTTGTATTCCAAGCAGGAACTGACTGGCATCAAGGCTGTTTGCAAGGATTACGGCCTGCCGCTCTTCGTCGACGGCGCCCGGCTCGGCTACGGCCTCGCCAGCCCCGCCGCCGACCTCGACCTTCCCGGCCTCGCCCGCCTCGCCGACGTCTTCTACATCGGCGGCACGAAGGTCGGCGCCTTCTGCGGCGAGGCCGTCGTCTTCCCCGCCGGAAACGCGCCCGCCCACTTCTTCACGACCATCAAGCAGCACGGCGCCCTCCTGGCGAAAGGCCGCCTCCTCGGCGTGCAGTTCGCCACCCTGTTCACGGACGGTTTGTATCTGGAAATCAGCCGTAACGCCATCGACCGCGCCATGGAACTCCGCCAGTTGTTCCTCGACAAGGGTTACGCCCTCGCCATCAACTCCCCTACCAACCAGCAGTTCCCCATCCTCACGGACGCGCAGATGGCCCGCCTCCGCCCCCACGTCGCCTTCGAAGTGTGGGAGCGCCTTCCGTCAGCGGAAGGCAACACGGCCGGGGCAAGCGCCGCCGGCGGGCCCGAAGGCCGCGCCGTCACCCGCTTCGCCACCAGCTGGGCTACCACCCCTGCGCAAATCGCCGCCCTCGCGGCCCTGCTGTAGGCCCGGGCTATTCCCGCACCGGGATGGCTCGGCCGCGCCAGAATTCGGGCGTCTCGAGGCCGAGGATGGCGGCGAGGGTCGGGGCGACGTCGTACTGCATGATCAGGTCCGGGATCTCGAAGCCTTTCCGGATGCCGGGACCGCAGAGGATCAGCGGCGCCTCCATCTCCTCATAATGCGTCTTCCCGTGGCCACGGATGATGCCGCCGTGGTCGGAAGTGATGACAATGACCGTGTCGTCATAAAGGCCGGCCTCCTTGAGCGCGCCGATGATGTCCCCGACGAAACCGTCCAGTTCCTCCACCTTCGCGGCATATTCCGGCGACCCCCAGCCGATGCTGTGGCCGACGTGGTCCGGGTTGTCGTAATGGACATAGAAGAGGTCGGGCTTCTCCTGCGTCAGGCAGTCGATGACGGCCCGGGTCGTCGCGGCGTTGTCCACCGAATCGGCGCTGACCCAGCGGTAGGCATCGAAGGCCAGGGTGTCGAGGCAGTACTTGACACCGTCCCACTCGGCCAGGGCGATGATCCTTGCCTCCGGACGCTGCGCCCGGCAGAGGGAGAACACCGTCGGAAGCATCCCGTTTTCAGCCACATACGGGCACGGCAGGTCCGGTCCCTTGGAGTTCCAGCGGGTATAGCCGTGGATCTCGGTGGGGAGGCCGTTGAACATCGACGCCCAGTTGATGGCGCTCGCCGACGGAAGGACCGAACGCTTGTGGAGGGTATAACTGCCCTCGGCCATGAGGCCGCGCATGACGGGAATCGCCAGGGAATCCATGTAGGCGGAGCCGAGACCGTCGAGGCCGATGATCACGACGCGGGGCGCTTTGGGTGCGGTGGAACAGGAAAGGAGGCAGCCGAGGGCTGCGACAAGGATCAGGAATCTTTTCATGGGTTCTGTCGTTTGCTTACAAAATTACGGATTCTTTTTCAAATAACGGCGGCAGTTCGTATCTTTGCAGCCCGCGGACGGCCGGACCGTCCGGGGAAATGAACCATGACCATCGAACTCGAAAGGAAACAGATTCCGGTCCTCCTGCTGACCGGTTACCTCGGGAGCGGCAAGACCACGCTCCTCAACCGCATCCTCGCCAACCGCAAGGGCATCCGCTTCGCGGTGATTGTCAATGACATCGGAGAAGTCAACATCGACGCCGACCTGATCGAGAAGGGCGGGGTCGTCGGCCAGACGGACGACAGCCTCGTCGCCCTGCAGAACGGCTGCATCTGCTGCACGCTGAAGATGGACCTCGTCGCCCAGCTCGCCGAGCTCACCGCGATGAAGAAGTTCGACTACATCGTCATCGAAGCGAGCGGCATCTGCGAGCCCGCGCCGATCGCGCAGACGATCAGCACCATGCCCGCGCTCGCCCCGCAGTACATGCTGCAGTCCGTCCCCTATGTCGACAGCATCGTGACCGTCGTCGACGCCCTCCGGATGAAGGACGAATTCGCCGGCGGCGACGCCCTCGGCCGCGAGGACATCGGCGACGACGACCTCGAGCGCCTCGTCATCGAGCAGATCGAATTCTGCAACATCGTCCTCCTCAACAAGGCCGCCGAAGTCAGCCCGGAGGAACTCGGCAAGCTCCACTCCATCGTCAAGGGCATCAATCCCGGAGCGAAGGTCCTCGCATGCAACTATGGCGACATCGACCTCGACGAAATCATCTACACGGGCATGTTCGACTTCGACGCCGTCGCGACCTCCGCGGCCTGGATCGCCGCCATCGAAGGGGAAGACGAAGAGGAAGAAGCTGAGGGCGAGGCGCTTGAATATGGCATCGACACCTTCGTCTGGACGCGCCGTCCGGCGATGGACCTCGCCGAGTTCGACCAGTTCGTCGCCCGCCGCTGGCCGAAGAACGTCATCCGCGCCAAGGGCATCTGCTACTTCGCCGACCAGCCCGACAAGTGCTACCTCTTCGAGCAGGCCGGCCGCCAGAAGATGATCCGCGACGCGGGCGCCTGGTTCGCCACCATGCCGGAGGACGAACTCCGGCAGATGATGGAACGCGACGCCAAACTCCGCCGCGACTGGGACCCGGCCTACGGCGACCGCATGCAGAAGATCGTCTTCATCGGACAAAACCTCGACAAGGACGCCCTGGCCCACGCCCTGGACGCCTGCCTCGCGGAATAGGGACGGCTCGCCGTTTTCGCCCCCGGAACAGGGGCAGGACGGCCCGGACTAGCGCCGGGGCTCCCGCGAACGGGACAGGCGGCCGGGCGAGAGCTGCACGGTCGCGCGGGTGGTGAAGGACATGGCGGCGTCGCGGTAGCGGATGCGGATCCTGCGGCCTTCAGCCCGCCGCAGAGCCGCCGCGAGCGAGGCGTCGTTCGCCCAGTTCACCGCCCAGATATGGGGCGAATCGGCCGTGCGCATGGGAATATAGAGGGGACTCCGCGACCGGGGCTTCTCCAGGGTCTGGTTGAAATGGATGACCACATAGGATTCCGGGGCCGGCTCCATGCGGTGGGGCACCCGGACCCAGCGCAGACGGCCGGGCAGTTTCACCGATACTTCCCCGTCCACGGAGCCGCCGTAGACATTGACGACCAGGCGCGTCGTGTCCGCGATCCAGGCCGAGGCCTTCTCGCGCGGAGACGCTCCAATCACCTTATAATCAAAGCGGTATCCTCCATCGGAGAAATCCGCCACATAATAGCAGCGCGGGGCGCCGCAGTTCTGCGTGGCGGACGGGATGCCGTGGGCATCCGGCACGCCGCGCCACCAGGACCCGCACGCCGCGCCCGCCAGCACCTCCTCAACGGCCAGTCCGCCCGGCAGCACCAGCGTATGCCGGGCCATCGTGTGCGTGTGCCCGCACATCATCAGGAGTCGCGGATGGACCGACAGGATGGCCTCCAGCGAGTCCTTGGCCGCGAATTCGGAGAAGGGAATATGGGCGCAGAGCACGGCCAGCATCTCCGCAGGCGTCTCCGCGAGGGCTTTCCGCAGCCATGCCTTCTGGTCCTCCCGGAAGCCGCCTTCATAGCCGGCCGTCCCGAGCAGGCGGACGTCGTCCATCAGGATGAAACGGACGCCGCCCCGCACGAAGGTCGTGTCCGGCGCCCCGATCACCCGGGAATATGTCGCCATGTCCCGCGGCCGCTTCTCGTCCACGGTCCGGTCCACGCTGACCGCACGCCCCTTCTTCAGGCCGTAGTAGTCCCGGTCATGGTTGCCGGGCACGCAGGCCCAGGGACAGGCAAGCGAGTCCAGCGTGGCCCGCGTCGGAGCCAGCAGGGACACGTCGTCATTGGCCAGGTCGCCGAGGAACACCGTCAGGTCCAGGTCCTTCCGCTCCCGGAGCTCCCGGTAGACGGAGCGCCGCGCATAGGCGAGTTCGGTTTCATTGTCCACCTGCGGATCGCCCACGAAGGCGACGCGCTTCCGCTGCGCCTGCAGCGGAAGCGCCGCCGCGAGCAGCAGAAGGAAAGGAAGATACTTCTTCATCGGCCGAAAGTCATCTTGATCTCGCTGGCCGAGCTGTTGGCCCGGCGCAGCTGTTTGTCCCCCATCTTGCCGAAGCGCCAGATCACGCCCGCGAGGAAATGCCGCCCGAGGGAGAGCGTATACGAATCCGTCGTGCCCGTCGGCCCCTCCGAATGGGAAACGGACAGCCCCTTGTTCAGCACATCCCGGACCTGGGCGGAGAACGTAA
>JAEEGL013638682.1_pt1 | contig 16121 bp, 10 predicted proteins | sample 9134231 | NCBI WGS metagenome assembly JAEEGL01 (sample SAMN16246548, study PRJNA631951) | gut metagenome | biome: gut microbiome; feature: rumen; material: fiber-attached | host: Bos | place: Iran: Karaj | collected 2018-10
AAATAAATTTGGAATTTCTCTCACTTATTCGTACCTTTGCAGCCGATTTTATAAAAGATGTGTAAGAAAGAGATGAAAGCAGCATTGTTCGACCTGGATGGCGTCGTGTTTGACACGGAGCCGCAGTACACCATTTTCTGGGGAGCACAGTGCCGTGAGTTCCATCCGGAGCACCCGGGACTGGAACATGAAATCAAGGGACAGACGCTGGTGCAGATATACGACGCATGGTTTTCGGGGCCTCTGCAGGACAAGCAGACGCTGATTACGGAGCGTCTGAATCAGTATGAGCAGCAGATGTCGTACGACTATGTGGCAGGCTTCGAGGCGTTTGTCAAGACGTTGCGCCAAAAGGGCGTGAAGACGGCGGTGGTGACCAGTTCGAACCGTCCGAAGATGGAGGCGGTATATGCCAGCAGGCCAGAGTTCAGCAGCCTGTTTGACGCCATCTTGACTTCGGAGGACTTCGAGCGTTCGAAGCCTGATCCCGACTGCTACCTGAAGGCTGCCGAGCGCTTTGGCATAGCACCGGAGGACTGCGTGGTCTTCGAGGATTCGTTTAACGGGCTGAAGTCGGGTAGGGCTGCCGGCATGTATGTCGTCGGACTGGCTACGACGAACGATGCTGAGGCCATCCGTCCGCTGTGTGATGAGGTGATAAGTGATTATATTGAACATTAAATTTTAAAAGATATGTCAGGATATTTAGTTAGCGACAATCGCAAAGTGACAACACACCGTTTTATGGAGATGAAGCAGAAAGGCGAGAAGATCTCCATGTTAACATCGTATGACTACACGATGGCTGGGCTGGTCGACAAGGCTGGTATCGACGCCATTCTCGTCGGCGACTCAGCGTCAAACGTGATGGCTGGTAATGCCACAACGCTGCCGATGACCGTCGACTATATGATTTATCATGCCCGCTCGGTGGTGCGTGCCGTACAGCGAGCCCTCGTGGTGTGCGACATGCCTTTCGGCTCGTATCAGGTGAACGCTGCCGAGGGTGTCTCCAACGCTATCCGCATCATGAAGGAGAGCGGTTGCGACGCCCTGAAGATGGAGGGTGGCGAGGAGATTCTCGACACCGTAAAGCGCATACTCGACGCCGGCATCCCCGTGATGGCACACCTGGGACTGACGCCCCAGTCCATCAATAAGTTTGGCACCTATGCCGTGCGTGCCAAGGAGCAGGCCGAGGCCGAGAAACTGTTGCACGACGCACAACTGCTGGACGAGGCAGGCTGCTTCGGCATCACGCTGGAGAAGGTGCCTGCAGCGCTCGCTACCGAAGTGACCCGTCTGGTGAAGTGTCCGACTATCGGCATTGGAGCCGGCAACGGCTGTGACGGCCAAGTGCTGGTGATAGCCGACATGCTGGGCATGACGCAAGGCTTCTCGCCGCGTTTCCTGCGTCGTTATGCCGACCTGAGCACCGTGATCACCGATGCGGTGGGACACTATGTGGAAGACGTCAAGAACGGCGACTTCCCGAATGCTAACGAATCTTATTAATTGATGAATGTACAGAATACGCCCGTCCATGTCAGGCTGTGGCATCGCGACTTCTGGTTGTTGTCACTGGCTTCGCTGTTGCTGACGGTAGCGGTCTATGTGCTCATTCCCGTCATGCCGAGGTGGTTGATGGACGATGAGCATTTCACCCCGGTCCAGGCAGGACGCGCCATGGGCGTCTTCGGCTTGGGACTCTATGTGTTTGGCGCCCTCTGCTCGTGGCTCGTGCAGCGTTACCGGCGCAACGTGGTGTGCATGTGGGCCATAGCGTTTGTCGCTGTCGATGTGGCACTGCTGTGGTATCTCGACGTGAAGCGCTCCGTACCCCTCGATTTCACCATGATGATGTTGCAGCGCTTCCTCCTGGGGGCCGCCTTCGGACTGGCCCAGATGGTGCTCGCGTCGACGCTGGTCATCGATACCTGTGAGTCGTTTCAGCGTACAGAGGCCAACCATTGTGTGTCGTGGTTTGCGCGCTTTGCACTCTCCTTAGGACCGTTGGCAGGACTGTTGCTCTATCATTTCTACGGTTTCATCGGTGTGTTTTGCGGGTCTGTAGGCTGTGCTGCGGCTTCGTTGCTGCTGGTGAAAGGCGTGACATTCCCGTTTCGTACACCCGAGGAGGGCACCCGTGTGGCGTCCCTTGACCGTTTCTATCTGCCTCACGGCACCATACTCTTTGTGAACTTCCTGCTGGTGAGCACCACCATGGGTCTGCTACTGAGCCTACAGCTGCAGCCGCTGTTCTACGCTTTGATGATGGGAGGTTTCCTCCTGGCGCTACTGGCCCAGCGTTTCGTGTTCCGCGATGCAGAGCTGAAGAGCGAGATCGTCAGCGGCTTGTTGTTGCTGCTGGCAGCCCTGCTGATACTCCTGGTGGCTCCGCAGTCGCCCGTCAGCCCGGTGCTGGTGGGCTTGAGCATTGGCATCATCGGAGCACGCTATCTGCTCTTCTTCATCAAGCTGAGCCGCCATTGCCAGCGTGGCACGTCACAGAGCACCTATTTCCTCGGTTGGGAAACGGGACTGGCCCTCGGCTTGGCGCTGGGCTATGGCGTGTTCTATCAGCAACCTGAGTGTCTGTTGCTGGCAGGAGTGGCACTCTGTGTGGTGGCGCTGGCCGTCTATCATTTCTTTACCCACGACTGGTTTATGCGCAACAAGAACCGCTAAGGACTTTCGGCGGTCGCTTTTTGTCTTGTCGTTAATGTTACCTTACCTGCGGCAAATCTGCAGGTAGGGACAGGTGCGGCAGACCTTCAGATCGGTGGTGGGCGTAAAGGGTTTGTCTGCCGAGAACATCTCACCGACTTTCTGGTCGAGCAGCTCGTTGAAACGGGCACTATAGTCTGCAATATCGGTAATCTGCTCTTTTCCGAAACAGAGTGTGGGGTCATAGTCCTTTCCTGCAGCATGCTGAATAAACAGCAGGGCAGGGGCTACAGGCCGCTGGCGCTGGCGGCTGACGATGTCGGCATAGACAAAGGTCTGCAGGTAGTAGTCGGCATGGTCGTGTATCTTAGCAGGGTCGAAAATCTCGTCAACACCACCTAGCGGCTTCAGCTTGCGGCCGCCCGTCTTGTAGTCGACCACCCGAATGCGGCCATCAGCTAACTGGTCCAAACGGTCGATGCGTCCGCCGATCTTTAGCGGTGAAGGGTGAGAGGTGAGAGGACGCTCGACGTCACATTCCAGTCCGAGAATAGTAAAGGGAGTCAGGCGAAGGTCAACCTCGATGAGTTGGCGCAGGTAGCGGATGATGACCTCGCGGTTGATGAGGTGCAGTCCGCTCTTGACGGTCTGCGGCCATTCCATGCGAAAAGCCTCATCGACGGCCCGTTCGATGGTTGACGGGTCTTTCAATAGCTGTTGCAGGACTTCCTTGGTGACATAGTGCGGCAACTGGTGGTAGATGATGTCGGCAGCCTGATGGAAGATGTTGCCGAAGACGCGGTTGTCCAGCTCTTGTTCGTCGTCGGGGGTGTCGGGCTCTTGCAGGCCAGCCACATAACGGTAGTAGAACTGTAGCTGACAGCGCAAATACTTGTTGATGGCCGTAGGCGACAGCAGCAGGTCTTTGTCGGCCAGCTGTTGCCAAAGCACCTCCATAACGTGGGGCGTCTTGCCGATAGGTTGTGGTACCTGGCGGCTGATATGCTTTTCCGACTGCAGGGCACGCTGGGTCACCTGTTGCCCGCTCTCAACTAGCAGCTGCAGCATGAAACGGCTCATTTCACCGCGTTGCCCGTCCTCGGTCGAGTTGTTCCAGAGGATGGTCACGTCCTTGGCACGTTGCAGCAGCCGATGGAAGTAGTAGGCATAGATGCCCACCTTGTTCTCAACGGTTGTCAGCTCGTAGGCGTGGCGGATGCTATGGGGGATGAACGAGCTGTCGTTGATGCCCTTAGGCATGTTACCGTCGTTACAGCTGAGCAGTAGCACGTGGTCGAAGTCGAGGTTGCGCGTCTCGAGAACGCCCATCACCTGCAGACCCTCGGCCGGTTCGCCGTGGAAGGGAATGCTGGTCTGCAGAATGAGTTGGCTGACCAGTCGCTGCATGGTGGCGTCGGTAACGTCGAGGTCACCGCTTTCTACCAGCGTGTTCAGCCGGTTGACGAGGGTATAGCCGCGAAAGAGCGACTCCTGGAACAGCGGGTCCTGGCCTGACGGAGAACCGTCGGGAGCGGTGGAGGTGGCGCCCTGGGCAATCTGGCGGAGCATGTCGGGGAGGGTGGCGTGCTCGCTGTCCTCTATGTATTGGGCGTAGGGATGACGCTGGAAGGCGCGCACCAGGCGAGGTGACCGTCCGCCGGCTATCATGTTGTAGTAACTCTGGATGAAAGAGGCTACAGGGGTCTGGCTGAACGGATAACCTGTTGTGACGTTGACCTTCTCTACCTCTGGGGGCAAGCTGTGGATGACGGTAGGCAGCAGATTCTCGTTGCACATCACGATGGCTGTACGCCGTCCGCCACGGTAGCGCTCGTCCTGTCTGAGCCATGTGCTGACGTAGCGGGCCTGGATGTGTTCGGTAGGCGCAGCGAGAAAGGTGATCTGTTTCTTCTTACAGAAGTTGTTGTAGATGGCTGCATCCTGTCTGTCCAGTTCGTTGGGGAAGTGTTTCAGATATTGTGCAATGAAGCGTCCTGCCTCGTGTCCCTTCATGTAATAGTCGTCGTAGTCCCAATAGAAAAAGGCCTTTCCGCCTTGCTGCAGATAGTTGAAAAGCTGTTGTTCCACCTTCTGCAGGAGGTTGAAACCGATGAAGAGGTAGCGGTCGTAAGGGAAGGAGCCCAACGGAGAGCCTGACGGAAACGCGTCGGGAGTGGAGATGATGGTGGTGGCGACTTGGCGGTAGAGGGCACCTTCGTAGGCCAGCCCTTGAGCAGCCAGACGCTCGTTGAAATCGTGGTAAATGGCTGTAAAACGACTCCACAGCCGCAGGAAGCGCTGCTTGAGTTCGCTTTCGTGCTCTTCGGTGAAATGGCTGAAAAAGCGCTTGAGCAGTTGGCGTTGCTCATCGGTGAGGTAGCTCAGGTCGTCATATTCGTGGATATCGCGAAGATTGGCGAACACCTTGTCGGCATCGGCCATGTTTTTGTCGAGGTCGTCGAAGTCGCTGATGAGCAGCTGACCCCAGCCATAGAACTTGTCGAGGGTCTCGTCAGAACCGGTCTGCGCGCAGAATGAGCGATGCAGGTCGCACACCAGCTTGATGGGGTCGGCAATGGTGAGTGGCGACAGGCGGCGGAATAGGTCGCTGATGGTGATATACGACGGACTCCACAAGGGGCGTCCTCCGGCCAGTCGTGCCAGATGCTCGTTGAGAAACATCGACGCACGCTTGTTGGGAAAGACGACCACCGTACGCGACAGGTCGGTGCCGTATTTGCTGATGATGTCTTCCGCAACGTATTCCAGAAACTCTTTCATACCTCTTCTATCTTGTTACTATACACAAACCACAGCCAGCCCTTGACGTTAGGCATGCCCATCTGGCGCAACAGCGACATGTATTCGCTGACTTGCTCGTGGTATTCGGGCTTGGGACTGCCGAATTTGAAATCGACGACATGGGTCTCTCTGCCGTCGGTCATTACGCGGTCAGGACGACGCTCTACGACGTTACCTTGTTCGTTTAAGCGTAGTATACTGCATTCGTTAAATATTTTCCAACGGCCTGAGAACCAATCTTTCACACGCTTGTCTTCAAGTCTTTTCTTAAGAATACTGGACAGCTTCTCAACAGTAACTTCGTCGTCGTAGACAATGCCTTCGCCCTGTAGCTGTTGTAGGGCGGCAGGGATGTCTTCCGCCGTGCGAATGGTCGAGAAGATGCCGTGTAAGATGCTGCCCAACTTGATGTAGGTTAGTGTTGGCTGTTCATCTTCACCCTCGATGAATTCGCGGCTTTTGTTGCTTTGGCGGAACTCTGTCTTGCTCTCAAAGGTCTCCATAGTGATGATCTCTGGCTCGAGGTGGCTCAGGAAGGGATTATCGGATTCTTGTGGCTCATTGGCCTCATGGGTCTCATTGGACTCATAGGCCCCATAGGAGAACGAGATTTCGCCTTCTTCGTCCGCCATGCCGCTGAGGGCGCTGCCTTCTAGCGTCAACTGCGGCAATACACTCTCTATTAATGCCGATCGTGAGGACTTACTGCCGCGCTGCCCAATGACGTATAGCTGGCTGACGGCTCGCGTGAAGGCGACGTAGAGCAGGTTGAGATTGTCGACAGTATTCTGCAGGTGTTCAACGAAGTAGTCGCGCTCGTAGATTGTTCCGCGCATTTGTCTGCTACTATAGTCGATGGGGGCCAGAGGCAGGGCGTCGAATGGCGCTACCGCAGGTTTGCACCACAGCAGGTCGGGCTGTTCCAGTCGCCAGTCGCAGAAAGGGATGATGACGTGCTTGAACTCCAGTCCTTTACTTTTGTGAATCGACAGGATGCGCACGCCACCGGTATTGTCCATCTGTATAGTCTTGGCACCGATACTTTCGTCCCATTCGTCCACAAAACCGTCGATGTCGTTGCCTGATTCTTGTATAAAGAGGTTTAGCTGGTCGTAGAACTTGCAGATATAGGCGCTTTGTCCTTCCATCTGATCGAGTTGGAATATGGTGTAGAGACGCTCAACAAGCTCGTAGAGGGGCATCTGCAGCAATTCATCGCGATGGGTTGTAAAGGCCTCTGGCAACAGCTTGTCGATGGGACGGTCCTTGATGAGCAGCTCGTTGTCCGATAGCGTGTTGCCGACAACATGGCGGTGGTAGAGTTTAGCTACCGTTGCCCGAGCCAAGAGATCTTCCGGGTGAGTCAGCACGTGGAGGGCCTGTATGAGAAGTGAGGCTGCTGTCGAGGCGTCGAGGCGGAAGGCTTCATCGCTGACCAAGGGAATGTCGGGGTGATGAACGTTGAAATATTCGGCTATAGTAGGTATATATTTGTTCGTGCGCACCAAGATGGCAATGTCCTGTAGGGGAGTACCGGCGGTCTTCAGTCTGTTGATGGTCTCAGCCAGTATTGTCATCGTCTCTTCTTGATAGTTCTCTGCTGGCAATAGGCGAATGTTGACATAGCCGGTGAAACCGCGCTTTTCCGGAATCTTCTGCACCACATCGGCATAGGCGTGACGCAGTTGCTCGGCACCCGCTGGCGAATCTTCGCACAGTGCCTGGTATTCCTGTTGGGCCGCTTCTGTGAAGAATGCGTTATTAAATGCTATGATATTCCGATCTGAGCGGTAATTGGTCTCCAGAGGCTTGATTTCCACGGTTTCATCGGCATGCGGAAACTCACGGTCGATGGCATTAAGCAGTCGCCAATCGCCAGAACGCCAGCGATAGATGCTCTGCTTGACATCGCCGACGATTAGGTTTTCTGTGCCTTGGTGGCTCATACACTCGTTGAGCAGCACTTTGAAGTTCTTCCATTGTATGGTACTCGTGTCTTGGAACTCATCAATCATGACGTGTTCCAGCTGTGTGCCAATCTTTTCGAAGATGAAGGGGGAGTCGCTGTCGCAGATGAGGGCATTCAACAATTGTTGCGTGTCGCTCAGAAGGAAACGGTTCGACTCATCGTTCAGAGCATGTACTTTCTGGGCGATACTACCCAGGAGCCGTAGTTGGGTGAGATGACGCAGCGTGAGGTCGGCAGACTGGTAGAGACGCCATCGGAGAGGACGCTCGTCCATCGCTTGTCTCAGCAGAGGAATGAGCGATGCTTCGGCCAACATGTGGATCTGTTCGGCTTTATCGCTTTTTTTCGGATACCATTTTGAGGCGTCTTCGCAGCATTCGCGGGCGCGTTTGCTGGCAATCTGCTCGTCCATCTGGCCCTCGCGCAACTTTAGAAAAAAGCCGGCAACTCCTTTGCTGCCATAGGCCAGCTCTTCAATGGTAATATGCTCATCTTCAAGTATTTCAAAGAAACGACTGCTTAAAGATTTTATTTGAGTCAGCGACTCCTGACGGATATCCTTTAGCTGTTTGGTATAACTCTCGATGAAACCGGGCTTTTCCATCGTGCTTTCCAGTTTCGCGCGTTGTTCCTTGTATTGGTCGCTGAAGATGGTCTTTCCAAACTGCTTCACCTGCCCGATGATATTCCACGAGTGATCCTCATTAATTTTCTCCATGATGTAGTTGAGCAACCATTGCAGCATGACGTCGCTATGAGTCAGCGAGTCAATCAAGCGTTCGACAGCCAATTCTTCCACTTGTATGTCGTTCAAGCTGACGCGCAGGTTGGCTGTCAGATCCAGTTCGCGGGCGAGGTTACGCAGCACACTCTGAAAAAACGAGTCGATGGTCTCTACGCGGAAGTAGTTGTAGTTGTGAAGCAAGAGGTGAAGAGCCTGTCCGGCACATTTGCGAATCATCTCGTCAGACATCTCCGTCTCTTCGCGCAGCCGTTGCAGGTAGCTGTCAGAATCGGCCAGTCCATGGCTGATGCCGTAGAGTTGGCTAAGTATGCGCATCTTCATCTCTTCGGTAGCCTTGTTGGTGAAGGTTACGGCCAGAATGTTGCGATAGCTTGTCGGATTCAGGACAAGCAGCTTAATGTATTCTACGGCCAGCGTGAATGTTTTGCCAGATCCTGCGCTGGCTTTATAGACGGTTAGAGGTTTTACCATCGGCGGAATAGTTCTAAGGTGAATTTACAGCCAAACTGTTGGTATTTGTAGCCAAGGAAACTGGCAAACAAAGCTGTCGAGAAGAAGCGGTTCTGCAAACCGTAGCCAAGTTCAAAATAGGGGCGTGTATGCTCGATGGACAGCGCGCTGATATAGATGCGTTCTGTCTCTATCGCCCGTCCCACCAAGGGTATCCACGACAACATGAGCAACGGTGAATCGTAAGAGATATGGCTGCGAATATAGTATCTGGACTCGTTGTACCATCGGCTGTCAAGCAACTGGAACTGTCCTGTCCAGTCGTCCTCCCAACCTGTCGGCAGGTTGTTGTCGTGGAAGTTCGAGAAGTCCACGAAGTAGTTGGTGTTGCGTCGGGTATAAAAGCCGGCACCAGCCCTAAGGTTCAGGATGCGCACACTCTTGGCCTGGTGCTTGTAGACTGCGTCGAACTCCCACCGTTCATAAGCCAGCTCAGACTGAAACATGTTCTTGAGGCCTCGCTCGTAGTTGGCTGTCAGCATAGGACCTTTCCGCCACGGCTGCAAGTGAATAGTCATTAGCGGTGCAAAACTGCTGTAGCGATCTGACATGCCTGCGGTGCGCATGAGTGCCTTATCCATTGATGTTCGCCGATGGTATACAATACCGACCGTTGTACCCAACCAGTCGCTGATATTGACGTGGTTGACGGCCTGAAGGTATAGGTCCTTGAATTCCGGCATCTCTATCTTGTCGCCCATCCTCTTTTGGAAGTCTTCGTAGAGTGGTGCGCTGCTGATGCGGTTGCCGTTACCTATTGTCACCTCTGCAAAGCCCTCGCGCTTGGGGTTGTAGGTCATGCGGACGGGCACAGTATAATAGAATTGTTTCAGCTTAAACGTGTATCCGATATAAGGGTCAACTGTCAAATAGCGATGGCTATTCCAAGTATGGCGCACACCTATGTTCAGTTTGTAAGAGACTCCTTTACTCTTGCTATAGCTCATGTATAGCGGATTGAATAGTGGCGAGATGTGAATATAGTTTCCTCCTTCACCAGAATGTATGCTGTTGATGAGGTGGTCGCCAACTACATTCCATGCGAAATCCCGAAACTTGCCGTGTCTTGAGGACGTTGTGTCGTTCTCGTTCTCTTGTCTTTTGTTGTATATGGCCTGATCTTCTTCTGATAGCGGAATGGGGCGTAGTCGGGCCATCATCGCTTCGTCTTCTCTGTCGTTGATGGAATCAGGCACGCTTATCGGACAATTGTGGTATGACTCCAGCTTTGATTTTATGCGGTTACCCAGGAAGTTGAACGATGCTTTTGTCGTGCATCGCTCTGGTAGTGCGCTTTGAGTGATGTTTTTGTTCATGATAGCATCGACATCAAATCTCACCATGTCAAACTCGCCCTTGAAGGTTACTGATATGATGCGGCCCGTTAATACATCTATATAGGCGCTGCCCTTCACCAGTTGGGTGTTGGCACTCCTGGGGCGGAACGACACGAGCGCCCTGTCTCCCAAGTAGTTGACGCGGTACTTATAGAAGAAACGGTTGGTGCGGTGGAATGGCGACAACAGTCGGTCGGGATAGAGTTCCGAACCATATAGATTAGGTGTCTGCAACTGAAAGAGTGTCGGCATAACGCTGCGATGGTGTGGAATTGTGCCACAAAAGACCTGACGCCTCAGGTCATAGTCGGCGATGGTGTGGAATGTCTGTTTGCCATAGATTTCTCCGATGTATCGCCTGTCGCCCTTGGCAATGCTATACATTGTCGGTACGAGAAAGAGTAGGGCGTTACGCCGCTCGGTAGTGAAATCAAAGGATGTATAGATATTTCTCTCAATCCCGTTGACGCTCTCTGCAAACCGCTCGTTATATTCCCACATGCGGCAGATGAGCAAAGAGTCATTAGCTCTGTCGCGTGAAAAACAAATGCTGGGTATGAGTGTCATCATACTCAGCATCCATATAACGATGTATAGCTGTTTCTGATTCACGACTCCAAAATTACGAAAAAAACTTGGAGTCACAAAACATTTTACCCTAAATATTTCATCAGAATGCGTGCATTGCCTGAGTCGCGCAGTTTGGCGATGCTTTTTTCGCGAATTTGGCGGACGCGTTCACGTGTCAACCCCAACTGGTCGCCAATCTCTTCGAGACCCTTCTCATGGCAGCCTATGCCGAAACATTCGCGGATGATGGTAATTTCGCGCTCTTTCAGTACCTTCTGCAGGACGGTGTTCAGCTCCTGAGCCATCGACTCGTGGTCGACCTGACGGTCGGTGCGAGAGTCGTCGCCCGAGGCCATCACATCGAGCATGCAGTTGTCCTCACCATCCTGGAAGGGAGCATCGATAGAAACGTGGTGGCTGTCGGCCTGCATAGACTGGGCAATTTTCTCCTCGTCCATGTTGGTGGCATCGCTGAGCTCAGAGACCGACGGATGGCGCTGGAACTCCTGCTCGAAGCGGTTGATTTCGTGACTGATTTTGTTCAGGCTACCTACCTGATTGAGTGGCAGGCGAACGATGCGGCTCTGCTCGGCAATAGCCTGCAGGATAGACTGCCGAATCCACCAGACAGCATATGAAATGAATTTGAAACCACGGGTCTCGTCAAACTTCTGTGCGGCCTTAATCAGACCGATGTTACCCTCGTCAATCAAGTCGGTCAGCGTCAATCCCTGATGCTGGTACTGCTTGGCTACAGAGACTACGAAACGTAGATTGGCGGTCACCAGCTTGTCCTTGGCGCGCTCGCCTTCAGGACCACCTTTGCGAATCTTCTGTGCCAGCTCAATTTCCTCGTCAATACTGATAAGCGGTGCACGTCCAATTTCCACCAGATATTTATCTAGTGCCTCGCTTGAACGGTTCGTAATGCTCTTCTGAATCTTTAATTGTCTCATTGTAAAAACGTCTTCTGTTTACCTTAACATCCTGATACACAGGCTTATATTGTGAATACTACTTTTAAAAGCGGTGCAAAGTTACGAAAAATATCGGCTCGTTGTTCTCCGAGGTGTCGAAATCTTTTCTTAAAAATTATTAATTGACCTTCTCGCCGCCCTTCTTGCTCTTTTCTTTCCTTGAGTGGCGATGGCGTCGGTCGTTCGTTTTCTTGCCGCCGTGGTTTCGCCCTCCGCGTCCGCGACTCGACTTGCGGGGAGCCGACGGCTTGTATTCCGGTCCTTCGCCCAGTCCTTCCGGCAGCGCATTCTTCTGGATGTCTTTCTCTAGAAAGCGTTCGATATCAGCAAAATAGCGCATGTCGGCCTCTGAGACAAAGGTAATAGCCACACCGTCGCGTTGGGCTCGGGCAGTACGCCCTATGCGGTGGACGTAGTCTTCTGCGTCGTGGGGCACGTCATAGTTGATAACCATGAGGATGTCGTCGATGTCGATGCCTCGCGCCACGATGTCGGTGGCTACCAGCACGTCAACCTGTCCCGTCTTAAAGCGGTACATCACGTCGTCGCGCTCGGCTTGCGAGAGGTCAGAGTGCATGGGTGCGCAGTTGATGTGCATGTGTTTCAGTTCTCGGGTGATGTCCTGCACCTGTTCCTTCTTTCCTGAGAAGATGATGACGCGTTGCAGGTCGCCGGCCTTGAACAAGTGGCGGACGATGCCCAGCTTCTGGGGCTCGTAGCAGATATAGGCCGACTGTTGTATCTTCTCAGCGGGCTTCGATACTGCTATCTTCACCTCCACGGGATTGGTCAGCAGCGTTCGTGCCAGCTGCTGTATCTTGTCGGGCATAGTGGCAGAGAACATGATGGTCTGGTGCTCCTTGGGTAATAGCTTGGCAATGCTGAGGATGTCGTCTGAAAAGCCCATGTCAAGCATGCGGTCAGCTTCGTCGAGGACGAAAAATGATAGGCGCGACAAGTCTAGATGTCCCATGCGAATGTGCGAGAGCAGTCGTCCCGGTGTGGCAATGATGACGTCAGCACCCATCTTTAGTCCTCGCGTCTCCATGTCGAAGCGTGATCCGTCGTTGCCACCATATACGGCAACTGACGAGATACCGTCTAGATAGTATCCGAATCCTTGCATTGCTTGGTCTATCTGCTGTGCCAGCTCGCGTGTCGGCGACATGACAATGCAGTTGACGGCATCCTTGGGGAATCCGCCGTCATCGAGCATACTTAGTATTGGCAGCAGATAGGCTGCTGTTTTGCCGGTTCCCGTTTGTGCCACACCTATGATGTCGCGGCCGTCAAGTATCTCGGGTATACAATGTTCCTGAATAGGGGTCATCTCCTCGAAATGCATGTCGTATAGTGCGTCAAGGATGTTATCGTTCAAATATGTTTCTTCAAATGTCATTTAACTTTCAACTTTCAACTTTCAACTTTCAACTAGTTTAGTTCGGTGCTTGTTTATAACAGTAGTACGCGATGAACGCATACAGGATGTTGGGAATCCATGCGGCCAGCACCGGCGGTGTGTCGGCATTGATGGCAAAGGTTGCGCAGACCGTTTGCAGCAGTATGTAGGTGAATGATAGGGCCAGTCCGATGCCGAGGTACATTCCCATGCCGCCCTTGCGCTTGCGCGATGACAGCGAAACACCGATGATGGTCAGGATGAATGACGCAAAGCTGGAGGCTATGCGCTTGTGGTACTCTACCTCGTACTGCACAACGTTGCTCGATCCGCGGCTCTGCTGCTTTGAGATATAGCGCTTCAGTTCGGGCGAAGTGAACGTCTCTTGCTGACCTTTCGAGAAGACGAGGTCCATAGGTTCCATTTGTATCAGCGTGTCTATCTCTACACCACTGACAATCTCTTCGCGCATACCTTTCAGTGTGCGAATCTTGTAGTTGCGCGCCTTCCAGTGGTAGCGCTCGTCGGCAATGGTGTCGTACTGAATGACGTTGGCATTCATCTGTGATACCATCTTTTTGTTCTCAAACTTATAGAGTGCAAAACCATACCCCGTCTTGCGGATATCGTCGTACTGCGACATATATGCCACTACACCTTTGTCAACCATCAGCTGGATGTTCGATGCCGATGTGTTCTTGGTGTTGTTCTTGTAGAGTGCCTCAAAGTCGTGGCGCACTACCGTTCCTTTCGGTATGACGTAGGCGCCGAGGTTGAAGTTCAGTACCGCGATAATTGCTGCCGAGATGAGGTAGGGACGCAGTAGCCGCTTAAAGCTCATGCCGCAGGCGAGCATGGCGATAATCTCGGAGTTGCCTGCCAGCTTCGAGGTGAAGAAGATGACAGCGATGAATACGAACAGTGGTGAGAAGAGGTTGGCAAAGTAGGGCACGAAGTTCGCGTAGTAGTCGAAGACGATAGCGCGCAGCGGTGCGTTGTTGGTGGCAAATTTCGCCAGGTTCTCGTTAACGTCGAAGACGATGCTGATTGAGATGATTAGTACGATAGAGTAGATATAGGTACCAATGAACTTATTGATGATGTACCAGTCCATGCGTTTCACCCACTGAAAAGGGTTATAGCCTTTCAGTCCAGCAGTCTTTTGCCAGATAGGGTGGTGACGCAGACTCTCTACGTTTTTTATTGTCGTCTTGATTCGCTCGTTCATCTTCTGCGGCCTAAATTGTCTATCACGCTGCGTTTCCACTCGACGAAGTCACCTTTTTCTATATGCGCGCGCGCGTCACCAACTAGTCGCAGGTAGAACGCCAGATTGTGGATGCTGGCAATCTGCATGGCCAACAGCTCCTGGGCCTTGAACAAGTGGTGCAGGTAGGCTTTGCTATGTATGCGGTCGATGTCGCAGCCGTCGGGGTCAATGGGCGAGAAGTCGTCCTGCCACTTTTGGTTGCGCATGTTCATCGTGCCTTCATAGGTGAACAACATGGCGTTGCGGCCGTTGCGTGTAGGCATCACGCAGTCAAACATGTCGACGCCGCGCTCGATGGCCTCGAGGATGTTCTGCGGTGTGCCGACCCCCATGAGGTAGCGCGGGCGGTCCTTGGGCAGTATCTCGTTAACCACCTCTATCATGTCGTACATTACCTCAGTAGGCTCGCCGACGGCCAATCCACCGATGCTTGCTCCTCCACCGTCGTTCAACTTGCCCAGCATGTCGACGACGTGCTTTGCGGCATCCTGTCGCAGGTCTTTGTAGGTACAGCCCTGCACGATGGGGAACAGCGTCTGGTTATAGCCGTATAATGGTTCCGTCTCGTTGAACCGTTTGATGCAGCGCTCCAGCCAGCGCTGGGTGAGTCCCAGCGAGTTCTTGGCATACTGGTAGTCACTATGTCCAGGAGGGCACTCATCGAAGGCCATCATAATGTCAGCACCGATGACGCGCTCGGTATCCATCACGTTCTCTGGTGTAAAGATATGCTTCGAGCCGTCGATGTGCGAGCGGAACTCGCAGCCTTCCTCCTTCAGCTTACGGATGCCCGTCAGCGAGAATACCTGGAAGCCGCCGGAGTCCGTCAGAATGGGGCGGTCCCACGTGTTGAACTTGTGCAGTCCGCCAGCCTTGCGTAAGATGTCTAGACCTGGCCGCAGGTACAGGTGGTAGGTGTTGCCCAGAATGATTTGTGCCTTCACCTGTTCGCGCAGTTCGGAGAAGTGGATACCCTTCACGCTGCCTACCGTACCGACAGGCATGAAGATGGGCGTCTTGATCTGTCCGTGGTCGGTCGTTATCAGACCTGTGCGGGCGTTGCTGGCGTTGTCGCTATGTTGTACTTCGAATGTCATTTGTCCTTCTTCTCCTCTTCTTCTGTGATGGTAAAGTCCAGCGGATGGTCTACCACCTCGTCGGTCAGGGCGAAATTCCATACGTCCTGAACGTTCTCGACATAGTGGAACGTGACGCCCTTGAGGTACATCTCGGGAATTTCGAGGATGTCCTTCTCGTTCTCCTGACAGAGCACGATGTCGGTGATGCCGGCGCGCTTGGCAGCCAGTATCTTCTCCTTGATACCACCTACGGGCAGTACTTTTCCGCGCAGGGTAATCTCGCCGGTCATAGCGGTGTTCTTGCGCACCTTGCGCTGGGTCAGTGCCGAGGCGATGCTGGTGGCTATGGTGATGCCTGCCGACGGACCGTCTTTGGGCGTGGCACCCTCAGGCACACGGATGTGGATGTTCCAGTGGTCGAAGATGCGGTAATCGATGCCCAGCGTGTCGACGTGAGCTTTTACGTATTCTAGGGCAATGACGGCCGATTCCTTCATGACGTCGCCCAGATTGCCAGTGAGCGTCAGCTTGGCACCCTTGCCCTTCGACAGCGAGGTCTCGATAAACAGTATCTCGCCGCCGACGCTGGTCCAGGCCAGTCCGGTCACCACGCCGGCATAGGCATTACCCTGGTAGATGTCGCGATAGAAAGGCGGTTTGCCCAATAGATCCTCAATCTCCGTGGGGGTAATCTTCTCGTAGGGTAGCTCTCCGCTTTCGGCTTTTTTGAACGCCATCTTGCGGAGGGCTTTGTTGCTTTGCTTCTCCAGCTGGCGCACGCCGCTTTCGCGCGTGT